>TARA_B110000008_G_scaffold58521_1_pt1 | contig 11366 bp, 8 predicted proteins | sample TARA_B110000008 | Tara Oceans TARA_B110000008 (sample SAMEA4396496) | marine metagenome | biome: Westerlies Biome; feature: [DCM] deep chlorophyll maximum layer (ENVO:01000326); material: water (ENVO:00002006), including particulate matter (ENVO:01000060) such as... | depth 40 m
AATTTTTGGTTGAATAGTTTTTTCTTGACTAAATATTAAATTAGAAATAGAGAGAATCAGGATTAATATACTTTTCATACGTAAGAGTTCATATATAAATATACCTAAGAGTTTTGTAAAGTTTAAATTTTACAAATTTAATTATAACATTTTAATATATATTTGTGGTTTTCAATTTATAATTTATAAAATTTTTGAAAAGAATTTTAAAAATCAATTTTCCAAAAAAAAAATGTCCCATCTGCAATTTGGATTTTAAATGGAGAAAAAAATGGGAAAAAAATTGGGACCAAATAATTTATTGTAGTAAAAAATGCAGAAGCAAAAAGCAATAATTTGGTTTAAAAATAATTTAAGAGTTCTTGATAACAAACTTCTGTATCAAGCTTCAATTTCTAATACAAATCTAATTGCCTATTATAATTTTGATACTAATTTTTTTGAAAATGATGATTGGGGATTTAAAAAAACCGAAAAGTTTAGAGCACAGTTTCTGATTGAAACAATAGAAGATTTAAAAATATCTTTGGCTAAACTCAATATTTCTCTTATAATCGACAACTCTCCTTCATGTATAGGGCTAATAGATGTTATTGAAAACTATAATATAAGTTCTATTTATTATCAAAAGGAATGGACTAATGAAGAGAGAATAGTAGAAAAAAAAATAATCAACAAGCTATCAAAAGAGATTAATCTTTATTCAGATTATGATCAATTTTTATATCATCCAGAAGACATAATGATTGATCCAATAAATATACCTGAAGTTTTTTCAAGTTTTAGAAAAAAAGTTGAAAAGAAAATCAAAGTAAGGGAGATTTGTCCTTCTCCAGATAAATTTGATAAATCAAACTTGATCGATGAAATTTTTAATATTCCAAAATTAGAAAACTTGAATCTTAATTCCTTCAAGACACATCCAAATAGTGCTTTTCCATTTAAGGGAGGTGCTAATTCAGGTATGGAAAGAATTAATTTTTATTTTTGGAAATCAAAAAAGTTAGGATTTTATAAGAAAACTAGAAATGGCTTATTAAAAACAGACTATAGCTCAAAACTATCAAGCTGGTTAGCTAATGGATCAATATCAGCCAGACAAATATATTGGGAAGTAAAAAAATTTGAAAATAAAATACTAAAAAATCAATCTACTTACTGGCTTGTTTTTGAATTAATTTGGAGAGACTATTTTAAGTACATATCCATTAAGCATGGAAATAAAATTTTCAGATTAGAAGGAGTTTTTTCAAAACCGAAGGTTTGGAAACTTGAACCAGATACAATAAACAGCTGGGTAAATGGAACTACAAATGAGCCCTTCATTAACGCTAATATGATAGAATTAAAAAAAACTGGATGGATGAGTAATAGAGGAAGGCAAAATGTTGCTTCATATTTAACAAAAAATCTTTTTATCGACTGGAGAGTTGGTGCATCTTATTTTGAGTCTATGTTGATAGATTATGATGTACATAGTAATTATGGAAATTGGATTTATAATTCAGGGATTGGAAACGATCCTATTCCAGATCGAAAATTCAATCCAAAATTTCAAGCTGACAGATATGATCCAAATAAAACTTTTCAAAAATTGTGGTTAAATAATCAATATGAAATTGACTTGTAGCATAATATTTCCAAACCAATTATTTAAAGAATCTTCTTTGTTAAAAGAAAATGGAGAAGTCTTTCTAGTTGAAGAGTTCCTTTTTTTTAAGCAATATAATTTTCATAAACAAAAGATTTTATTTCATAGATCTTCAATGAAATATTATAATGAATACTTAATTAAAATGGGTATTAAAGTCAATTACATTGACTCTCATAACGAGTTGTCTGACATAAGAAATTTAATCCCAGAGTTATATCAAAAAGGGTTTAAAGAAATTGAATATATTGATACGGTTGACTACCTCTTGGAACGAAGAATAAATAAATATGCTTTTGAAAATAAAATAAAATTAACAAAACATGATTCACTTCTTTTTATAAATGATCAGGAAGATTTATATAGTTTTTTTAATCCTGAAAAAAAGAAATTTTTTCAAACAACTTTTTATATAAGTCAAAGAAAAAAATTAAATATTTTAATAGACAAAAACTTGAATCCTGAAGGTGGAAAGTGGTCTTTTGATATGATAAACAGAAAAAAATACCCCAAAAACTTAAAACCTCCTGAGGTTTTTTTTCCAAAAAAAAATAAGTTTTTATCTGATGGAATTAAATATGTAGAAAATTATTTTCCATCTAATTACGGGGAAATAAATAAAGATTTTAAATATCCAAATAATCATATTGATGCAGAAAAATGGCTTCAAGATTTTTTAGAGAATAGATTTAAAGATTTTGGATCATATGAAGATGCAATTGTTTCTGAGGAGGTCATACTGAATCATAGCTTGCTTAGCCCATTAATAAATAGCGGCTTGCTTTCTCCTAAATTAGTTATTGATAAAGCAATCAAATTTTATAATAAAAATACGATTCCATTAAATTCTGTGGAAGGGTTTATCAGACAAATAATAGGTTGGCGAGAATTTATAAGAGGGATTTATGTATCAAAAGGAAGTCAAGAGAGAACATCAAATTTTTGGAACTTTAACAAAAAAATCCCAGAAAGTTTCTATTCCGGAACTACAGGTATAATCCCTGTTGATTTAACTATTCACAAAATTAATCAAACTGGATATTGTCATCATATTGAACGACTAATGGTATTAGGTAATTTCATGATTCTATGTGAGTTTGACCCAGATGAGGTTTATAAATGGTTTATGGAAATGTTCATTGATTCTTACGATTGGGTAATGGTTCCAAATGTTTATGGAATGAGTCAATTTAGTGATGGAGGATTAATGTCCACCAAACCATATATATCAAGTAGTAATTATTTGTTAAAAATGAGTGATTATAAAAAGGGAGATTGGCAAACGGTATGGGACGGTTTGTTCTGGAGATTCATGGATAATCATAGAGAATTTTTTTCAAAAAATCCAAGAATGAGAATGTTAATAAGTACGTTTGATAAAATGAATCATGAAAAAAAGACAAACCTTCTTGAACAAGCTGAGAATTTTCTAGAGAACCAATAAATAAAAAAAGATTCTTTAGGTAATAACTTTCTATATCCATAGGAAGTTTGTCAACCAAATTTAATTTTTCATTATCCCATTTATTTAACTAATCCGAAATGAATATAAAGCTAAGAGGTATATGATTTATCCAAAAATTGCACGATAAACATCATTACCATTTGCATATAAAACTAGGGACATCAAAAGAAAAAATCCAAATACTTGAGCATATTCCATCAATTTATCATTCGGTTTTCTTCCTGAGACCATTTCATAGAGAAGAAACATGACATGACCTCCATCAAGAGCTGGAATAGGTAATAAATTCATGAATGCTAAAATTATTGATATTAAGGCTGTACTTTCCCAAAACCCTTGCCAATCCCACGTCGGAGGAAATAAACCTCCAATTGCACCAAAACCTCCAAGTTGTGAAGCCCCTTTTTTGGAAAAAATATATTTAAATTGTGAAATATAGTCAATCAGGGTCCAATAAGCTTTGTCATATCCTTTGGAGATACTTTCAGAAATAGTAAAATTTAGTTTAGTTGGAGTAATTACAGGAATTTTAAGTCCTACTCCGATTGTATTGTCGTCTCTTAAATTTATTCTTTTTGAAATAATCCTACCACTTCTTTCAATTTTTAAATCAATTGTTTTAGTCTTGTTTTTCTTGAGTATTTTTGTAAAATCTTGCCATTTTATTATTGAATTGTCATTCACTGATAAAATTAAATCTCCTGATACTAGACCTATTTTTTCAGCTGGAGAATCTGGTTCAATTGAATCAATTATAGGCTGAACTAAAGCAGTAAAAGGCAACATATTTCCGGTCTCGAACATTTGCATTCCAATATCTTGAGGAATTGATAATACCTCTTTTTTGCCGTCATAATGTTGAACCTTAACAGTTGAAACATTTCTTAAAAATAAATATTTTGAAATATCAATAATATTTTCTAGATCTTTTCCATCTACTTGTAATATTTTATCTCCATCTTTAAAACCCAAGGGTTTCATGATTTCTGCTACTTCATAACCACCTGGCAAATCGTCATTCGTTATTATAGTTTTTCCCCAAACGAAAGCAACCATCATATAAATTAAAAATCCAAGAATAAGATTTACAGTAACCCCACCTAACATAATTATTAATCTTTGCCAAGCCGGCTTTGATCTAAACTCCCATGGCTCAGGTTCTTTATTTAAATGTTCTGTATCCATACTTTCATCAATCATCCCTGCAATTTTAACATAACCTCCCAAAGGAAGCCAGCCAATGCCGTAAACTGTTTCTCCAATTTTTTTCTTAAATAATGAAAATTTTACATCAAAAAATAAATAGAATTTTTCTACTCTAGTTTTAAATAATTTTGCAGGTATGAAATGCCCTAACTCATGTAAAATAATTAGAATTGATAGACTTAAAAGTAATTGAGACCCTTTTATAAAAAATAAACTCATGTATAATTAATTTGCGTCCAAAATTAGTGTTTTTAATTGACAACAAAAATATCATATTTCTTTAATAATAGTTTATCCATATTGCTTTTGTGTATCTTTGTAAAAGTTAAAATTAATATATAAAAATTGAAAGGTTTCTTCGAAAAATACAAACTCTTTTTATCAGTCTTTTCGTCTATATGCATAGTAATTTTATTGTTATTTTATGACGCATTGAAGCCAAGAATAATTTTACCAATATATAGCCCTGCAATGGTCAATTTTGAACTTGTAGACAGTAGTTTGCAGCATGTAAAAAAATTTCACAAAATAGCTGACTTTAAACTTAAAAATCAAAATAATAGATGGGTGACTCAGAACACATTTAAAAACAAGATTTATCTAGCTGACTTTTTTTTCACAACATGCCCTTCAATATGTCCCATAATGACAGATAACATGTCAATTATTCAAGATGCTTTTAGAAATGATCCATCAATTTTACTATTATCTCATAGTGTTACTCCTTTAATTGATTCAGTAGCTCAATTAAAAAAATATGCTTTAGAAAAGGGAGTTATTGATAAAAAATGGCATTTAGTAACAGGTCCAAAAAAAGAAATTTATGATTTAGCTCGACAATCGTATTTGGCAGTTAAAACAAATCAAAATGACGACAAGTATGGCATGATTCATACTGAAAATTTTATTTTAATTGATCCTGATAGGAGAATTAGAGGCTTTTACGATGGAACCGTTCGAGAGGATATGGAAAAAGTTAAGAAGGATATCCTTAATCTAAAAGTTGAATACTCAATTAATTAAATTTCTTAGTCAAGAAATAAAAATAACTATTTTTGTTTTTTTGAAACATTAAAAATAATGAAGTCTTTAGACAAATTATTGCCTGGAGAAAAAGGATTAATAGTTGAATTCGAAACTGCTAATTTGCCTTTAAAACTTATAGAAATGGGATGTCTTCCAGGTAATGAGGTCGAATTACTATATTTAGCTCCCTTTAATGATCCAATGTATCTTAAAGTTGATGGAACCTATATTGCAATTAGAAAGGATTTAGCTTCTCAAATATTAATTGATCCGATTATATGATATGACTAAATTCATAAATGTTGCTTTAATTGGAAATCCAAATACTGGGAAAACTTCACTATTTAACAAGTTAACAGGGCTTAATCAGAAGGTTGGAAATTATCCAGGTATTACTGTTGAAAAAAAAGAAGGGAAATGTGTTTTGGATAGAATGTCCAACGCCCATTTGATTGATCTTCCTGGAACATATAGTATAAATGCTTCATCCATCGATGAAAGCATTGTCCTTGAACTATTGATGAACAAAAATAATCGAGATTATCCAGATGTTGCAATTATCGTTACTGATGTTGAAAATTTAAAAAGAAACCTATTATTATTCACACAGATTAAAGATCTCAATATTCCCTCAATTTTGGCTATAAACATGTCAGATAGAATGGATAAAAAAGGAATAAAAATTGATGTTGATTTATTAGAAAAAAAACTGGATACAAAAGTTATATTAATTAGTGTCAGAGAAAATATAGGTATTGAAAATCTTAAAGAATCACTTTTAAATTACAGGGGATTATCGAAGTCAAATTGTTTTAATTTAAAAAATATTGATTTAGAATATTTTGAAAATCTTCAAAATATTTTTCCCAATGAGCCATTGTACAAACTATGGCTTGTGATTACCCAGGACACTAATTTTGGTGAAATAGATAGAAATAAGATTAAAAACTCTGAAGGTTTTTCAACATATCCATATAAGAAAATCAAAAGAATTCAACAAAGGGAGACGATAAAGAGATACCAAAAAATTAATGATATTTTAAAACTAACTTATACTATTGACATAAAAAGGGCAACTGACCTTAGAAGTCGTATTGATAGAGTTTTAATACATAAATTCTGGGGTTATGTTATATTTTTCCTTTTATTACTTTTGATTTTTCAGTCTATTTATGACTGGAGTAGTTATCCGATGGATTTTATTGATTCAACTTTCGCGTCCTTAAGTGAAGGTGTGAAAAATTACTTTCCTCCAGGAATATTTACTAATCTTCTCTCTGAAGGAATTATTTCAGGAATTGGAGGTGTTATTATTTTTATTCCACAAATTTCTTTTTTGTTTCTATTTATATCTATTTTGGAGGAATCTGGCTATATGAGCAGGGTCGTCTTTCTTATGGACAGAGGTCTTCGAAAGTTTGGATTAAGTGGTAAAAGTGTAATTCCATTAATTTCAGGAACAGCATGTGCAATACCTGCAGTAATGGCTACTAGAAATATAGAGAACTGGAAAGAAAGATTAATCACGATATTAGTTACACCATTTACCACTTGTTCAGCAAGGTTACCGGTATATTTAATTATTATAGCATTAGTAATTCCTGATCAGAGATGGATGGGAATGAGTATTCAAGCAATAACATTAATGAGTTTATACTTGTTAGGTTTTATTACAGCTTTAATCTCGTCATCTATTTTGACAAAGTTTCTCAAAATAACTCATAAAACTTACTTTGTAGTCGAACTTCCAGATTACAAAATGCCTTTACTAGAAAATGTATTAATCAATGTTATTGAAAAAGTTAAAGCATTTGTTTTTGAAGCAGGGAAAATCATTTTGTCAATATCAATTATATTATGGGGGCTTGCCTCATATGGTCCTGGTGAGAATTTTAAAAATGCCGAACAAATTGTAAAGCAAGATCCTAGATTCTCTGGACGGTCATCTGAGACTTTAGATTATGAAATTGGATCATTTAAACTTGAACATTCTTATATAGGAATTATGGGGAAATCTATCACTCCGATAATAAGTCCATTAGGTTATGATTGGAAAATTGGGATAGCACTTATAACATCATTTGCTGCGCGAGAAGTTTTTGTTGGAACCTTAGCTACTATTTATAGTGTTGGTCAGGAAAATGAACTTACAATTAAAGAAAAAATGAAAAGTGAATTAAAGGCAAATGGGCAGCCTATGTTTGATTTACCGACAGGAATATCTTTACTTCTTTTTTATGCATTTGCAATGCAATGTATGAGTACGTTGGCTATTGTTCGCAGAGAAACAAATTCTTGGAAATGGCCCCTTTTACAGTTGGCGTCTATGACTATAATTGCTTACCTTGCAGCATTAATTGCATATCAAACATTATCATGATGGTATATTTTCAAAGTTTTATGGTCTTAATGGTTGGATTTTTATCTTTAAGATATGTAATAAAAAGTTTTATCAACAGTCCACTATATAGATCAAAAAATGATAAGGACTGTGGCCCAGATTGTGGTTGTCACTAATCTTCATTCATTAGACTTTCAATTTCGTCAATTTCTATAGGAATTTTAGCCATCAAATTTTTGGGTTCACTGTTTTCCTGAATGACGACATCATCTTCTAGCCTTATTCCAAAACCCTCTTCTGGAATATAGATTCCAGGTTCAACTGTAAAAACCATATTTGCTTCAATAGGATCTTGTAAAAGACCATAATCATGAGTGTCAAGTCCCATATGGTGAGATGTCCCGTGCATGAAATATTTTTTATATGCAGGCAATTCAGACTTTTGATTTTGAATATCAGCCTTATCAAGCAAACCAATTTTAAGTAGTTCAGCTGTCATAATCTTCCCAACCTCTAGATGATAATCTTCCCAATATGCTCCAGGAATCAATAGTTTAGTTGCTTTTTTCTTAACAGTTAGCACCGCATTATAAACTGCTTTTTGACGGTCATTAAATTTTCCCGATACAGGTAATGTTCGGGTTAAATCACTTGAGTAATTACCATATTCAGCAGCAACATCCAAAAGAATTAATTCACCATTTTTACACTGGTTGTTGTTTTTGGTATAATGAAGTATGTTTGCGTTTTTACCTGATGCAATTATTGGGGCATAGGCAAAACCTTTAGATTGATTTTTTATAAATTCGTGAGCGAGTTCAGCCTCAATTTCGTATTCCCAAACTCCAGGTTTAATAAAACTTAATAACCTTCTTATTCCTTTTTCAGTTATATTACAAGCTGTCTGTATTTGGTCAATTTCTTCAGACGATTTAATAGATCTTAATTTTTGTAAAATAGGATTACTTTTAGCAACCCGATGAGCAGGATATTTTTTTTTTGCCCACTCGATGAACCTGTCTTCTCTAGTCTGCGTTTTATTATTCGCTCTATAATGTTCATTGGTATTAAAATAAAATAAATCAGATTGTGCTGATAATGTAAAAAACAAAGTTTCAAAATCTGAAACCCATAATATTGTTTTAATACCTGATATATTTCTTGCTTGGGTTTTAGATAATTTTTCCCCTTCCCATACAGCAATATGATCATTGGTTTCTTTAATAAATAATATTTCTTTATATATTGGATTTTTTGCTTCAGGAAAGAGTAATAAAATTGTTTCTTCCTGGTCAATGCCAGTCAAATAAAAAATATCTCTATGTTGCACAAAAGGCATGGTGCTATCTGCACCAGTTGGATAGATGTCGTTAGAATTGAAAATTGCGAGACCAAAGGACTCAATTTTTTTAGAAAAATTGACTCTATTTTTTTTATAAACAGATGATGAAATATTGGTGTAGCGCATTTTTTAACATTTATAAGCGAAGATAACGGGTTTTAAATAAATATTTACCAGTCATTTTTTTATTAATTTAACAATTAATAATATTTACAATTATGATAAAAAAAATTATTTTCATCTTCTTTTTAAATGGATTGCTTTTTTCTCAAGTAAAATCTAGTGTATTAGACCCTTACCAGGCAAGTAAATCTCATTTATTAAACCAGGAAGATTCAAGATTTAAAAATATAGATTTTACCCCTATTGGTCCTTCAATTATGAGTGGAAGGGTTGTTTCTTTGGCAGTTAACCCTGAGGAATCTTCTGAGTTTTATGTAGCTTATGCATCAGGTGGAATATGGCACACAAAGGATAATGGAATTAGTTTCACCCCAATAATGGATAATGCTCCAACTCAAAACATTGGAGAAATATCAATGCACTGGCCTTCAAATACATTGTGGGTTGGAACGGGAGAAAATAACTCTTCTAGGTCTTCTTATGCTGGAATAGGTATTCTAAGAACAAAAGATAATGGCAAAACATGGACTCATCACGGCTTATCAGAAACTCATCACATAGGTAAAATAATAATAAACCCGAATGATCCTAAACATATTATTGTTGGATCAACTGGACCGCTATATTCTTCCAGTGATTCTCGTGGAGTTTATGTTTCAAGAGATTCAGGAAATAATTGGAAAAAGACCCTTCATATTAATGATCAAACGGGTATTATTGATATGGTTCAATCTTCAACAAATCCATCATTAATTTTTGCAACCTCTTGGGAAAAAGATAGAAAAGCCTGGGATTTTGATGGAAGTGGTTCTTCTTCAGGAATATATAAAAGTATAGATTATGGAGAGACATGGAATCTAATAAGTACATCTGAAAGTGGATTTCCTACTGGAAATGGAGTGGGAAGAATAGGGTTGGCTATATTTAACGATGACCTTATTTATGCTATTCATGACAGTCAGTTTAGAAGAGAAAAAAAACAAGAGCTAAGTAATTCAATATCGAAAGATGATTTTAAATCAATGACCAAATCCTTGTTTTTAAAAATAAATAATAAGGAATTAAATAATTTTTTAAAAAAGAATGGATTTCCTGAAAGATACAATTCTGAAAAGTTAAAAAAAATGATTAAAAATGGAAGCTTAAATCCAATAGATTTATCAAATTATGTGGAAGATGCAAACTCTCAGCTTTTTGACACTCCAGTCATTGGTCCTGAAGTTTATAAATCTATAAATGGGGGTTTGACATGGAATAAAACACACGATCAATTTCTTGATGGAGTTTATAATAGTTATGGTTATTATTTTGGTCATATTCATGTTGATGCTAAAAATCAAAATAAAATATATATATATGGAGTACCTCTTTTGACCTCTGACGATGGAGGAAAAACTTTTTATTCTATTGGAAAAAATAATGTTCATTCTGATCATCATGCTTTATGGATAAATCCAGAAAGACCAGGACATTTAATTAATGGAAATGATGGAGGAATTAATATTACTTATGATGATGGTAATAATTGGATTAAAAATAACTCACCAAATGTTGGACAGTTTTATTCAATAAATGTAGACTATGAAAAACCTTATAATATTTATGGAGGACTACAAGATAATGGTGTTTGGAAAGGAGCAAATAATTCGATTCAGGATTCACGATGGCAATCTACAGGTCAAAATCCCTGGAAAATGATCTTGGGAGGGGATGGAATGCAAGTTCAAATTGATAAAAGAAATTCGAATATTATTTATACTGGTTTTCAATTTGGAAATTATTTTCGATTAAATTTAGAAGATGGTGGAAGTCCTTATAGAAATCCTATTCAACCCAAGCACGAACTTGGGGATACCCCTTTTCGTTTTAATTGGCAGACCCCAATTCTTTTATCAAAACATAATCAAGACATATTATATTTTGGAAGCAATAAACTCCATCAGTCCTTTAATAGAGGAGACTCATGGAATTTAATTTCTGAGGATTTGACTTTTGGAGGCAAAAAGGGTAATGTTGCATACGGAACAATAACTTCCATATCTGAATCTCCTTTTAAATTTGGACTTATATATACCGGAAGTGATGACGGTAAGGTTTCTTTGACTCAAAACGGTGGTGAAACATGGACTACTATTTCTGATAATTTCCCCAAAGATTTATGGGTCAGTAGGGTAGTTGCATCTTCACATATTAAGAAGCGTGTATACTTGAC
>TARA_B110000008_G_scaffold233202_1_pt1 | contig 11293 bp, 9 predicted proteins | sample TARA_B110000008 | Tara Oceans TARA_B110000008 (sample SAMEA4396496) | marine metagenome | biome: Westerlies Biome; feature: [DCM] deep chlorophyll maximum layer (ENVO:01000326); material: water (ENVO:00002006), including particulate matter (ENVO:01000060) such as... | depth 40 m
CCCCGAGACGAGATAAGCCATAGTGATCAGTCCTTCTGTCATTCCTTACGAAACATTTTCAACATTCGATGGGTCACCAAAAAACCACCGGCGATGTTAATCGTAGCCAAAAAGATCGCCACCCCTGCAATCCATGGATTGGAGCCGGAAACGAAGAGCATTCCACCTATCACAATAATTCCGCTTATCGCATTTGTCACACTCATCAGGGGGGTATGAAGGGAAGGAGTCACATTCCACACAACCATGTATCCGACAAAGCAGGACAAAACAAAAACGGTTAACTGATCGAGAAATTCATTTTCACCCTTCCATCCCATTGCAAGAAGTAGGATGCAAAGTCCACCCAACATCAGACCGGGTGAAAAAATAGATTTTTTTTCTTCCACCGGTTCCTTAATCGATTCCTCTTTTGGCCTTACGGGCTGAACACTCACCTCAACTTTGGGCGGAGGCCAAGAGATATTACCATTATCCAAAACCAAAGCTCCGCGAATGATTTCGTCTTCCTGGTTAATCGCAAATTGATCAGTCGTTCCAAGAAGATTTACCAGTTTGACCAGATTATTACCATACAACCTACTGGACTGGGCAGGTAAGCGGGAAGGCAAGTCGGTATATCCCAAAATGGTAACTCCATGTTCAACTTTTGACCGGCCTGTTTCAGTTAATTCACAATTCCCCCCACCTTCTGCGGCTAAATCAACAATTACTGATCCCGGCTTCATACTCCTGACCATTTCCTCGGTTATCAAAACAGGAGATTTTTTTCCGGGAATCATCGCCGTGGTTATAATAATATCAACCTCCTCAGCCTGATCCGCAAAAAGCTTCATTTCTGCCTCAATAAATTCCTTGCTCATTACCTTGGCGTATCCGCCCGAACCGGCACCATCCTCCTCAAAATCAAGCATAAGAAAGTCACCACCCAGGCTTTTTACTTCCTCCTGAACTGCGGGTCTCGTGTCAAAAGCACGGACAATTGCACCCATGTTGCGTGCAGCACCAATTGCGGCCAAACCCGCAACGCCAGCACCAATTACTAGAATCTTAGCCGGAGGTACTTTACCTGCCGCAGTAATTTGCCCGGTAAAAAAGCGACCAAACTCATGGGATGCTTCTACCACGGCACGATAACCGGCTACATTAGCCATGGAGCTTAATGCATCCATTGACTGAGCCCGGGAAATACGGGGAACACAATCCATTGCCATCCAATTAATTTTTCTCTCACCAAGTAATTGAAGAAGCTCTTCGTTGCGAGCGGGATAGGCGAAACTTATCAAAGTGGCACCTTCCTTAATTAGCCCAACCTCTTCATTCGAAGGCGGGTTTATTTTAAGTAATAGATCCCCCTTTGCCCAAAGCTCGGATTTTTCATTCGAAATTCTTGCTCCAGATTGAACATAAAGATCATCAGGGAAATTAGCTAAATTACCCGCTCCTGACTCTATCCAGACTTCATAGCCTAGCTTTTCAAATGCAGGAATATTGTCCGGGCTTATCGCAACCCGTTTTTCCGAAGAGATCGATTCTTTTGGAACAACTAATTTCATTTGGGCAAGTTTCATTTAATGGAGTGGATCAAATAATCGATTCTGTAAAGAAAAAGTTCATACTAAATATAAAGGGGGATTAGGTTTTGAAGAAATTCATCATATAAATTAACCAAATTTTACTGCTCGTCTTTTTTTGGAAATTGTGAATAATGTGAATAAGTCAAGTGCGAGGACAAAGTTTCACTGGTGGATATAAAGGGATAATGTGGGTGAACAATCGTTCGAATACTGGCTAACTAAACAAACAACGAACGAAAGAATTCCCCATGAGTGATGATGAAAACAATCATGAGCCTACGGATACCCGTATGCGCTTTGACGAACTTGCCCTGTCTCAGCCAATTTTAAAGGCTGTACAAAAAGCTGGTTATGAAAACCCCTCGCCTATTCAAGAACGTGCCATCCCGCCATTGCTTGAAGGTTCGGACTTTATTGGCGTGGCCCAGACTGGAACCGGAAAGACCGCGGCTTTTGCACTCCCCCTCCTGTCAAGGATGGATGAATCAGTAAAAGGTGCCCAAATTCTTGTCTTGGCCCCAACCCGGGAACTGGCTCTCCAAGTAGCTGAAGCCATTGAAGGCTTTGCAGAAAACCTTCCCAAGTTAAGAGTGGTCGCCGTTTACGGAGGCACTGGATACGGAGAACAAATTCGCGAATTTAAACGGGGTGCTCAAGTTGTAGTCGGAACCCCGGGACGGGTAATGGACCACATTGAAAAAGGTTACCTTAAATTGGATAACTTACAGGCATTAGTTTTGGATGAAGCCGACGAAATGTTAAGTATGGGTTTCATTGACGATATTGATTGGATATTGGAACACACACCGGACGAGCGTCAGACTGCCCTTTTTTCGGCAACCATGCCCAAGCCCATTCGTAAATTGGCGGAAAAGCATTTAAATAATCCGACTGAAGTTACGATCAAGGTCAAGGCAGAGAATTCTCCCAATATCCGTCAACAATTTATAAAAGTCAGGCAGCATGAAAAAAGAAATATGCTTCTTCGCCTTCTTGAAATTGAAAAGTTTGAAGCCATGCTCATCTTTTCCCGCACTAAAAATGCGACCATGGAAATTGCGGAAATGCTTCAGGGGAAAGGTTATCTCGCTGAACCCCTCAATGGAGATATGCCCCAAAATTTACGGGAGAAAACTGTCGACCGTCTAAAGCGGGGGAAAATTAATGTTCTCGTTGCCACGGATGTGGCGGCACGCGGGCTCGATGTAGACCGTATATCCCATGTGCTCAACTATGATGCACCATTTGATCTTGAATCCTATACTCACCGGATTGGACGGACTGGAAGAGCCGGTCGTGAAGGAGATGCCATTATCTTTGTCACCAACAAAGAAATGCGAATGCTCAATGCGATTGAACGGACCTTAAAAGTACCTTGTCAGGAATACTCATTTCCAACCAAGGAAGAAATGAACGAGCGGAAGCTTGAGGAATTTTTTGGTAAGATAGAAGAAGGACTAAAAGCTGACCTTGGAGACTATCGAGCAGCGATTCAACGTTACCTCGAAGAATCCGGAAAAGATTCGATTGATGTGGCCGCTGCTCTTGCCCATTTAGAAGCAGGCAAGCAGGGACTTTATTATGTGGACATGCCTCAACCCTCCAAGAAAAACTCACGGGATAACCGGTCTGGAAGAGATCGGGACAGCCGGGGTCGAGAGGGTCGCGGTCGCGATAACCGAGGAGGACGGGAAGACCGAAACAGGCGCGGAGACCGAGATGAACGCGGTGGTTCCCGTAATGATTCCAGCCTGCAAAGTTATCGGTTAGAAGTCGGTGAATTTCACGGGGTCCAAAAAGGGGATATTGTCGGAGCTATTGCCAATGAAGTAGGATTGGACCCAAGAAACATGGGGAAAATTAGAATGTTTAAGGACCATACATTCATGGACTTGCCCGCCGACATGCCCAACGATATCATGACCGCATTAAAAACGGTTTGGGTCCAGGGTCACCAGTTAAATATTTCTAAGGACAAGGGCAGACCAAGACCGGACAGGGGTGGTGCTGGACGCTTTGACAAACGCAAGAAGTTTGGCAAAGGAGGCGGAGACTTCAAAAAGAAGTCAAAGAGCCGTTTTCGAGACTAGTCTTAACTCAAACTATTTTTTCGCGGTAATCCATCGAACCGCATTACCCAGCATATCCAAGTACTCCATGGTGGACATGGTGGAATTGTGATGCCCTAAAGTTGTCGAAAATATTCTACCTTTCCCATGGGTATTAATCCATGCACAAGCCTGTGGCTCTTTAGGATTTTTGTTTGCTCCGTTATCACCATAGGCAAGAACTGTCGTGCCTTCGTAAACTTGTTGTACATTATACAACTCTCCTTCTGGCGTTAACCATCCATCGGGCATATCTTTCATTATTTGATGATTGGCGTGCTTCTTCACTTTATTAACAGTTATAGCTGCCTTAGGGCCATGACCTTTGGAACTGGCACCCAACATCTCCGGCCAGGCTTTCTTCTCTCCTTCTTTGGCAGGTATACTCCAATGATAGGAATGCATCGCACAATGTAAGGCAATTGCTGGCTTACCAGCCTTATGGATATCTGCAATTGATTTAACAAATTCTGCATCTTTTTCATGAGCAAAGCAGTGATTGTAAACGATATAATCATAACCATCTGCCCAACCTTTTTTATTCAGCCTAGCCTTACTTTTTTTCTCATCCATTTCAAAAAAGATATCCCACTTGGTTGGCACCCGCTCGCTAATGCCTTCGCTAATTATATTTTTTTGGTTCGGATAGTCATGACAGCATCCGCCTGTTATCATAAATGCCTTCATGGTTTTTTTATCACCATGGTGTTTTCCGAAAGCAGAAAACGAACTTAAAAGAAATACAAACGTAAGGAATATTTTCATAATTTTGAGTATTGTTTTAAAAAGTAATCTTTAAACGAAGAGAAAGGGCAAAGTTTTGACAAGCACTGAATGTTTCAGAAAAATATTTTTAAAAAGTAACTTCAAGAGGAAATTATCAAAAATGGAATGCTTGAGGGTTGTAAATGTAATCATTTTCTCGTCCAATTTATTTAGATTATCATGAATAAACTTTTCTTACTTTTCACCTTATATCTTATATTTTTAAACAAAATAGATGCTCAAGAAAATGCTTTAAAAGTGGGTGTATCTTGTATGGATGTATCCCCTACTGTTTTTCCCATCCAGTTACGATCGGGTAAATCAAGTTATGTGCATGATCCTCTCCATGTCCGTGCCGTTGCTTTCGAATCCGGAGAAGGCCGGGCTGTTATTTGCCTGATCGATGCCATTGGTATCGGGAGGGAAATGTCGGATATTGCCAAGAGAAAAGCTGCCAAAAAAACGGGATGGAAAACTGAAGAAATGCTTATTTGTGCAACTCACACTCATAGTGCCCCCAAAGGTGGAACAGGTATGCCTGGACGCGAAGCTTACGAAAAACTCAAGCACGATAAACTCGAAGAAGCCATCGTTCTTGCCATTGAACGCTTGCAACTTGCTAAAATAGGTTTCTCCTCCGAAGACGAACCCTCTGAGGTACGTAATCGGCGCTGGTTTCTAGAACCCGGAAACATGCCACCAAATCCTCTGGGTGAAAAAGACCAAGTCAAGACCAACGCCGGCCGTAATCATTTGGTCAGGCCAGCGGGACCCGTAGACCCTGAAATCTGTGTAATCGATGTCCGTAACTCGAGGAACAAGCCCCTCGCTTTAATCGCCAATTATGCCCTCCATTATGTGGGTGGTGTGCCCAAAAGAATTGATGAAAAAGGTCGGGAGGTTGGAATGGCTTCGGCCGATTACTTTGGGGAATTCTCCCGAATCATGCCCTACCGAATCGGGGGGTCCAATCCATCCGCAGACTTTGTTGCCATGATGACCAATGGGGCCAGCGGTGATATCAATAACCTCGTTTTCACCGGTACAAGAGCACCACGCTCTCCTTTCGAACAGATTCGTATCGTAGCCTCCAAGACCGCAGATGTCGCCTGGCGGGCGGTGAAAAAGATTGAGACCTACGAAACGAAACCGGTCATCGCTACCCGCCAACGGGAAGTCAATCTACCCTATCGGGAACCGAACGAACGGGAGATCAAACTTGCTGAAGATCTTCTCCAACGCACAAGAAAGGAGCGGGACGCGATCAACAGCCGGACCACTTCAGTAGCCACAAGAGTAATCGAATATGCCAACCCCGAGCATCCCAGAACTGAACCAGTACTTATCCAAGCCTTTCGCATCGGAGATCAGGCCATTGTCAGTATGCCCTTCGAGGTATTGGTGGAAATCGGTTTGGAAATCAAGAAGAAAAGCCCCTTCGAGCGGACCTTGCTGATTTCGATGGCCAATGGTGGCTATGGCTATCTTCCTCCGCCTAACCAGCACAAACTCGGAGGCTACGAGACCTGGCTGGGAACTTCGCGCTTCCAGCCTCAGTCTTCCGATATCCTGATCAAGAATCTCCTTGAAATGCTTGAAGAGTTAAGAGCACTTTAATTTTTCCCCTAAGTAGTAGATTGTACTGAATATCACATATTCATGCTGTCATTTCTCTAATCTCATCGTGCCTAAAGCAAGTAACTATATGGTCATTCACCATCCCGATCGCCTGCATGAAAGCATAGCAAATGGTCGGTCCAACAAACTGAAATCCTCTCGATTTTAATTCCTTACTCATTTTTTCAGATTCTTTTGTTTTTGCAGGAGTCTTATCCCAACTTTCCCAATAGTTAGTTATTTGATTATGATTTACAAAACTCCAAAGAAAGTCTGAAAAGTTTCCCTTTTCTTCGATTAATTTTAAATAAGATTTGGCATTTTGCCTTGCCGCTAAAATTTTCAATCGGTTTCGAATAATTCCAGAATCTTTAAGCAAAGTTTCAATTTTCATTTCCGTCCAGTTGGCCATTTTATATGGGTCAAATTGATCGTAGGCCTTTCGGTAATTTGCCTGACGCTTGAGAATTGTGATCCAACTTAACCCTGCTTGCGAACCATCGAGGATTAGTTTTTCGAATAATTCCAAATCATCATAAACGGGTACCCCCCACTCTTTATCATGGTACTCGAGATAGATTGGATCATCCTTCGGCCAGGAACATCTAGATTTAGTCATTTATTGAGAACTGCATCAATAAACACCGAGACTTCAGATATAAATGCATCCTGATTTTCCCATGGTACCCGGTGACCCGCATTGGGAATTATTTGGTGTCGAACCTGCATACAATGGGCAGCCAAGTCCTGCCCAATTTTTGTGTACTTTATATCATCGCAACCAGAGATGTAGAGCAAAGGAGGAGTTTTAAGCTTCCTTAACATTGGAAGCATATTCCCCTGCCTTGCTTTAGAAAACACATCAAAAAAACGACTAATTTTTTCTGAGTCCAATTCAGAGATTTCCCTACTCGCACAATTCGATCTCCCGCAAAAAACTGGAAGACTATCCCACTCAACAAGTAATTCCTGAATATCTTCTGTCCGAAAGCGTCGTGCCCATTCGAGATCCTTCTGCAGTTGCTTACTCCTTGCATCGTCCGTGATTAAGCCTGGGTCTGCACCAACTACAATTCCACCGCTCCACATAGCAGGATTATTCACTAGGGCATCCATGGCCAGTCGTCCACCCATTGAATATCCCAATAATAAAGAAGGTTCCCCTTTTGTTTGCTCCTCCACTTTTTCATAAAACTGTTCACGCCAATGCCCAAAACTTTCGTACTCGTTTTCATACAAATTGACCGCTTCGACCTGGACCGATCCAAATTCTGATTCGATTGCATTACCAATTGGCTTCCAGACTAATGCAGTCTGTAACGATCCATGCAGGCACCAGATTCTCACAATAGTAAACCTTTAAGGTAGGACATCCTATTCATTCTCTTCATCCGGATTTTCTGATTCCATTACCGTAGAAGCCATAAGCTCCCTTGCATTTTCAAAATCCGTATCAGCAACCTGAACACGAATACCGGATCGGGTGGCAAAAATGTGGGGAGCCACCCCCGCAGTGAGTTCGTCCGGAATAAATGCATCAATTCCACAGGAAGCCAGCTTCAGCTTGAGTAATTCGGCTTCCATAAGCGTTCCAAAATGGGCAATGGTTTTCATAATAAATAATAGGATGTAATCAAGTTATCCAAACTTACTCAGACCTTGCATTGAAACAAACTCAAAAAAACCTGCACCCCCAATTCAGTTCTTCGATTCCTCCTATGATCCAAACCGTAAAAGGATCAAAACAAAAAATTTACTTTCAACCCTCTTCAATAACTTTATCTAACTTGGATTTTTTTATTTGAACCTATTTACACGAACAAATAATGATTTTAATATGTTTAGGCTTAAAATTTTTATAATTTTACTTCCGCTGTCTCTGCCTGCAATGGATAAGTCTTTTGAAAGCTTTTTGAACGAACACTGTGTAAATTGCCACGGTCCGAAGAAAGAAAAGGGTGACTTGAGGATCGACACCCTTTCGCGTGACTTCAAGGCGGGCATCGACAGTCACCTCTGGGCGGAAGTGAACGAACGGATCAATGCCGGGGAAATGCCTCCCGAGGAGGAACCACGGCCCAGTGAAAAAGAAATTTCCAAATTCATTGCCCAACTGGATCAAAAAATAAGCGAAGGGAAAGCCGCCCGCATGGCCGCCCGCCCTCCGGTTGCTCACTATCGCCTGAGCCGAAAGGAATATCAGAACACGGTCTATGATCTTTTAGGCGTTCGCTATGACCCATCCAAGCCAGGTGAATTGAATGAGGATACCCTCTGGCACGGCTACGAGCGCATCGGTGCTCAACTCTCGCTTTCGCCTTCGCATGTCAACCGCTACTATCAGGCGGCTGAAATCGTACTCGACCGGGCTTTCCCCACTAAAGAGGTAGAGGTAAACAAAGTACGAAAGACTGCTGCGGAGTTGCGTTATCAAGGGGGAGAAAAGCAAAAAGAAGCTCTCAATCGCTTCGGCATCAAACGCCCTCTGCGTTTACTACTTTTTCCCGGTCGTAATCAGGATGCGCTCCAACGCTGGTGGTTTAAAAAAACGGGTCCGGAGTACAGCGGTTTATATAAACTTCGGCTACAAGCCAGTGGTACCCGCCCGTCCGGCGGCCAACCGGCTCACTTGAGCATCGGCAAAAAGACCAGCGAGGATTCCGTGGATGGCCTCATCGAATTCGATGTCACGGCACCCGAGGACAGTCCCCAAGTCTATGAGTTCGAATTGTTCCTCGAGATGCCTGTTGGACTGCAATTTTCTGTAGTTGCAACCGATGTCATCGACCGTAGACAGGGGGCCGCCTTCCGCAACGCACTTACCAGCCGGGATAGCTACATATTTACACACAGCAGTGAGACCTTCCTTTTAAACCCAAATGCACCGCAAATGTTTGATGACAAGGGAAACGGAATCTTCTCCACGGTGATTCTCGACTGGGTGGAATGGGAGGGGCCGCTCGTATCGAAAGAGGAGAAGAGCAAAAGAGAAGGAATATTCCCGGATAAGAACGCCACGATCGAATCGGTAAACGAGCACCTTAGAAGTTTTGCAGAACGGGCATGGCGCAGAGAAGTTGGCAAAAGCGAGTTGGCGGGCTACCTGCAATCCTACGAAAGGGATCGTGAGGCGGGAGAAAATGTCGCCGATTCCTTTCGTACGACCATGCTTCGAGTCCTCACCTCGCGAAATTTTATTTATTTAGTGGAGGGAGATCCGCAAACAAGGGAACGACTAAACGAAGACGAACTTGCCTCCCGACTCTCCTATTTCCTTTGGAGCTCCATGCCTGATGACACGCTTTTTGCCAAAGCAAAGGAAGGAAAACTCCATGGTGAAGAATTGAACAAACAGGTCGATCGAATGCTATCGGATGCTCGGATCGAACGATTTGTCGATGACTTTTCCCGGCAGTGGTTACAACTGCATAAGGTGGGAATGTTCCCACCGGATAAGAAACTTTACCCGACCTACGATGACTGGCTCGAGACCAGTATGCGTAACGAACCGGTTGAGTTTTTTCGCGAAATGCTCACCAACAACCTGCCCATCGAGAGCCTGCTCGATTCGGATTGGACGATGGCCAACGCCCGCCTCAGCGACTTCTACGGACTCCCCGAGCCTACCAAGCAGGGATTCCAGCGGGTATCCCTCAAACCCGAAGACAACCGCGGTGGATTGCTCACCATGGGGGGCGTGCTTGGCCTGACCTCGGATGGCACCCGCCACCGCCCAGTCCACCGCGGGGTATGGCTGAGCGAAACCATTTTCAACAAGACACCACCCGCACCACCAGCCAACGTTGATCCGATCGAACCCGTCCCCCCGCAAGGGGATAAAATCACCATCCGTCAACGCATTGAGGCCCACACCAAAGATCCCAATTGCGCCGCCTGTCACAAATCCATTGATCCGCTGGGTTTGGCCTTCGACCAGTACGATGCCATCGGACAATGGCGAACCAGTGAACTCGTATCCACCGGGAAAGGAGCGAATCCTCCGGTCGATGCCTCGGGAACCTTGCCGGACGATCGAAAATTCAATGGTGCCGTTGAATTCAAAGAATTGCTTCTCGACGAACGGGAACGTTTTGCCCGTGCCTTTATCGAGCACCTTTGCACCTATGCCCTCCGCCGCGTCCTTACTGTAGACGACAAGGATGACGTTTCAGCCATCGAAGAAGAAGCAAAGAAAAAGAATTTTCAAATCAAAGATATTATCCGGGCGGTGGCCGTATCCGACCTCATCCGTAAACGCTAGAATTTAAAAACAAACAAGGGAAAGAACATGAACTACTTATCACAATCCTGGTTAATCAACCGTCGCCATGTTCTTCGGGCCATGGGTACCTGCATTGCCCTTCCCATGCTCGAATGCATGACCCCGCTCAAGGCAGCCGAAAAAGTATCCACACCCAAAAGGAGCGCTTTTATCTATCTCGCCAACGGGGTGCATTCACTCAATTACCAAATCACTGAATCCGGCCGGGACTACAACTTTTCCCGTTCCCTCAAGCCACTTGAAAAACACCGCGATGCCATCACCCCGATCAGTGGACTTCATCACCCGGGCAGCCTTGGCCATCATCACAACTGCATTAACGTCTTTTTGACTGGTGGTAAAATCGGAGCCGCTCACCGCAATTCCATTTCAGTGGACCAAAAAATGGCTGAAATCACCGGCCAGCACACCCGCTACTCCTCGCTTGAAGTTGCACTGACCCAGGGTTCCCTCGCCTGGACTCCGGATGGTGTCCAACTACCCGCCATGCGCCAGTGCAGTGAGATTTTTGCGTCGATGTTCGAGGAACCCGAAGGGGGCATCGATGCCCAGCGCAAAAGACTTCGCCGCAAGGCCAGTGTATTAGATGACAACTTGGAAGAGGTTCGTCGATTGGAGAAAAAAATGGGAACCGCGGATAAAGGCCGAATGGATCAGTACCTTACCTCCGTACGCGAGGCCGAAATCCGTACCCGTCGAGCGGATGACTGGCTCGACACCCCTCTCCCTAAAATTTCCGACACCGACCGCAAGCGCACCAACCGCAAAGTAAACAAGGCGCAGGCCGGGGATTATTTCCGTACCGTTTACGACCTCATGGTTCTCGCCTTTCAAACGGACGTCACCCGGGTCGCCACTTTCAGCCTGGGAGGAGAAGGCGACGCCTTCGCCATACCCGAGATCGGCATCACCGAGTCCCGTCACCAACTCAGTCACCACGGTGG
>TARA_B110000008_G_scaffold68213_1_pt1 | contig 11271 bp, 10 predicted proteins | sample TARA_B110000008 | Tara Oceans TARA_B110000008 (sample SAMEA4396496) | marine metagenome | biome: Westerlies Biome; feature: [DCM] deep chlorophyll maximum layer (ENVO:01000326); material: water (ENVO:00002006), including particulate matter (ENVO:01000060) such as... | depth 40 m
GAGTATGCCACAATCGATTGTAAGTGAATAGAACTATTGGAGCTAATCTCATCTTATTTCAAACTCTTTTAGAAAAAACTTATCAATAAATACAACTGTATTTATTGATTTCGCATACACATGGTAATCAATAGATTTCAAAAAAATACTCACATTACTTTTATGAATAGTATAGAGACTACTATTTAGTATCTCTATTAGGATAACTTTTGGACGATGTTTTTCAAAATTATTTGATTTTAAAACCTCAAAGTCTAGGCCTTCTGTATCAATATTTAAAAAATCAATCTCTTGATCTTCTGGTAAATGATAATCCAAAATATCTTCTAGAGTAGATGTTTCAATATCATTTGTAGATTCAATAAAATAACCATTTTTACCATTTCTTTCTTCAGATAAGTCTTTTGAAAATCCATTAAGAGCAGGCTCATTAAAGCTATAAAACGTTAATATTTGTTTTTTTTCTGAGATTGGTTTTTCAATATTTATGTCTCTTGGTCGATACTTATTGAACCGTTTCATGCTCTTTGGCATAGCATCAATATTTATACCACTCCAACCCTTTTGATAAAAATGATAAGTATTTGAAAACCTTTTAGGGTGGTGAGCACCAATATCAATATAAAATCCAGTATTTTGCTTTTCAAATAGTCTTTTTAAAATCATATCTTCACCCTCTTGTGAATATGATTTATTAGCATAAATATCAAAATAATAACTGAAGAAATCAGTCAATCTTCTTTTCAGACTTATCGGTAAAATTCTTTTTAGAATTTGTTTAATCATTTAATACTTGTGTATTTTTTGAAGTGTTCAATTTAAGAATTTTAGTTATTCATAACTACATTTAAATAATTTTATTTCTATGCCTAGTAGCTCTTGTAAGTCTCTCGTTCTATATTAATTATGAGCATAAAAAGTTTTTCTCTTTGGAAATATCATATATTTTGTTCATAATACTTTTTTAGTCACTTGTAAGGCTCATTAATTAATTAGTAAAAGTAAAGTTAGAAATATTATCTATCCACTTATGATATTTGTTTGAAATCTTCTCTAAACGCATATAAGAATCATTATTGCCAATTAAAGTTTTCATCTTTTTTCTATAGTTATCATTCTCCTCAGCAAGAGTTAAATTTTTATTATTTTCATTATTTGACCAACCAAAGCGTTTATAGATATCAAGATTTCTGCCATCCCTAAGAAGACTTCTTGGAACATTTTGTCTTTTCATTTCTTTATCAATATCCCTAGTCCATTCATTTCCAGAAAATTCAACAATTGACTCAACCCATTTTTTTGGAAATAGAACAAATTTTTCAAAAGGAATAAGCATAAAACTTGAATTATTAATTTCAAGATTATCTAAATCAAGCGAGAAATAAAAATCAAACATTCTTTCTAAATAACCTATCACTAATGCATTGTTATCTGAATTTTTGATATCTTTAAATACCTCTTCAGAGCTGTAGTATTCAAGATAAGTTGCATCAATATCATCATTCTTTACCCTAGTTGTAAAGTCTTTCTCTTGATACCCCTTAATAATTGACTCTTGCAATATTAACAATTGATGAAACATAAACATCGGATCCCTAACGACTTCAATAAATAAAAGTCTTTCCTGAAGTGCACTTGTAAGTGAAGGGATAAAAGGCATTAAATGACAAGTTGTCAATGATAATATAGGCTTTCCATTTTTTATATTTCCTAAAATAGCATTATCTCCATTCTGGAATAGTCTTCTTAAATAAGTCCATTTAGCTTTATGACGCATTGCACTAGATAGGTCTGTTAATCTAAAATTAACACTTCGAGACATCATTTGATTATAAATTGTGTGATCGACATGCATTTTGATAAATTCTTTATAGGCCTCTTCTGACATTTGATCAGAATATAAAAAACTAGAACACCACTCAATCTCATATGCGAAGGACATCAACTCAACATTCTTAATAGAGGATACAATTGGAGAAAATAGCGTCTTGCCTGATGCATTAAACCCATTTACCATTATTATTTTATTGTCAAAGGATTTAGACTTACGCATTTCTCGTTTATCTAAATTTTTCTTATTTGAATTAGTGAATTTATAATATTTAATGCTTTCCATATCTTAAACTTAATTCGAAAAATTTAGTATAAATCTCTTAACCCTTCCTAGAATCATTCGTATTGAAAATCTTAAATTTGCAACCCTGCGCCCTTTGTAATAGAAAGCACCTTTTTTTTGTTGATTCAAGTGTCTATATATTTGACTTCCAAAATTACTAAAATAATATCCCCAGGCCAATGCGTGATCGAAACTTTTAACTTTAAGATTGGTATTTAATAACTTTATTAGCTCGTCGTAGGAATTCGGCTTATAAAAGCAATCTAAATCTTCAAAAATATTATTACCAATAAATATTGTTGGTTTTCCATAAAGGCAAGCCTCAATCGAAACAGAAGTTCCAAATCCAATGCAATTATCAGCAGCATGAATTAAGTCATAAGTGTTAAAGTTTGACTCAGGTGAAATATGGTAAACGTTATCAATTTGCCTACCTCTCAAGATAATATTAGCTAATTTTTCTCGCTCATTGCCTTTTAAATTCCTAGAGTTTGGGTGCCAACGAATATGTAATTCTGCATTCGTTATTCGGTGCAAATTTTCTTGAAGAAAACTAACACCTTCATAAAAATTATTACAAAAATTATCTGGATTATCATAACCAGGAACTCCCGCAAATTCAGAATAAGTTCCTGTAAATACAGCAATTACTCTTTTGCCTTTGACAACGCTAATCTTACTTTTACCAGTTTTAGTAAAATATTTAGAAAACTGATAAAATCCTGCATGGTTAATATCATCACTAGAAGGGTTTCCAGATGAAAAGTTAAAATAATTAATTGCACTTTTAGTAATTGAAAGTCTATCTATATTGTTTTTAATTTTAGAAGTAATTTCTTGTAAATCATTTTTAGCGGCTGGAATATCATGGACAGTTAAAGAGTTTTGTCTAACTAAGAGGCTGTTGTAACTACCCCCTGATATATATGTTGAATATTTTATACCGGAATGTTTTGCAGCATACACTAAGGGTCCGTCGCATGATCTTCTTCCATTCCAGACATAAACCTGATCAATGGAATTTTTTTGGATTATCTCGATTCCAGACAGATACAAACCAATAGCATTTTCTAATAGTATATTAATTTTATCTTTGTGCTCAATGACATCAAAAAAACTGTCATTAAGTTCTGTCGTAATTGTTGAATAAATCATATTGCCAAATGGCACCTTGTGCAATTCAAAACTTATTAAATCATTAATTGAATTAAAGTGTTGATACGAATATTGATATTTTTGAATCTCTAAATCAATAAGTTCTATTTCACTGGGCAATATTTTGGACTTTGTGTATGATGTTTGTGCACAACATACTTTACAATTTTTTTTCGTTGGTGTTGCAAATACCGGACATGTTTTTAATGATCCAGTACATGAGAGAAAGGCAACTTCATTTCCAAGATTTCGTTCAGATAAGGTTATTTCTATTGATTCAGCATGATGAATTGGCCAGGCGGCTGTATGTGAAAAAACTAATGATTTCATTTGTTTTCTAGCCTTTGTAAAATTGCTGAAGAGATATTATTCAACGCAACACTCTCATCTTTGTGATTAAAGAATAATCTTAAGTGATTAGCATTAAGCGCTGTATTAATCAAATATTTATGAATATCTCTAATAAAGGTACACAAACTTGATTGAACATAATTTTCTGAAATGTTAGTCAATTTAAGAAAAGCATCTTTAGCTTCTTCAACTGAGGAAATAAAAAAAGTTCCACCACAGTCTGAATGCCAGTTTTCACTAAATATTAAAGAAGGCTTTCCTAAAAGTAGGCCCTCCCAAGAAACTGACCCAGAAATTGTAGCCGTACATTTACATTTTTGTACTAACTCTCTCTGACTAAGGTCTAAAGGAACAATTTCTACATTATCTATTCCATTTAAACGCTCATAATCTAAACAGGATCGACCATGAGTAGTTCTAATATCAAATTGCATTTGACGAGGATGCTCCTTAACTAAAATTTTCCAGCCATTTGGCAAAGCCTCTGATAAAGTACGTATTGCGAGAATTTGATCATCAAATATCAAACCTTCTGGCATTGTTGAGCGTTCAGGTTGCAAATGTAATGAAAAATAGACGAATGGTTTGTCTAGCTCAAGATGGTTTGATGCAAGGTTATTATACAACTTAATTTTAGATTTTAATGCTTTGACATAAGAGAAATATAAATTAATATAATTCCATTTATTGACAAAATTCATGCCCGCTAATACTGTTCTTTGGCTGGAAGATTGAGAAGCAGCACTATAATTATTTAGTGGTTTTTTTAAAATTACTCCTGCTAATCTAATAACACTAGCTAACCCTATTCTCTTTAAAATATTTTTAAGCTTAAGAAATAAACCTGTTTTAGTATTGATCTGTTCTGGCCACATACCATCAACCTGTCCAATGGTAAAGGAAAGTTTTTTAAGTTCAGGGTGAAAGTCAACTTTCTTGACAACTTTCTTTAATGGATTCACTAAGCCAACATACTCAATTCTCCAATTGCCTTTATTTGGCCTAAAGTCTTCATCAATGTATACATAACCTCGCATTCCAGTTTTACGTAAAAAAACTACTTTTTTATTCAACATTTTTGCAACGAAAAAAAAGCAAATATCCCAGGGCAAATGAGGAGTATTATCAAATAAAACAGAATCAACAGTCTTATTTTCATTAAAAAAACTGATGTAATACCCGACTAGGTCCCAGAATAAATGATGAACATAATGTGCAGAGTTAGGGATTGGGGCTGTTCTATCAAAGGCGGAGGTGAAGAGAGTTTGACATTCGGCTAATTGTTTAGATTGTTCTAAATTAACAGAAGATATGGATAAACCACTGAAGCAATTTGATAGATTTTCATGACGATATAATTGAGTCGCATCTAAAAAAATAAGATTACCAATTTTTTTTTCTTCACTAGGTTTTCTGTGAGCGAGTAAATGACTAAACTGCGCTGGCCTTAATGAACACAATTTTTCTGCAATATCCTCAAGATAGGAATCACCCATAAAATCACAAATTATTGTTGACATGACTAAGTATTATTTAGTTGCAATTGCTATTAATGTATCTGTTGTAAATGACTTAACAATAGTTTTATTAGAAATTTTCTTAATTCATTTGTAAATAATCCAATACAAAAAGTCAAAATATACTGGATTCATTATTTTTTATCATTGTTTTTCCTTTGAATTAGCTTTTTCAAGATCTCTAGGTCTCCCAATATCTATCCAGTTTTCATGGGTAAAATAGGCTTTTATAGGCTTTTTGTGTAATCTTAAATTTTCAAATAAGCTTGGCATGTCGCAATAAACGTCCTTATCAATAAAATCCATCGCTTTTGGGCTTAATGCATAAATACCAGCATTAATGTTTGATCTTGCTACTGGTTTTTCTTCAAAACCAACAATATCTTCCCCATCTAACTGAACAACTCCATATGGGTTATGAATTTCGTGTTGACGAACTGCCATAGTTGCAATAGATGAATTCTTACAATGGAAATCCAATACATCCCCATAGTTAATATTAGAGATCACATCACCATTTGTGACTATAAAATCTTTATTTAATTTGCTTTCAATTAATCCTAATGCACCCGATGTGCCCAGAGGTTTTTTTTCTTTAATGTAATTAATCTCAATACCTAGTTTTTTTCCATTTCCAAAATATTCCTCTATCATAGTCCCAAGATAATTAATTGATATAATGAATTTAGTAAAACCTTCTGACTTTGCATTCAGAATTATGTGCTCAATAATCGGCTTATTATGAACCAATAACATAGGCTTGGGGCAGTTATCAGTATATGGTCTTAATCTTCTTCCAATTCCACCAGCCATAATAATCATTAAATTTTCTCTGGTATTTATACCTTTATTTGAAAGACTCCATTCATACAATCCAACTATTTTTGACTTACTATCAACAATAGGAATCTGCGATATTTGATTTAACTCCATTGTTTGATTAACCAACTCTAATTGAGTATCCTCTTTTGCTGAAAAAGAGTCTTTTTTTACGACTAAATCGACACTATCTGATAAACTTAATCCTTTCAGAAGCCCGCGGCGTATATCTCCATCTGTAATAGTGCCGACAAAAGAATTATCACTACTGATAACTAAGATAATCTTTAACTTAGAGTCATCCAAATTCTTAATAGCATCATGTATTGTCGCGTTTTCAGAGACTAATGCATCTCTCCAATTATTAACTATTTTCATAGCCTATTTATGCCAACCATTTTGTATATTACCTTTCAGTGTCATTTTTTTTCTGATTAAGGCTTTATCTAATTTAATCTCAGATAACACCCTTGCCATCTTTTTTCCGGCTCCTCCAAGATAATATGGATTGGTTGTGGAAATGCATTGTGACCTAAATTCATAATTATCCAGGCACTTAATTATTGCATTAAATATTTCAATTTCATCATACCCTGTATCGATAACATTATTCCCTCTAAGCCTTCCATTCTGCCGTGAACCAATATTGACTGTTGGGCAATTAAATGCAGGTGTTTCTTTAATTCCAGAAGATGAGTTGCCAACACAAACCACTTTTAACTGAGGATTTTTTGCTAAAGCAAGGATACCATGATAAATATAGCGTCCAAGCGACTTATGGACTTGTAAATTTTTTATAGATTCAGACCTTATTTGATTTAACTTGTTAATAATTTTTTGTCCTCCAGCATCATTATTTGGATATGTAATAATAACCTGCACGCCTTGCTTGGCTAATTTTCTCATTGCTTCAATTGAAGGTATTAATTGCTCTAAGGATTGTTCAAATTCAGTTGTGATTGAATGCTGTGTAAATAAAATGATTGGGAAATTTATATCAATTGACAGATACTTTGATATTTCATCAGGGGTTGCATAGTTTTCATTATTAATAGAATCAATTGCTGGAAAGCCAACAGTATGGACACGCCAACCTTCTTCACCCATGCCTAACAATCTATTTGAAGCCTGTTGATTGGTTGTGAAATGGATATGAGAAAGTTTACTCATTGCATGCCTAACAGAATCATCAAGCGCGCCACCTTCCGTTAAGTCTCCCCCTTCAATATGTGCAGTAGGAATATTCATTTGTGTAGACGCAATAACAGCTGAAAACCCTTCGAATCGATCAGCATAAACAACCATAATATCAGGATTGATATCTTTAAGTGCTTCGCTAATTGACAAGATTCCAGTACCAATTGCTTTTGGTGTTGATACTTTGGAGTCTCTACTTGATTCTATCTTAATTTCATGATCAATATGAAAGCCATCATTCTTAATTTCTTCCAAAGTATTTCCAAAGTTCTCTTCAAGGTGTGCTCCTGAAACTAGTAACCTGTACTCTAGGTTTGGATGCTCATCAATAGCCTTTAGAATAGGATACTGCAATCCATACTCAGCTCTGTTTCCCGTAAAGACTGCTATTATCCTTTTCTTCATTTATTGTCTCTACTTTTTGTTAATAATAAATATAAATTTTTCTCTAAATCTGTTGATGGACTCCAATTAAATTTTTTTTTGGTATCAGAAATATCAAGCACATTGATTGATATTTTATTTGACTTAGTTCGTGAAACAATCTTTTTTTCTGAGCAGTCATAAACCTTCATGAAAATTTTTATCAATTGAAATATAGATGTTGGAACTCCACTCCCAACATTTACAATGCCTTTGGCTTCAAATTGAACGATTAGGCTAACTAGTCTAGCAACATCTGTAACAAGAATAAAGTCTCTAATTGGCGAAACATTATTAACAACTATTTCATTGTTGCCTTGTAATTGATTTATGATTTTAGACATAACATTATTTGATGACATGCCTTTTCCATATAAATTAGAAAGCCGTAAAACTGTGCCCCCAGATTCTAGTACAATTCTTTCATTGATAATTTTTGACTCACTATAAATATCTGTAGCATAAATCGGGGCGTTAATTTTGTATGGTTCCTCATCTTGATCACCATATACAGCTCCAGAAGATATGTAGATTACATTTCCATTAAATTTCTGTGTGAGTAATGCAGTAACATTAGAAGAATAATCAATGTACTTTTTACCTATTTTGTTGACCTTTTGACGATTTGACTCTTCTGCCAAATGAATTAATAAATCTGCATCAGGTGTTTCTCGATAATCCTTGACTTGCACTGCGTCACTTATATTCTGTCTAGTGACTGGAATCACTTGATGTTCTGATTTAATTAGTTCATTAATAATATGGCTACCTAAAAACCCTGAAGAGCCAGTGATAGCTATTTTTAGCATGCAATCAATAATTAATATCTAAAATATCAAGATGGGTGTCAAATGGTACATCTCTAGAAGCGCTCTTTCCAAGAATGCTTTCATAATCTTCTGCAGGAATAGCTCCCGTTCCAGGACGCTTAACCCATAAATTTTCTTTTGTAAAAATTTCTCCTTTTTTAATTGGTGAAATTGTTACTACAGTAGCAAATGCAAAATCCATTGTGACCCGCTCTTCTTTAGTTGCTTCCTTAATCCCGCCTCTTTCAAGCTTTAGAATTTTACTTCCTTCAATGAGTTGTTTGCATGCTTCAATATCCATCGAACAAACTATATCAGGTCCATTTCTACTCATAGAATCAGTAAAGTGTCTTTCAAGAATAGCTGCACCAAGTGAGACTGCTCCGAAACATGCTAGGTTATTTGTTGTATGATCTGAAAGACCTATCACAGCATTTGGAAATTTATCTTGAAGCTCTACCATAGCGCCTAATCTTACCAACTCTGGTGGGGTGGGGTATAGATTTGTAGTGTGAAGTAGAGCATACTGAATGTTATAATCATCAAATATTTTTACAGCTTTTGCAACACTTCTTATATTGTTCATTCCTGTGCTAAGAATTATTGGCTTTCCAAACGACGCTATATGTTTAATTAGTGGATAGTTATTGCACTCACCTGAGCCGATTTTGTAACCTTCAACGCCCATACTCTCAAGTCTATCTGCAGCAAGACGTGAAAATGGAGTGCTTATGAAAATCATACCTTTTAATTCAACATAGTCCTTTAGTTTCATTTCATCAGTTTCATCAAGGGCGCATGAAGCCATAATATCATATATTGAACTTTCTGCATTTCCAGGGATAACTTCTTTTGCTTTGGTGCTCATTTCATCTTCCACAATATGAGTCTGGTGCTTTATCATTTCAACACCAGCTTCACAGGCAGCATCGACTAATTTAAATGCCTCCTTAAGATCTCCACTATGATTAATCCCAATTTCTGCTATAACTAAGGGATCATAATCTAAACCAATTTTTCGACCTGCTATGATTATTTCATTCATCTTAGTGACGTAGTTTACTTAAACAGTATTCTGCATACTGCCAGTCGTGCTCAGTATCAATGTCTAATGACTCTATATTGGAGTCAATTACAAGTGGCAGTGCGCCCTCAACAAAGAAGGATTTTTCATTCCTTAGAGCTCTAGGTGAAATTAAATAAAAAGAGCCATTAATAACATATGCTGGTTCTAAATCTTGTGAACGAGTATTTAGCCCATGATCACTTAAGAAAGGATAGAGTATATCATTATGAATTGTAAAGGTCCATTTTGGATGGGCATGCGTATGTGAGACACCAAGAATTGAGTCACAATCATGTGTTAAAAACAGGTTTACACCCTCTTTTATTTTCTCTATATCTCTAAAAGGCGATGTTGGTTGAAGTAATAGGAGGCCATCAACAATCCCATGTTTAGACTCGTACCAATCGAGCGCATGAAGGGCTGCATCTACAGAGCTTGAATTGTCACTTGAAAGTTCCTTTGGGCGAAGCCACGGTGAATAAGCTCCAAGCCCCTTAGCAACTTCCTGAATTTTAGGATCGTCAGTCGAGACTATAATGTCGCAAACTTCTGGTATTAATTTTCCTATATCAATACTCCAACCAATTAATGGCTTGCCTCCCAAAACTCGTATATTTTTTTCAGGAAGGCGTTTAGAGCCGCCTCTTGCAAGAATTAAAGCTAAAATTCTCATAATAATATAAAATTTTTTAAAATATCCAAACCAACTTTCCCGCTTTTTTCTGGGTGAAACTGACATCCTATTATATTGTCTTTTACAATTACAGCAGATATACGATTTCCATTACAAATATAATCTGCTAATATATGATTTTTGTTTTGTGGTTTTGCTACGAATGAATGCACAAAATAAACTGCATCATTAGGTCTTATATTATTCAATAATGAATTTTTCCAACTTTTATTTGAGATGCTTGGTACTAACTCATGCCAATTAATCTGAGGGATTTTTGTTTGGCTAAAGTCATTTTTTCCTGCAGGAAATTTTTCTATACGCCCAGGGATTAAACCCAGACCTTTTGTCAATCCAAATTCATCACTTTCATCAAGAAGTAGCTGCATGCCCAAACAAATTCCAAGTAATGGCACGCCTCGATTTGCTGCTTTAACAATAGAGTCAAGCAATTTTAAATTTTGAAGTGACTGCATTGCTTTTCTAAAAGCACCAACTCCTGGTAAAACTAAATATTTTGCCTCTTGTATAACATGAGCATTTGAGGTGACAATTACACTAGCTCCAATTCTTTCAAAGCCTTGTTGAACGCTTAATATGTTACTAATGCCATAATCAATAATTACAATTTCACTCTTATTCATAGCTACGAACAGTTATTCCAGAAATGACAGATTCTTTTCTAATTTCATTAAAATTGGACCTGTTAAAATGCAGAATATCAGCCATTGCAATTGCATCAGCATCAGCGATATTAACTGCATCAAAAAGATCTTTATGCTTTCCCATGCCTCCGCTAGCGATTACTGGAATTGATAGCGAGTTAGTTGCTGCCTTAATTAAGTCCAAGTCAAAGCCTTTACGCGTCCCCTCGTAATCTACAGAAGTTAGTAGAACTTCTCCAGCGCCTAAATCCTCACCTTGAATAAGCCACTCAATTACATCAATGCCTGTACTTTCTCGTCCATTATCTGTATATACTTCCCATTTGTATTTATCAATCTTTTTTGCTTCTACTGAAAGTACCATTGCTTGACTGCCTAATGCATTGGAGATTTCTGTAATAAGTTCAGGTCGGGCAACTGCAGCGGTATTTAGAGCTACTTTATCTGCTCCAAGGCGAAGTATTGCTATTGCATCTTCAA
>TARA_B110000008_G_scaffold114579_1_pt1 | contig 11237 bp, 5 predicted proteins | sample TARA_B110000008 | Tara Oceans TARA_B110000008 (sample SAMEA4396496) | marine metagenome | biome: Westerlies Biome; feature: [DCM] deep chlorophyll maximum layer (ENVO:01000326); material: water (ENVO:00002006), including particulate matter (ENVO:01000060) such as... | depth 40 m
GTGCAAGGAGTAGGGAATTTACAATTTGCTTTACGAAGTGCATCTCTTGCTACAATGTAATGTTCAGGAGTAGTCACAATTGAAATTACAGTTTGTCCTCTTTTAACACGTGCAGCGGTACCTACATTCTTTCCAAATGCCTGTCTCATTCCTTGTGATACACGATCCGCTCCTGCTCCAGTAGCTTGCTTGTTTTCTCTAAGGATTTGATGAGGGTATGTATGCATTCTCAGAGCATAATTTTCTCCCGCAGCATCTCTGATTCTTGCATTTGCAACTTGACGTGCAGCCTCTAGTGCCTTATCTTGGATTTGACATGAATTATCTGCTAGAAGACATATTTTGACTGGAAACCCTCCTGCTTCAGCTTTCTTTCTATTACCCATAAAGTAACGTAGAATGCGATTATTAGGTACACCGCCAGTATACTGACGTCTTGTGAACGCCTGACCCTTAAGTCGACGGTACATGGATGCGGGCTTACGTGCCATTTGAACTACCTTGACTTCGGCCGACTGGCCTACCGTATTTAACAATAAGTGAGTAGAAGAAACTATCTTTGACCATTATTAAATCATGAAGTGCTAAGTCTTTCACTCTCAAGTTGAACAATTTTCACTCCTATTATGATCATCAAGAAACCTATTATCATGGTATAACCTAGTCTCTCATCTAGTAACCACCAGCCTCCTAGTATTCCGAATAATGGGACTAAGAAGATATAAGATGAAGCTGAAGTTGCGCCTAATTTTTCGATTCCAATAGTAAACCAGTAGTATGCAAGAACAGTTGAAAATCCTCCTAAATAAATTATTGCGAACCATCCTTCCTTGGATGGATAAGAAATTCCATAATTCCAAGTTTCATATAACATAAATGGAGTAAGCATGATAGTACCAATTAGGGAGTACCAAACAACAATTTCTAAAGATGTATAATTATTTTTTCCATCTTTACCTTCCATCAAGCGCTTGGTCATATTTGTAGTAGTTGCCCAAGATAGTGATGCTAATAGAATCAATATATCCCCCAATATTCTATCTTCAAATTCTATCTGTGTATTTGGACTCCATCCGGTAACCACTCCTACTCCTAAGAATCCACAAAAAAGACCTAAAAACATCTTTCTTGATATTGGCTGTCCGAGAAGAGGTGCGGCCAAAATTACTGTGAATATTGGATTAAATGTAATTATCAAAGAGGCATCTCCAGCAGCGGTATAGTACATTCCATGCATAAAGAAAAATTGGTAACATAATACCCCTGTGAAACCAATTATAGTCAAGCTTCTTAATGTTGTTTTATTATCTGGTAACCACCTTACTTTTTTCCCATTTATTGCCATAATAGCAAACCAAAAATAGAAAATCACCATTGTTAAGATGTATCTTAACCAAGCGCCTGTAAGTGCGGGTAATTCTAATGTAAGAATCCTTCCAATAGCCCATGATAAGCCCCAAATAATTGCCACCATTAGCATAAGTAAGTGAACTTTTAAATTACTATTATTCGACATAATTTCTCCACTTACATATAATCCGAAAACTTCTACTAATTTATCTATGAGGTCATCGAGATTCACACATTTCTAATAATGCTAAGCGATTTGCTTATGCACCCCCTGCTTCGTGGTCTAACTCACGCTCCGGCGTTAGCATCGGATGGATTAGGTATGACGAAGAGGTCAATGTTAGATCAATTTGCCGAAATAAAGGCTCAGCACCCTGAAACGATACTATTTTTTAGGATGGGTGATTTCTATGAAATGTTTCATGAGGATGCAATTATTGCCTCCGAAGTACTTGGAATAACTTTGACCAGTCGAGATAAAAATTCAGATAATCCTGTTCCAATGGCAGGAGTTCCTTGGCATTCTATAGAGTCATATCTTCAATCAATGTTACGTGCAGGTTACAAAGTTACAATGTGTGAACAAGAAGAAGAATTACGTCCCGGTTCTAAAATTCTTGAAAGAGTTGTTACTCGAGTATATACACCTGGCTCATTGTATGAAGAGAATCTTATAGGAGAAGATGGTTCAAGTATTCTAGCGGCTATAACCGTTAAAGAAGATGTGATTGGGCTCGCAATCCTTGATTCATCAACTGGCAGATCTTGGATTCAGGAACAATCAGGAGCAGGCCGATGGGAGAGAATCAAGGATGAAATCCAGAGGTGGTCTCCTAGTGAACTAGTTGTCTCTAAGAAAGACGCTTTATCTGATGTTATATTATCTTTAGTTGCAGATTTGGATAATATATTAATGAGCATACATGATGCTAATTCCGAACAAAGGTTGCAAGCTGTCCGTGAGCATCTTAAAGTGTCGGATCTAGGGAGTATAGACTTAGATTCTAGGCCATTAGCCCTTCAGGCATGCGGTCTTGCAGCAGGATATATTGCTCGTTTACACTTAATTGATACAGTACCTCTAAGAGAGGTTCATTTTGATGCTGATGATGGACATCTAGTTCTTGATCAAACAACTCTAAGAAATTTAGAATTGAGTCATACCTTGATAGGTGAAAAGCAGGGTTCACTCTTACAATCAATTGATTGCACTAGAACTTGGATGGGACGTAGACTCCTCAAGGAATGGATAATGCGACCTCTCACCAATAAGGAAACTATAGCATTAAGGCATTCTGCAGTTCACAGTCTTTTTAAGGCGCCAAGAAGACTAGATTCAATTCGCGAATCACTAAAATCAATGAGAGATTTAGAACGCCTATCAACACGATTAGCTTACGGAAGGGCTAATGCAAGAGATTTAGTTGCTATTTCTGAATGCTTAGAAAGAATGCCTAAACTCCAAACACTTCTTACTGAAGGAAACGCCGAACTTTTACATCATTCATCTTCTGGATTAAATGATTTGGGGTCATTAAGAGAACTTATTTTAAGCAAAATTATTGATGATCCTCCTGTATCTATTAGAGATGGTGGCATCTTTAGATATGGGGTAGATAATCAACTTGATGAATTGAGAGGTAAAACAAGTGAAGGCACTAGTTGGTTGAAAGAATTTGAATCACAAGAAAGAGAAAAACTAGATATTCCTAATCTCAAAATAAAGCATAATCGTCAATTTGGATTTTTTATAGAAATTACTAAGTCTCATGTTGATAAGGTACCTGAAAATTATCGTCGCAGGCAAACTATGACTAACGCAGAAAGGTATACTACAGAAGAACTAGTTGGCTGGGAAGAAATAATTTTGACAGCTGATGACCGAGCGAAGGCTCTTGAAAAAGAAATTTTCATCGATCTTAGAGATAGAGTGGCTAATTTCTCATCAGAATTATCAACAATAGCCAGAAAAATAGCAATAACTGATGTATTGTCTTCTTTTGCTCTCCATGCCCGAAAAAACTCTTGGTGTAAACCAGAAATTACTGAAGATAATAAGATGGAAGTAGTTGCTGGAAGACACCCAGTTCTGGAATCTGATGGTAGATTTGTCCCTAATGATATTAAGCTAGATAAGAAAAGAAGTTTTTTACTATTGACGGGTCCAAATATGGGAGGTAAGTCAACATATCTCCGTCAAACAGCATTAATATCTATTTTAGCACAAGCAGGATCTTTTGTTCCTGCTGAAAAAGCCAAAATTGGATTAATTGATCGCGTCTTTACTAGAGTAGGAGCTCATGATGATTTACGAAGAGGTCGCTCAACATTTATGATGGAGATGATTGAAGTAGCACATATTTTACGCCGTGCTACTGATAAAAGTTTGATTCTTCTAGATGAAATTGGAAGAGGAACATCAACTTTTGATGGCCTCGCTATAGCATGGTCTGTTGCTGAGGATATTTGTAGAAGATTGGGTGCTAGAACTCTTTTTGCAACCCATTACCATCAACTCATTGGTTTGGATGCAGAGTTCGAAAATCTAACTAATATTCATGTCCAAGTAGCCGATGTCAATGGAGAGATTCGTTTTCTTCATACTATCTCTGAAGGTCCTTGTGATGAATCATATGGTGTCCAAGTTGCCGCATTGGCAGGTCTACCAATTTCTGTTGTCGAACGTGCTAGAGATTTACTTATATTTCTTGAAAATCAAGCACAGGGTGCTAAAGCAGGATCCTCAAATTCGCCTGATTCAAGACCAGATGGCCAATCTAGTATTTATGGCTGGATGTTAGGTTCTATTAATCAAAATAAGGTTGATTTAAATGAGATTAAATCAGTACCTATGAAAATCAAAGATGAGGTAGTAATTGACCCTATACTCCAAGATATTTCAGAAAGGCTTCGTTCTCTTGATCCAGATAATCTTAGTCCTAGGGAATCTCAGGAAGTTTTGTATGCTATGATTGATTCACTAAAAAAATCACAATATTCTGATTTATTGGAGGAGTGATATCTTATGTCTACTCGTCAATCGATTCTACAACTTGATGAATTAACAATTAATCAGATAGCTGCAGGCGAAGTAGTTGAGAGACCCGCACAAGTAGTAAAAGAATTGGTGGAGAATTCTATTGATTCCGGCAGTAATAAAATACGAATTGAGATTGAAAACGGTGGTTTCAATAGAATTTCAGTTATTGATGATGGTCATGGCATCCCTAAAGATGAATTGAAATTAGCAATAAAGAGACATGCAACAAGCAAGCTTTCAGGCCCCGAAGATCTTACCACAATAGTCACTAAAGGTTTCAGAGGTGAAGCATTAGCATCGATTGCAGCAGTTAGTAAAATGATATTATCTAGTAAAATAAAAGATACTGATGGATATTCTATTACTGTTGATAATGGAGTGTTTGGAAGTCTAGAGCCTATTGGTATTGCACCGGGAACAAAAGTAGATGTTCTGAATCTATTCGAGAAAATCCCTGCACGTTTATCATTTCAAAGAAGAGCATCTACAGAGAATGCAGCAATTGTAGATGTAGCAATATCTCTAGCCTTAAGTGAACCGAAAACTGGAATATTAGTTGAAATTGACGGAAGAAAAGTTCTTGATTGCCCACCTTGCGAAGGTATGGAAGATCGACTATACGATTTATTCGGTTCAACCTCTTCTAAATTAATCCCATTAGAATCTTCTAAAGTAGATCTTGATGCTCCAGGTGATGAAATTTGGGATGGATGGATATCTCCACCAGGTATTTCTCGTTCTCGTTCTGATGATTTCCATGTTCTTGTTAATGGTAGACCTGTTAGTACCGGGCCTTTCCTTCAATCAATAAGGCGAGGATATCATACTAGACTCATGGTAGGTAGACACCCGATTGGGGTGATTTCTCTAAATTTACCTACTAAGGAAGTAGACGTAAATGTGCATCCTACAAAACGAGAAGTCAGATTACAACATTCTTGGAGAGTTTTAGAAAGGTTAGAGCGTTCGATTCAGTATACTCTGAGTAGAATCTCGACACAACCAGAATACAAAGATCTAACTCTTTTGGAAGGAATAAATATCGAATCGAATAATTCTCAAAAATCCGAAGATTTTGTTCCATCTTGGGCTCAAGTCGGTCTTGAAGAAAAAATACAAACACATTTTAGTAGTATACGAACAGCAATTTCTCCTGTGAGTAAGGATGAGACTAAAATACCAGTTAATGAACTAGAACAAGAAATATTACCAGGGTTCGTACCAAATCCAATTTCTCCTTCATTATCTTCAGAAGAACGCTCATTACATCGTCTTTCTATCACCGGGAAATCAATTTCTCCAGTTGATGAACCAAAACCTAAGGCGGCAATTATACCTGAGTTGCCTGAAATGATTGTTCTTTGCCAATTTTCTGATTCATATATATTGGCCGAAGGAGAAGGTGAATTATTCATTATTGACCAACATGCACTTCATGAGAGGATAAGATATGAAAGGTTAAGGCCATCAATGGTAGATTGGTCATCTCAAGAATTAATTATCCCTATTCCTATTTCATTAGGTGTTAGAGAGTTAGCTGCCGCCCGTTCAGAATCAAATAGACTTTCAGAATTAGGTTTTGAATTTTCAGGATCAGATGAGAAGATTTTACTTACTTCAGTTCCTGCTGTTCTTTTAGGTGACAGTGGTCTAACTGAGTTTATTCATGATATCCTAATTGATATCTCATCCCATCCTGAATCTAATGGTATAGATACCGTTGAAAATTTACGTGACAAAGTGGCATTTATGAGGTCTTGTCGAGGTTCGGTTAAGGCTAATCAGAAACTTAACCTGTCTGAAATGCGACGACTTTTATTAGATATGCGAACTATCCCTAATCCTTGGGCATGTGTACACGGTAGACCTACTATTCTTCGATTAACACAGGTTCATATGGACAAACATTTTGGTCGTCATGGCTAAAGTAATTTCAGTGAATAAATCATCTGCATGAAGTCTGGATGAGTGACTTTTATTATTTCTGTATTTACTATTTCAGCACCGCAGTAGGTGGCTAAAATAACAGCAGTCATTGCTAATCTATGATCCAAATGTGTTTCTATGGGAAACTCCGGTTTAATCGGATGATTTCCTCCTAATAATACCAATCCGTCACCCTTAGAGGTGCATTTAAGTGAAAATTTTTGTAACAATTCACTAGTTCTCATTATTCGATCAGTTTCTTTACCCTTAGTATGTGTTGCACCAATAATTTCTCCTCCTTCAGATATTGCCATTAATGCGGCTGCAGGAGTAATAATATCACTACCATCTCTAAGATTTATTTTACGAATGTCTGGATTCTCTAATACATCTAATGTATCTAAAAGTAACTCATCTATATCTTGAGTTTCAACCTCTACTTGTAATTTTTCATGTAGATTATCTAATAAAATAGCCATTGGGTAAAGACTCATTTCACTGGGTATTTTAACGACTCTAGGAGATTTCACCTCCCAATTTGCAAGAATTATTGAGTTATCTATGAAATCTGTATCTAATCCCCATTGTTTTGCTATGCTGATTGTCAATTTTAGGTATCCTCTACTTACTTCCTTACCATTTATAGTCAACTTCATACTTTTCTTAAAATCTATAGATGATAAAATCAATGCACTAATCGGTTGACTAGATTCTGAAGCATCAATTTCTATATTTTTTGGATTAATTGGTCCTCTAACAATACAAGGAAATCCATCAGAGGAAATTTTACACCCTAACTTCCTTAGAGATGATGATAGTGTGGAATTACTTCTATTTCGTAAAGATGCGTCGCCATCTATATGTATATCTCTGTCAAAATTCGCTGATATTGCCGTCATTATTCTAGCAACAGTACCTGAATTTCCGCAATATAATGTTTCATTTGGGGGGCTAAGACCGTCTTTTGGAGGGTATACTTTCCATCTATCAGTAGATTTCTCTATTAATACTCCCATTTTTTCTAAACAATTACTCATTGAAACAATATCTTCTCCAGGGGTCCCTTCAAACCTGATTTCGGTGGCCTGAAATGCCTTTGATGCAAGCATTAATTGTCTAATCATATGACTTTTTGAGGGTGGTAATTTGTATTGAAAAACTCCTTGCGGCGTTAGAGGTTCAATTCTTTCCACAACCTTGCATAGTGGGTACTGTTGAATACTTTTGTTAAGAGTCCACGTTCCTTATCGTTTCTCCGAAGTCAGACTCTTGATCCCAAGCCCTCGCTCTAGTTTCAATTTGATTAATTTTCATTTCTTCCTTAATACTACCACCTCTCAATTTAACTAGATTATTTCTTTTCAATAGTTTTGGACTCAATCCAGGTAGGATTACTCCAATAGCTCGAGGCACTCTTCCGGGATATACATCATTCACATGAGATGCGATATTTGTAGTGCAATTATTGAATAAACTATTGTAGAATTCAGGTTTTATGTGTAATTGATTAGTTCTTTTTAGATATGATTCTAACATTCTACATTGATTCCCTTCACCTAGAATTATTGCTTCAAAGAGATGTGTTTCCGATTTTCTACATCTACTTCTTACTCCAATGACATCTTCTTCTGTAGCCCAAACATACATTATTTCGAATTCTCTTAACAGTCCTTTTATTGGGCTAAATTTTTCTCCAGGTTCTCTCCTTACCTCGATGGAACAAGAAATTCTAGTTCCATCTTTAAATTCAAAACTTAGTAGTGTATGTGCAATTGGTCTTCTTGTCGGATAAAAATATTCTAAAACTAACCATATTTTAGTACAATCTGAAATTTTAAATTTCTTTTCTATCCAATGTTCATCAAAATCCTTAGTAGTTCTCCAGTTAAAATCTCTTATATTTTTAAGGATAACTTCATCATTATTTATTTCAGCATATGCTGTATATTTATTCTCATTAACCCAAGATAAATCGTTGGAAGGAGTAAGGTGTCTAATTCTACCCCATATCGAATAAATAATGATTATACTACAAATGAATAGAGCAAAACCCAGTAGGGCTAGGTTGTTCATGTTGCCTGAGATTATAATGTGAACAAGAAACCTCCTATGGATTAATGGCGCGGCAGGGGAGATTCGAACTCCCGAGGTGAAACACCACTGGATTAGCAATCCAGCGCAATGGCCAGGCTATGCGACTGCCGCAGTGTCCACCCGAGTTTTCATTATGGCTTAAGCAGAACGGTCTCAATCATTCTTCTTCGTTTCCAGAATCTTCATTATTTTCATCATCTAGGAGTTCGGCGGGTAGACGTGCTACAAATATAATTTCATCATTGTACCCTGTCTTATCTGTATTCCTTAATTCCATTATTCTTGTACCTTTAGCTACTTTGCCTAATGTTTCTTTGGTCTGATTAGCGGCTAAACGGATCATCATACCTGATTTTGTGAGCATGAAAAGTTGATCTGATAAATCTGGTATTTGTTTCACACTAATAATTTCATCTCCGTCTTTAAGTGACATCGTCCTTACTCCTTTAGTGCCTCGGTTTGTTTTTCTGTAACCATCTCTTTCAATAGATACTTCTCCATCTTCACCGATAATAACTTCTCCAATAGAATCTAATTGATTAATCATTTCTCCTGAACCTAATCTAGTTCTTTTGGCCATACCATATTTCGAGATAGTTAAAACATTATTATCAAAATTGTCGGAAACAATCATACCGATGACTTGGTCATTTCCTGTCAAATTCATTCCAGTAACTCCTTGACTAACTCTTCCTTGAACTCTAACTGTGTGTGTAGTAAGAGTTTCTCCAGTATTTGGATCTATTCTTGTCTTTACTTCAGAAGGCATAAATCTACATGCATATCCACCTGATGATACAAGAACTACATGATCTGAATTTTTAGCAGGTCTCACTGTGACTAAACTATCATTGTCGCCTCCTGCAAACTTTATTGCGTATTTTCCATTTCGATTTATTTTTACATATTCCGACAACTTACTACGCTTAATTCTTCCATTTGAGGTTGCAAATAATAGATAATTTTCTTCAGGATTCTCTAGTAATTCTTTGGATATAGGGAGTAATGATACTATATTTTCATCTTCCCTTAGACTCTCTAACAGATTTCTAATATGTCCTCCTCTTGAAAGTCTACTTCCTTGTGGTGTTTCCCAGGCTTTTAGACCATAGACTCTTCCTTGATCCGTAAAAATTAGTAGTCTATCCTTACTGAAGCATGTTACAATTAACTGAGGAGTGTCTTCATCCTTTGTTGTAACTCCCTTAAGTCCCTTTCCGCCTCTATTTTGTACACGGAAACTTTCTACAGGTACATGCCTGATATAATTATCTTCTGAAAGTGTAATTGCAATAGCCCTTTCTTCTATCAAATCTTCTCTATCCATTGATAGAGGCATAGGGTCAATGAACGAACGTCTTTCATCTCCATGTTTCTCTAGCATTTCTTCAAGTTCTTGTAATAAAATTTCCAATCTACGCATTCTGGATGAAATAATATCGGTTAAATCAGAAATTTTTATTTGTAATTCCTCAAATTCATTTTGAACTTTATTAACATCTAATTTACTGAGTTGATACAATCTTCTTTCCGCAATAGCCTTTGCTTGAGGTTCAGTGAAGTCAAATGATTCAATCCCTTTTATTATGCTGTCTCCTCCCTTCAAAACAGATTCAAATTGTTCTCTACTTTCACTAGCTTTTCCTACCGCTACTATGTCGTCAATTCTTTTTTGAGCTTTTACTAATCCTTCAAGAATATGTGCTCTAGATTCTGCTTTTTCTAATTCGAATTGTGCTCTTCTTTCAATTACAGATTCACGGTGTCCAACATATGTGTGTAACATAACTGGTAGCGTCAGTAAAACAGGTCTTCCATCTAATATCCCCATCATATTCGCCGAATAAGATTCTTGTAATCTGCTTGATTTAAACAATTGATTAAGGACAGCGTGAGGATCCGCATTATTTTTCACCTCAATTAAAACTCTAATTCCTTCTTTAGACGATTCGTCTCTTATATCTCTAATCCCTATAACAGTCCCTTTACTTACTAAATCTGCTATATGTACGAGCATATCTGCTTTTTTTACTTGATAAGGAATTTCATGAATAATAATTCTCTTTCCTTTAGAATCATCTAATACTTCACATTTTGATCTAACATGAAATCTTCCTTTTCCAGTTGAATACATGTCATATATGCCATCAATTCCATGTATTGACGCTCCAGTTGGGAAGTCAGGACCTTTAACAAATTCCATATAATCTTCAATTGAAATATTAGGTATTTCCCTTTTCTCAACACCCTGCTCAATTATTTGATTAACATGAAGGCTCACTGCTCCGGATACTTCTGTCAAATTATGAGGAGGAATTCTTGTTGCCATTCCAACCGCTATACCGTCGCTACCGTTAAGTAATAAATTAGGTAATCTGGATGGCAGAACAGTTGGTTCTGATTCAGAATCGTCGAAATTAGGTTGAAAGTCAACAGTTTTTTTCTCAATATCTTCTAACATATGTTTTGCTATTTTATCAAGTCTACTTTCTGTATAACGCATTGCCGCTGGTGGGTCACCATCTATTGAACCAAAGTTTCCTTGGCCATCAACTAATGGGTATCGTAAAGAAAAGTCCTGAGCCATTCTTACCATTGTATCATAAATTGACTGATCACCATGAGGGTGATACTTACCCATCACTTCTCCAACTGAACGCGCTGATTTACTAAACTTCTTTTCTGATGTATGACCACCTTCATACATTCCGTATAAAACTCTTCTATGAACTGGTTTCAAGCCATCCCTTGCATCAGGTAATGCACGACCAATTATTACCGACATAGCGTAATTAATGTATGATGTTTTCATTTCTTTATTCAAAGG
>TARA_B110000008_G_scaffold67969_1_pt1 | contig 11235 bp, 18 predicted proteins | sample TARA_B110000008 | Tara Oceans TARA_B110000008 (sample SAMEA4396496) | marine metagenome | biome: Westerlies Biome; feature: [DCM] deep chlorophyll maximum layer (ENVO:01000326); material: water (ENVO:00002006), including particulate matter (ENVO:01000060) such as... | depth 40 m
TTCATCATCGGAATTTGCGAAATATCGTTCAATGTCATTTTTGGGGGGTTACACAATATCATGGAGAACTTCGTAGGGAATTTGGAATATACCCTCAGTTTCATGGTCGAAGATCCGTCGAGACTGCTTACTACTTTTATAACTTCTTCCACGAATCGGCTATCGTTGTCGTGTAGACCTTTGTGGCGTTTCAAATGGACTTGAGGGGTGGTAGGTGACGCCGCCATAGGTAATATATAAAAAAAACAGTCATGCTTAAATACACCAGCGAATTGATGTATTTGCACCTATTTCGCCTTTTCTCGGGAGGCGTACAGGATATATCTACGGTGCCATTCATTATATTTGTGGATATTAACGGCCGTAACCCTTGACCTTCCACAATACTTCTCCACAGTGATACGGTATAGTCGGTGATAGTCTCAAGATTATTCACCTGTAATTTAAAGCCTTGGCCGCCGTGCATGTAGCCTTTGAACGATACATCCATATCAGGGTTATCTGTATCGTTTATTCCATCTATAATTTCGTCAACTGTTTTGTTCTGTTTGAGCCTACGATTAAACACAGATTTGGACATTTAGATTAAATTAACCACTATTTATAGTTTGATATTTAATACAATTATGATTAAAAGGCTAAAGTAGCGGCACACCCAGATTGCGGTTCTAAGAATGTTCGCTTTTCGAATGGTCTCCAACATCTCCATTGATTCCCCGTCGTCCATCATTTTAAACTGATGGTACAAAGCTATTATAGAGACGAATAAACACAACAAATGCAATACAGCTGGTGGGACAGCCCAGCCCACGAAGGTACACAATACAATGGTACTTACAATTTCCAAGAAAGCAAATGGACCAAAAGCTTTTGTTGTCCGATCCATTAGTACATCGCGTTGCATGTCTTCTATTAACGGAAAGGAAATAAGCTCATACACCAAACCAGCGGTAACTATACAACAACAAGATAGATTGATTAATGACCAGACCAATACTTCCATTTTTATGAAGTGTCTTATATATTTATAGGTATTAATTCCATCAACCACTCCGCATCCATCGTTTTCAAAAAGTCTTTGTTTTCATACATTTTAACGACTTTGTGCGTGAAAAAGGTTTCAAACTCTGTAGGTAAGCTCATAACTTGTATCCACTGCATTGCTTCTGTAAATCTCATCTGCAAAGAGATGATACAATCACAAAAGTCAGTCATCATATCTCCTATGATTCTTCTCTCTCCATCTGTCCACTCAGTACTCGATTTTTCAATTTCGTGTGCGTGTTCAATACGTTTGACCAAGACTTTCGCCATAATATGTACTTTTTTATCTACATGGACTGTAACACCACTTTTTTTGTGGAATTCAATCAATTGCTGACACCATGTATCTGGTTCTTCTTCCGGTATGCAATCCAGCAGGTCAAAGTTCGGCTTTTCTTCTATTACAACCTCACGACACTTGGGACATGTCACCTCTTCTTCATCGCTTCTATATTTGGCCATGCAAGTCTCACAAATACCATGTCCACAAGGTTGCAACACCAAAGGTTTATTAATTTTGGAATACCGGTTCCAACATACAGGACATTTTGGTAGAACTACGTAATCCATTAAAAAGCATGTAATCTATTTTATAGGTTAGTTTTTAAATACACGTCCATGGGCGGTAACAACCCAATATTGAACCATTACAAATATCACAATATCGGAAAAAAACCATGAAAAGGCCATCCCAAATGAAGAAACGATGCAGGCGGTGTGCAACAAGGGAAAATTTATCATTCTGTAAAAATTATCCGAATTTTTATTTCTGTTTTTATCTGCCGAAAACCAAAGAATTCCGAACACTAAAACATGAAGGATTGATGAAATCGGATATCCAGAGTCACACGATGTACCTTGCCATTTCCAGCGTGGAATTATATTGCGTGGAATTAATTTGTATTGATTCATACTATCGAAAATAAAATGAACAATCATCAAAACAACAAAGACAGCAGCATAAATGCCAGCGTAAGTAGCACGATTAAAATCACCCTCTTTGTAGGCATTGTAAATATGTTTGATTTGTTCTTTTGATAGGAAATATTCGTGTGCGACTGTGCCACTGATGATATTACATAATGCTGCAAAATACAGATACTGTATTTCGTAATTATCGCTTTCCCGAATTTTGCACTGAGACGCGTACCCGAGAGCAAGACCGTTGAAGATAGCGCCTACGGCTCCCGCTACAACATGCAATTGTTTGACTGGTGCCAACACTCCCGTGCCAAAAACACCAACAAGCGAGATAATACTCAGTACTTGGGGAGTTGTTCCTTCGTACGATGGCATCAGTATGACAAGAAGCAACGCAATTATATTAAAAATCCAGAAAGTCCCTAGGATAAATAATCCTTCAGGAAAACGTTTCTCGCGTTCGAGACGCTTTTCGCGTAGTTGATCACGTGTATCTTTATTATCGAAGTTCATTGGTGTAAAACCGTCATCCATTTGTAAGTATGTTTATCTTATTTATACCTCGCTTCTACAATTTGGGCATGTACTGTTATTTCTCAACCATGGGGATATGCAATCTTTGTGAAATGCGTGTGACACTTCATTATCGCATGGTAATCTAGTAATCTTCTCTCCTTTTTTTATTGGTTTTTGACATATAGTACAATCTGGTAAATCACACTCAGCGGCGTAGGTTGGATATTTAGATTTAGGACTCTCCTCTGGAGCCTCTGGGGTTTGCCAAAAACTGTCTGTCTCAGGAAGCCAAAAATTATCCTCGAACGCTTCAAGTATAGCAGACGTTACGGTAGGTGCTCTATTTGCTTGTACGACCGGGGGTTCTTCAGAAATGGGGATGGTAACCCAACCTCTACCAGTTATATATTGTAATGTGTAGGCACTCATTTATAACTACAGTTTAGACTTATATACTAACCACCACATAACATACATCCCAACTTTTCAAGACATCCCACTTCCTCCTCTTCTTCTTGTTGTCCTATAGCAATACTGTTCCCTCCACCGGGTGCAGGAGCTACGGAACCTTTATTCCCAACATTTACGGTTATTGTATTTCCCATTTTTTAATTTTATTTACATATATATACATGGATTTTAAACGAAGTCTGCTTCATCAATGTAGACGGTCTCGTACGACTCTTTTGGTTCTAGCGGAACAACGGTGGACATCTTTTCTTTTTTCTGAAATTTGGACAGGACAGCTTTTTTTATTGTGGTTTCTACGCTCTCTTCCTCTTGATCCACAGGATCTTCCTCTTCTTCGTCTGGGGGCAGGGGCATAGGATGGACTTGCAAGCTTACTCGACATCCCATTTTTTTAATTATCAAAGGTATTTATATTTAAACATTTAGTGATCCATGTATTTTGTTTGCATTAATATTTCTGCGTATTCTTTCGCGTCGTAATATACCCTGTCTGCACCGGTTCACTACGTAAATAAACACCAACATCCAATATAAATAAAATGAGAGTTGTTGATGGAAACTTTTATAATTATAATATAAAAGAAGAGATACGATAGACAAAATGAAAATACATATATCTGCCCATACCATTTAAAAATTATTTCTTAATATTTATACTGCATAAATTGTCCTTTTCGATACCGTTTTGGCCTCCATCGCATGGCGGGTTCTCCGCCCGATAATAGCCATTCAATGTAAAATGATTGCTTTCTTGTCTTCATCGGTAGAATAATTTTGGAACGACATATTACACAAGTAGTGTGCGTTTTTATCAGTATGTTGTGACACTGTTTGCACCAAGTGTGTCCACAAGGGTTTGTAAATATACTCTCTTTCGTTTCAAGACATATAGGACATTCCATATACTACTTTAAAATACCTATAGATACATAGAAAAATTAAATTAATGTACATATATGTATAGGGTATTCCTTTACAGATATGCTCCGGGTTTTATTCGGAATGGGTGTAGGAATTTATTTGGCTCAGAATTACAATGTTCCCAACGCAAAATTATTTGTAAATACTATGTTGCTATACTTAAAAGACTTTGAAAAGAATCTTCAAGAGAAAGACAAGAAATCGTAAGTTCTGTCTTCACATCTTTGTAATATACGGAATCATTGTCGTCCTTGAATTTGTCAAACGTGGTTTGAATCTCTTCACTTTTATCTAACTCCAGAGCTTGCTCCAATAGAGCTACTTTTTGTCCACAATCGTCATCTGCTAGTGACTCTGCCAAATGCTTTAGAGTCAAAGCATAACGTCGATTTAACTGACTGTATTCTAACTTTTTCCATGTGCGTGATGCAATCTCCATTAACTGATACGACATTCGAATTGGCGAGAGAACCTGTTTAAAAGTGTACATGTTATAGTAGTAATCGCTAGCAAATTGTAGCGCTTTTGCCAAGTGATACCTGTATTGTAAAATGTGCAACATGCTAATATCAGGGTCTTTCCATACATAATTGTTTAAGGCGAGAATGGCCTGCAATTCATGTTTCACGGCCGTGGAGAACCACTTCTTTGCTTCTTTTGGTTCTTTAGAAACCCCATTGTCATGAGCCCATTTGGACATCAGGGTCAGAATGTGAAGCTTTTCAAAATTCCAGCAAGAGGAACTTTTGCCATTCCATACGAAGAGTAGTGGATGTTTTGTTGTAGTAGTAGGTACCGCAATTTTACTTAATAATTTATAATACTCGTCGGCTTTGGAATACATATTCTCATTGTGTTGTACGCCCTGTGCTATCTTACGACGTAGTTCAGACGCTTTAATAAGCTGCCTGTTGTTAAAGTTAACATGACGCTCAAAAAAGATAGGAGACGTTTTCATTTACAGTGTCATATCATATATTTATACTATAATACACGCATCTGCTTCCACTTCTTGAGTCTCTACATTGACGCCATGTTTCTTTGCTATTGATTCAATCTTCTTTAACTTCTTCTTTATTGTCTTATTTTCTGCCATCAGTACTAGCACTTTGGATTCCAATTCATTTACAAAATCGAGCAATTCTGTATCTTGACGTATAACTGACATTTAATCAAAAACAAAGTTATATTTATAGCCATGTACATACAATAAATGGAATTTTTGACCGGCGCTTTATCCCAACTTACCGCTGGCGTAGTTGCATGGGGTTTTGTCGATTTACTTAAATTCTGGAAAACTCAAAATTTTTATGTGAACCAACAAGTGATGCAAATGCAAGCCCACTACTTGAACAAAGATGCCCTTATTCGTGCTGCTAAAGGGAGAACACATCAGGTAGTAGAAAAAATATTCGAACAGTACGAAAGCACCATCCGGGCCAAGACATGTTGTTGGGTGAAAACAGACGAATTGTACCTTGTGCAGATGAAACGTGATAAGGTGAAGGTAGGTACCAATTGGGAAACCCCGGGATGCTATGTTCATAGGGGATTCTTCCCACCATCTATGCCAATATACAAAAGCATGGAAAAATGTACTAAACCAATTGACACGACAAACAGCGTTAGTGTCACAGAGAATGCAACATTGGTATCCGCATGGAACCAAATGGAATTTTTGGTTTTGCAGTTGGAAGCACTGGAACAGGATATGGCAGCAATAAAATTGTAAAAATGAAGTGCAAATTCACCGACTCAAAACAAATCTACGAAATATTCAAGTTTATCGCACAGTTTACAGATAATGTGAATCTGGTTTGTGGTGAAAATGGGATAAGTATATTTACGATGTCGTCCTGTCATACTGTGTTCGTAGACATGAATATGCCACAGAACTACTTCAAAGAGTACGAATGCACAGAAAGTTGCATTGTTGGTATATGTGTGCCTGTGTTACTTACTGCATTAACGAAAGCAAAATGTGACCTCAGCATGGAAGTAGTAGGAGATAAAGTGTTGTTTACACGCACAACCTCCGATGAAAGTATAAAATATTTGATCAAACAAATGAACATCGAAGACGACAACATGGAAATTCCATTGCTCCATGAAAACGTACACATGAAGGTCCCATACGCTGTTTTGAAACGATGGAAAAAGTCCATACTGGATTTCACGAAATGCGGTGTAACCATTCGGCCGATGGCGGAGTGCGTGCACATAAGCAGCAAAGGCGACGGTGGAGCAGTGGCCATGCAAACGCCCGTTCATTGCGACCACGTTACATATGTATCATTCAGTGATCCGTGCGAGATGACATTGGGAAATACCCTGTTAAGCAGAGGTATGAGTATTGGTGAGGTGAATCCTTCTGTAGAAATGGGTTACCAGAACGGTATGCCTTTTCGCATTGGTGTGAAACTCGGTGAAGGTTACTTACAGGCATACATCGCCCCAAAATACTCTGATGACGAATAAACGAGGTATATATATGCTTTGAGTTTGGATAAATGGCCCGTGTTGTTGCTGACGACGAAATTAATGCTCAACAAGAAGAACTTTCGGACGAAGAACTCAACGAAACATCCAATTTGATTGGGACAACACCGCCAAGGAAACCGTCTTGTAGGAAATCTTTATGTAAAGGTTTAATACTTAGTACAGCGGGTATTTTATTTTTACTTATGATGATACAGTTATGGAGTGACTACGGTACATACATTCAAACTCAAACCTTCCCTCCCAAGCTCATGTCGATGGGATCCTATTGTAGAAACGGTACACAGCAAGCGTCCTATCGCCCATTTGCTTGCGACTATATTGAAAAGTTAATTTGCATTGTTGAAAAGCCATCGTCTGTCTATGTACTCTCTACACCACATTCTGACCATTCTTGGACCAACGACCAACTGGTTGTCGAGCCTCATACATCGCCCGAGTGCATTGATCTGATTGTATGGACTATATAACTTTGTATTTTTAAAACATATGGATAAACTTTTAGTCGCACTAACCTCTACTGTCGTAATATGTACAATTTTATATTTTACAATTGAAAAGAAAGAAAAAGAAAAGTGATTTATAAACAAAAATGGAAAAGTGGCAAGAAAGTATTGTCAAACGGTTTGTGAAAGAAATTTCACTTACCAAACAGTTTACAGATTCTTTTGATGATTTTACACAATGCAGAGTAATGGAAATCATCTCGTTGATGAAGCCAATTAAGGCCCAAAGTCAAGACAACGCTATCACGCTCCGTCTTACAGGAGGGTCACTAAAGGCACCCATTATGCTCGAAAAGGATGGTACCGTTCGTCCCATCATGCCAAATGAATGCCGCACCAGAAATCTTACCTATTCTAGTCCATTGTACGTCGATATCCACGTTGAACGCCAAAAGGGAGAGAATACAGTCCTTCGTGATGTGTACATGGGCCGAATTCCCGTCATGGTATTTTCATCTCTATGTCACCTGTACGATAAAACGAAGCGTGTACCGAACGGGGAGTGCGATAAAGACCCCGGTGGTTATTTTATTGTGAATGGCAATGAAAAATCCTTGGTCGGGCAAAAATCCTCGATGCACAATCGTATGATTACGTATTTTAAAAACGGAGTTTCAGCTTGTGCTGTGAAATCAGAACGTAACAAACGTGTTCATGTTACTACTTTAAAATTCAAGGACAACACACCGATCAGCTGTACATTTCCGCGCTTGGAGGAAGAAATACCTGCCTTTACTCTGTTAATAGCAATGGGTATCAAAGTGGAGGAGATAAGGTCTGTATTCTCTACAGAAGAAAATGCATGTTTGGAAGCATCGTATAGAAATCTACCAGAGAGTGTTGAAGAGGCACGTTCCAAAATTAAAATTCGCGAAGTGTATAATGTTGGTCTTACGGAAAACGAACGTTTGGAGAATGCATTTCAAAATGTGCTCATACCGCACATGAAAGAAAACAAAGCTGTCTTTATCGTAGCGATGATAAAAGAATTATTGGCCGTCGCCACGGGTCAAATAAACCCGACAGACAGAGACTCTGTGGCGAATCAGCGTGTAGAAACCTCCTCTACCCTCTTGTCTACGCTCTTTCTTCATTTGATCATTAAGCTTTGCAATGATATCAAGCTATTGTGTCAAAAGTCTCTTCCGAAGCTGAAACGCGGTATTACAGATGAAAAAATTCGATCGTGGCTGGCAAAGTCCAACACCATCACAGACGGTCTCCAATATTCGCTTGCAACCGGTAATTGGAATACCACTTTTGTAGACCGACAACAGCGTTGTGGGGTTGCACAAGCTCTACAGCGTTTGACATACATCAGCACTATTTCCCAATTGCGTAGGGTTTCATCTGCTGTAGACAAGACCCAAAAATTACCCAAACCGCGTTATTTGCATGGATCACACTGGGGTCGATATTGTCCAGCGGAGACACCAGAGGGTGGACCATGTGGGCTAGAGACACAGCTTACTGTTCAATCGTACATATCGCTAAAACGTACCCCACAGGCCATTCGAAGAGTAATAAATCAATACTTTTTGCCAACCTTTGACTTGAAACATACGATGGTCTTCATGAACGGCATATTGGAGGGCTGCACCAAAGATGCGATCAATTTGGTGAAAACTGTTCGATATGCGAGACGGTCCGGTCAATTTGACAAAGATATTTCCGTCACGCATAAACCTTGGCGTCAGCAAATTCATATTTCGACTACTTCTGGTAGGATATGCAGACCATTACTGATCGTTGAAAACGGTGAGTGCGTGTATAAGAAGACCAAAGATGCTGATACCATGTCATTTCAGCAATTGATGTGTGAGGGCGTCATAGAATATCTCGACTGTGAAGAGGAAGACATAGCTCTGGTAGCTTTCTTTACAAAAGATATTACTAAAAGGCACACTCACTGTGAAATAAGCAACGCAATGATGAACGGTTTATGTGCAGCCACCATTCCGTTTTCCGATCGTAATCCCGGCACAAGAAATACCTATCAATGTGCCATGGCAAAACAGGCTCAGGGGGTGAACGCGTCTAACTTTCAGTTAAGAATGGACACCACCACCAATATTATGTGGTATGGTCAAAAGCCTCTGGTAACGACCGACTTGGCAAACGAATACGGTGTGCACGAACTCCCAACTGGTACTAACGCCATTGTTGCCATCATGTGCTATGAATCCTTTAACCAAGAGGATTCCATTATTGTAAATCAATCTGCATTGGACCGAGGCTTTGCCAGAGCAGATACATACAAAACCATCAAAGAGTCGTTAAGTGGAAAGGACAAATCCGTGTTCCAACGCCCTATAAAACGAAGAAGAGTCGGCAAATACAACAGTCTTGAAGAAGATGGAATGCTACGACCCGGCGTTACCGTCAAAACAGGCGATTGTATTATCGGAAAAGTTACATACGGAAAGAACACGAAAGAGGACAATTCGAAAATGGCGTCGTTTCCCGGAATGGTGGACAAAGTAACCATGTACCAAGAACGAAACGGTGACAAAGCAGTCAAAGTTAGAGTACGACAAACACGTATTCCAGTGATTGGGGATAAATTTTCAAGTCGGCACGGACAAAAGGGCACTGTTGGAATGCTGTACCAACAAGAAGACATGCCCTATGATATCGATGGTATTGTACCGGACATAATTATAAACCCCCATGCGATCCCGTCGCGTATGACCATTGGGCATTTGGTGGAATGTTTGACTGGTCAGGTAGGGTCACTAAAAGGCCTGATCGGAGACGCTTCGCCATTCAATGGTAGAAAGGTAGAAGATATCATGAACGAGTTGAAGCAAGCCGGATTTAAACCTACAGGGGAAAAACAGCTATACTCAGGCTTTACCGGAAAACCCATCAAAGCCAAAATATTCATGGGTCCTACGTACTATCAGCGCTTGAAGCATATGGTAAATGACAAGATTCACGCACGAGGCAGAGGTCGAAGAAATCAATTGACACATCAACCAAATGACGGTCGCTCCAATGGTGGTGGGTTGAGAGTAGGAGAGATGGAGAAAGACTCGTTCAATGCACATGGTGTACCATTTGTTATTAACGAAAGGATGTGTATTTCGTCGGACGCGCATGAAATCACAGTGAAGGGAAAGAAAGTTACTATACCGTACGCGGCAAAATTGTTGATAGATGAATTGCAAAGTATGTGTATTAAAGTAGACTTAAAAGTTTAGACGCATGTCACGATTGCCTTGGGTACTCGGAGTTGCTGACACGGACTTACCGTAATACACAACATCCGTATCGTAATATCCATAGCCACCGAGCGGTAACCACAGCAATAAAATGAACCATAAAAATGGATTTATCCATAAGCCCAAAACTATAGCCCAAAGTAATATAAAGAAGGCTCCACCGCCGTAATAACGATATCTCATTTCTACATATAATTTAAACTTATATACTAAAATGTGGTCAATAATGGCTGTTTCTCCGGCAACCGATTTTCCAACTCATCGATGCGATCGCTCAATTTCTTCATTTCACAGTTTAACAGCAATTGCATCAGTGTCATGATCAAAATAAACGCAACCATCAACCATGCGCTTTCTTCTGAATACTGCATCAAAAACTCGGTGGTGGTCTTGAAAATTTCTGTATTGTTATTGTCAACTTGAACGTTGTGGTTAAAGGTTCTTATATGACGGTTAAAGGTTTGGATATCAATTGTATCTTCCATTTTTAAGACACACATTTTACTTAAATACTACCATATAAGTAGATCTATTATTTAATTAATGAGTTGCAAAGTTTGTAAAAAACCTTCCTATAGACGGCGGTTGTGTAGACCATGCTACAAGCGTGACCAACAGCAGAAATTTCACTGTACGTTTAAAAATTGTACCTCTCCTGTGTTTGCTACTACACTATGTCAAAAACATTACAGAGCATACCATACGACTTGCCTTCAATGCAATAAATTGATCCATTGTAGATCACTTTGTAGATCACATTACAGAAGAGCAGTAAAAAATAACAATTTTCCTAAAGAACCAGTATGTGATAGGGATGATTGTGAAAAAAAGGTGTACTTAAACGGTACATGTATAGAACATTTTAAAGAAATGTTTAAGGATTGTATAATCGTAGAATGCTCGGAACGTTCCCACAAGAGAGGTCTATGCTGTAAGCACTATTTTCGACAAAGGCGACGATTAAGATAAAGTACATTTATTATAAATTTTGGTACAAATTATAAGGTATTTTTGTCTCAATGTAATATTGTTCTATAGTATTTTTATCATAATAGCTTAAACAAATTTGTAGATTATATTTTGACGTTAAAATACTAGTTCGACATCCCAACATCCCATCTGGTACATCCCAT
>TARA_B110000008_G_scaffold147691_1_pt1 | contig 11220 bp, 8 predicted proteins | sample TARA_B110000008 | Tara Oceans TARA_B110000008 (sample SAMEA4396496) | marine metagenome | biome: Westerlies Biome; feature: [DCM] deep chlorophyll maximum layer (ENVO:01000326); material: water (ENVO:00002006), including particulate matter (ENVO:01000060) such as... | depth 40 m
CGCCCCCGGACGAACGTAAAACCTAGCCCATCGCCGCGCGCGCGCGCTTCGATCGTCGTCCGCCGCGTCGCGTCGTTTTGTCGTTTTATCCAAAAGGGAGGCGCGCGCGCGTGTGCGTGCGCCGCGGCGACGCGCGCGGGATCGCCGCGCGGCACTCGCGGGCGGACGATCCGAGCCGTCGCGCGCGAAGGCGAAGCTCTCGCGCGCGTCGATCGACGATGCGGGCGATGGACGCGTCGAGCGCGCTGGCGCCGCGGCGACGCGCGATCGGGACGCGCGGCGCCACGCGCGGGGCGAAGACCTCGAGGGCGATCGCGCGGGGGGCGGTGCGCGTCGCCGCGGGCGCGGTGTCGCAGGAGTACGCGATGGACGAACGAGGCGTGCTGATGCCGACGGGGAAGTACTGCGTGAATCACGCGGAGACGGTGCGAAGGAAGACGCGCACGGTGCACGTGGGCAACGTGAAGATTGGCTCGGAGCACCCAATCGTGAAGCAGACGATGACGACGAGCGACACGAGAGACGTCGAGAAGACGGTGGCGGAGGTGATTCGATGCGCCGATGCCGGTGCGGAGATGGTGCGGATCACGGTTCAGGGGATGCAAGAGGCGAAGGCGTGCAAGATCATCAAGGAGACGCTCGTGGCGAAGGGATACGATACGCCGCTCATCGCGGATATCCACTTCGCGCCGAAGGTGGCGATGATGGTGGCTGAATGCTTCGATAAGATTCGCGTGAACCCCGGTAACTTTGCGGATGGTCGTAAGACGTTTGAAAACATCCTGTACGAAACGGATGAAGAGTACAACGCCGAACTCGCGGAGATTGAAGAAATCTTCACGCCGCTCGTGTTGAAGTGCAAGGAGCGAGGCGTGGCGATGCGCATCGGTACGAACCACGGTTCTTTGTCCGCGCGCACGTTGTCGCGCTTTGGTGACACGCCGATGGGGATGGTGGAATCTGCGTTCGAATTCGCGCGCATTTGCCGCAAGCACGATTACCACAACTTTGTCTTCTCCATGAAGGCGTCTAACCCTCTCGTCATGGTGCAAGCGTATCGCCTGTTGTCCCACGAGATGTACAAGCTCGGCTGGGACTACCCGCTTCACCTCGGCGTCACCGAAGCCGGCGAAGGCGAAGACGGTCGCATGAAGTCTTCCATCGGTATCGGTGCTCTCTTACTTGACGGTCTCGGAGACACCATTCGCGTGTCTCTCACCGAAGCATCCGAGCTCGAAATCGAGCCGTGCACGCGCTTGGCCAACCTCGGTATGAAGGCGTGCGCCGAAAACATCGGTGTCGAGCAATTCGAGGACTCTGTCCGTGACTTCAAGACCTTCACGCGCAGAACTGGTGATTTGCCCGAACAAAAGGACTCTGATGCGATTGATTTCCGGAACATTCTCCACCGCGACGGCTCTGTGCTCGCCGCCGTCACCACGGCGCAACTCGCGTCGGAAGATGGCTTCTACCGCGAATTGGGCGCCAAGCTTGCGGTCGGTATGCCGCTTCGTGATATCGCCACCTGTGATTCCATCTTGCTCAGCGAAGTTCCCGCCGCGTCCGAAGAGAAGGCGCTCCGATCTATCCGTCGCCTCCAAGAAATCGGCTGCGGCGTTGTCGTGCCGGCTGACCTTCTCCGAGCGACGCCGTTGGAGAACGCCATCGCCCTCGTCAGCGCCGACGAAGTCGGTGCTCCGTTGCCGGCCGGTGCCGCGCGAAAGGCTGTCACGTTGAACGGCTTCGAGACCGTCGAACAACTCAAGGCTGTCGCAGCGTCTGACGCCGTCATGGTGCTCATCAAGACGAAGGATGGCGAGTCTCGTCTCCACTCTTCTCGCCGCATCGCCGAAGTGATGGCGCAAGTCGGTGCGAAGATGCCGGTCATTCATCACATGTACATGCCGACCGGCGACAAGTCGGACATCGTCATTCAATCCGGCTCCCAAGTCGGTGGTTTGCTCGTCGACGGCTTTGGCGACGGCGTGTTGATCCAATACGCCGGCTCCGACAAGGATGTCTCATTGGACTTCCTTCGTACGACCTCGTTCGGTTTGCTCCAAGGCTCTCGTATGCGTAACACGAAGACGGAGTACGTCTCTTGCCCGTCGTGCGGACGCACCCTCTTCGACTTGCAAGAAGTCACGGCGCAAATCCAAGAGAAGACTGGACACTTGCCTGGCGTCGCCATCGCCGTTATGGGTTGCATCGTCAACGGTCCGGGTGAGATGGCGGATGCGGATTTCGGTTATGTTGGTGGTGCTCCGGGTAAGATTGACTTGTACGTCGGTAAGGAAGTCGTCAAGCGAGGTATCGCGATGGAAACTGCGTGTGATGAACTCATTCAACTCATCAAGGACAACGACCGCTGGATCGAAAAAGAAGTCGAGGAAGCCGTCGCCGCGTGATGTCGCACTCGTAGCTCGCATGATGTTTAATACTAAGTCGATTGATTCTTCAGATTCTTTTCTCTAATTCTTTCTGATTTTCTTAGTTACAATACGTGGGACGGGAGTTTAATTGAGCTTCGTCGCTCATCCTTTCGAAAACGACATGCAATGCACCGCACGCTTATTAAATTTTCTCCAGGGCTTGAGCAATATCCGCTTCGATGTCGACGTAATCCTCAATCCCAGTCGAAAATCGAACGAGGTTATCCTTAATGCCAATCTCGGCGCGCTTTTCAGGACCCTGATCCCAATAAGAAACGACAGTCGGTTGTTCAATCAGCGACTCCACGCCACCGAGAGACGGCGCGATGTACGGAAGCTCGCAACTATCGATAAACTTTGCAGTCGCCCAAAGATCACCCTTGACCTCGAAAGATACCACCCCACCGAAACCTTTCATGTATTTTTTCGCAACTTCGTGGTCGCAGTGGCTCGGTAATCCCGGATAGTGCACTTTGTCAATCTTTGGATGCTTCTCGAGGTATTGAGCCAGTCTCATCGCGCTGTCGTTGTGGCGCTCGACTCGAAGCGACAAGGTCTTCAAACCTCGAAGAACCAAGTAAGCAGCGTGAGGATCGATGACACCACCCAAAATATTATGAAATTGTCTGCACGCGGCGACTGCTTCCTTCTTACCGACGATGACACCGGCGAGAACGTCGTTGTGCCCGCCCATGAATTTCGACGCGCTGTGAATCACCAAGTCGGCGCCAAAGTCGAGCGCGCGAGAGTTGCACGGCGTGGCAAAAGTACCATCGATGCACACGAGGCAACCCGTGGGCTTGCACAGGTTCACGATTCGTTCGATATCGACGCAACGAAGGTACGGGTTCGTTGGTGATTCGGAAAAGTACAGCGAGCACTTGTTCTCCTTGAGCGCCTTTTCCAAGCCGTCGTAATCGGACGGATCGAGCACCGTGGACGTGATGCCCATCTTCGGCAAGAAAGTTTGAATGAATTGTCGAGTGCGTCTGTAGCAGTCCGTGGTGGTGACAATGTGTCCACCGGCTGGGACGAGCGCGAGCAGCATAGTCGTCGCCGTGCACATGCCGGACGCGCTCAACAGAGCGTCTTCTCCGCCCTCGAGTTGGCGAATCTTCTCTTCGCACGCCTTGGTCGTCGGATTCCCGTATCGACCGTACTCAAAGCTCCCATATCGTCCCTCTTGATACGCGATCAACTCTTCCGTGTCCTTGAAGTGGTACGTCGACGTGCACACGATCGGGGTCGTCAACGAGTCGGATACCCTCGGTCGCCCCTCCTTGCGTTCGCCTGCGTCAAAGTAACAACCGCGATCATCACCGTCAGTCCGCGCGTCTCCCCCCTCGCGTCTCCTCACTCGCGCATCACATTTTTATGCACCATCGCGCGTCCATCGCGCGTCGCTCCTCGTCGTTCGACGCACCGTTTTGCACGCACTGCGTCGAGTCGCCCCAAGGTTTCTCGCCGTTCGCCGCGCGCGTCGTCGCGCCTCGTCGTCCCGTCCCTCCTCGGCTCTTCCGCGTCGTCGCGCTCAGCTTCACCACCGTTCGCGCCTTCGCGCTCATCGCCGCGCTCATCCTACGCTCGAATCCCGTCGTCGTCGTCGTCGTCGTCAGTCCTCGCTCGGCTCGATCGCGTCGAACCTCTCGCGCCTCGGCTGGCCCTCGCGCGTCGTCGCGTCGTCGCGTCGTCTCGCGCGCCCGCGACGCGTCGGCGTCGTCCCGCGCGCGTCCCGCGTCGCGCGTCGCGTCGCGTCGCGTCGCTCGACGGACGCACCGCGCGCGTCGTCCCGGACTCGACCTCGATGTGCGGGCGCGACGCGACGCGGCGAGCGGCCGAGGATCGAGGATCGAGGATAAAAAAAAATCCACGCGCGACGCGCATAAAGCGCGAACGATTCGCCATGAAGGCCGAAACGCGTGACGCGCGGTCGATCTCGAACGACCGATCGATCGATCGATCGATCGATCGAACGAACGAACGATCGAACGATCGATCGACGGACGAACGATTCGAGGGCGCGGCGAAGCCGAACGCGCGGCGGAGAGGGTCGAAGGAACTACGGGTCTATGAATGTGATCACACGATGATGCTCTCGCACGTGCAGCAGTCGTATCCGGGAACGGTGCACTCGGTCGTCGCGTTGGCGGCGACGTGGGCGCATCGACACGCGTCGGCGCCGCGCGCGCCGGGAACGCACGAGAGGGAGACGCCGGCGTCGGACGCCGCTCGACACGACGCGTCGCAGTCCGTGGTGCCCGCACCGCAGCTCTGCGCGCACAGGGCGTTGTAAATACCGGCGTGTGCGGGATCGGTGCACACTCCGGTGTCTAAAGTGGTGACTTCGGGCATGTGGGACGCCGGACACCCGCTCGGCGCTTTCAGCGCGCATCCCTCGTCGCACGAACCGTAGACGTACGTGAACGTCTTCCCATCGAATACGCGGTTGTAAAAGATGTCATCGCCCTCCTCGATGACAGAGGTACAAACCTCCATGCCTTCGAGAGCCGATGGAGTCGCAAATTTCGGACATCGCCCGCCCCCCCTGTGCAAGCAACCGATGTCGGACACCGTCGCCTCGTCGCTCGTGTTGTCGAGCGGGTACAAATAAAATCCAAACTGCTCCCCTGCACCGAGCATGACGTCCACTTCAAACGTTCCACACCTTGTTTGCGTCATTTCCTGCGCTTGGGAGAATAAAAAGTCGTTCGACATCGACTTTGTCGTCACCCGAGCGCCGACGACGTCCTCCCACGCTCCCGGCGCAAACGTCAACGACCCGAGTTGTGCGCACGCCGTGAGCAACGTCAAGTGCACCATCGTCGCCGCCGCGCGTGGTATCATCTCGACATCTTCTCTGTGATTCACCTCTATGTCTCCACTCGACGACATTTGCGATTTCCGCACTAAAGAATACTCCTCGCTCGCTCCGTCGTCGTCGCCGCCGCCCGTGACGAACGGGTCGCTCACCACCGCGAACGGCGTCGTCCCGTCTCCGCTCGTCGCCAACGCGGCCGCGCTCCCGAACGCGCTCATTTTCCCTCGTTCATTCGCGCTCGCGCGTTCGCGCGCGTCGTCTCCAGACATCCAGTCGCGCGCGATCGTTCGTCCAACACCATTCGTCTTCGCCAGCGCGCACGCGCACGCGAGCGTCACGCCCAGCGCGAACGTCGGTCGAAACACCGACGTGGACGCGCGCGCGCTCGACGAGCGGTGTCGTCGATCCCCGTCGCCGTCGCGCGTCAACAGCGGGGCGTCCTCCATCGCCGTCGTCGTCGCGTCGTCGTCGCGATGTGACGCGCCGCGTCGCCGCCGCCCGCACTGCGCGACGCGCGCGACGACGACGACGCGCGACGACGACGACGGGGGCGATGCGCGCGATGACGACGACGCGCGGGCGCGGGCGCGCTCGCGCGGCGAACGCGACGACGACGACGACGACGCGACACCGGCGACGTCACCGCGCGGTGCGGGCGCGAGCGAGCGAGGACGCGAACGAGGCCAGCGAGCGGACGACGACGACGACGACGACGACGACGACGAAAGTGGTCGTCCTCGGCGGCACCGGACGCGTCGGGAGCGCGACGGCGGCGGCGCTGGTGCGAGGCGCGAACGGCGGGGTGGAGGTGACGCTCGGCGGACGGTCGAGAGAGCGAGACGCGGAGGCCAAGGCGCGACATCGAGGGTTGGCGAACGCGTCGTTCGTTGAGGTGGACGTGTGCGATAAGGCGAGCGTGACGCGAGCGATTCAAGGCGCTGACTTGGTGATCAACACCGCGGGACCGTTTCAGAGACGAAAGAGTTGCGCCGCGCTCGAGGCGGCGCTGGAGAGCGGGGTCAAGTATTTAGACGTCTGTGACGACGCGTCGTACGGCGCCGAGGCAAAGAAATTGAGCGAAAAGGCGAAAGCCGCGGGTGTGGCCGCGATCACGTGCGCGGGCATCTATCCCGGGGTGTCAAACCTTATGGCGCGAGACATCGTGGAGTCGATGAAGGCGGAGTTTCGCGCGACTGAAGAAAACGAAGGCAAAGAACCCGAGGTGGAGTACGTGCTTTACAACTACTTCACTGCGGGGTCGGGTGGGGTCGGGACGACGATTTTAGCCACGAGCTATTTGCTCTGTGGCGAAGATGTCGTGTGTTGGGAAGACGGTCAGCGCATCGTCGAGAAACCAGCTTCGCAACGCAAAGTCGTCGATTTCGGCAAGGGCGTGGGCCGACGCGAGGTGTTCCTGTACAACTTGCCCGAAGTTGCATCGACACGTGAAATTTTCGGTGCGCGCACCGTGAAGGCTCGATTCGGTACGTCGCCAGGGATTTGGAACGGGGCCATGGTGGCAATAGCGAATTTAGTTCCAAAGTCGCTCTTGGAAAATCAAGACGCAATGAAAGGATTGGCGAACTTCTCCGCCCCGATCGTGCGCTCGGTGGATGCGATCGTTGGAGAAACTACATCCATCCGCGTGGACGTCAAACTGAAGGACGGCAAGCAGTCTGTGGGTTTGTATACGCATCCGCGTTTAAGCGAGTGCGTCGGCACGTGCACGGCGTCTTTTGCAACGGCGATGTTGAATGGTGAATGTGCTCCTGGGGTTTGGTATCCTGAAGAAGTGGAAGCCATCAGCGATCGGGATGCGTTGTTCGAACGTGCCAAAGAAGGAACGTCGTTGTTTGCTTTGAATCAAGCGCCGTGGATGGTGGAATCAAAGCCAGTGAATTTGGGTTTCGGATTGTATTGGACGTAGCTCGTGATAGGAAGCATGAATGTTATGAAAACGAAAGCGCGCGCCATGATTTCTTTATTTTCTTTATGTGGGCAGTATTTGCATCGAATTCGCTTGCATAATCGTTTACTAATATCTTTACTAATATTCAAACCGCCGAGCTCTCGAGTCTATTACGCCGCGGACGCCATCTTTGCCAGCGCCTTGATGGACGTGCTCACCAACGTGGCCAACTGCATTCCCTCATCCGCTCCTTGTGCCAAAAACCTGTCTACTTCACCGAGTTTGATGAAGATCTCCGCCTTGACCTCGTCCGAGCAATCTGCCTCCAGGACGTAGTCAGAGTACTGATCGAGAATTTTGAGTCCTGAAAAACCGTCGCGCAAAATGTCCTCCATGTGCGCCTGCGCCTCTTCAAACTTGCCTTCACGGCACAGATCATACATCTTTTTGATTTTTTCATCTGGAATGTGCCCCGCCACTTCAACGATGCTCGCACCACTAATCTTCCCCGCGAACAAACGCGCTGCGCTTTGCAACAACGTAATCGCCTTGCGCATGTCTCCTCTCGAGTGCTTTGAACACATCGCGAACACGTCGTCACTCATCTCCAAACCTTCTTGTTCGCCGATGAACTTCAATCGCGCACCCATAGTTTCCTGAGCGAGCGGCGAGAATCTAAACTTTGCGCATCGACTCGCGATCGGATCGATGATTTTCGTCACGTAGTTGCACAACAGAAAGAACCGAGTGACTTTTGAATACGTCTCCATCATCCTTCGCAGCGCCGATTGCGCGTCGCCCGTCATGGCGTCCGCTTCGTCCAAGATTAATATCTTATACGGCGGAGACGGGTATCCCGGCGCGGGCGCACCGACGGCTTGCGAGGCAAAGGTTTTGATCTTGTTGCGGACCACGCTGATGCCTCTCTCGTCCGACGCGTTCAACTCCTTCACCCTTTGCTTATACAGCTCCGGTCCGTACAACTCCTTCGCGATCGCCAGCGCGGTGGTGGTTTTCCCAGTTCCCGGCGGTCCGTAGAACAGGCAGTGGGGCATGTTCCCCGTCTTCAGCGCGTTTTCCAGCACCCCCACGACTTGCTCCTGGCTCGCCACATCCTTGACGACGCGAGGGCGGTATTTCTCCACCCACGGCGCGTGCGCCTCGGCGCGCTGCGGACGCGTCGCTTCCGCGTCGACCATGGTCGTATCCGCAACCATCGCGTCCGTGCGTCCGTGCGTCCGTCAGTCGTCGGCGTCGTGTGACGCGCGCGCACCCTCGAACGCCCGCCGCGCATCTCGCGCGCGGCGTCGCGGAATTTGAAATCGCGCCCGCGGCGAGGGCGTTCGGGCGTAGGGTTCGGTGAATGATAAACGATAGAGATAGCGTTAAGAACGCACTGAATGCGTCGAATGTGGACGTGTTTCGTATTTTCAACGGCGCGACGACGCGCGCGACGCGGTCGGTCGGTCGCTCCGTCGCCGTCTCGCACTGCGCGGCGACGGCGACGGCGACGACGACGGCGATGTCGGACGCCGCGCGCGCGTCGACGCGGACGTCGTCGACATCGCGCCTCGCGCGTCGCGCGGTGGATCGAAGCGTCCGCGCGAACGACGCGACGACGCGACGGCGACGACGACCGCCGCCGGCGCGCGCTCGAGGCGAAGTGGACACGTGGACAGACGTCACGCTGCCGCTGAGCGAGGACGCGCGCGAGGCGTTCATGCGAGAGTATTGGCAGAAAAAGCCTCTGCTGATGCGGCAGGCGATACCGAACTTTCGACCGCCGCTGGATGGGAACGAAATCGCTGGTTTGGCGTGCGAGGAGGACGCGAGCGCGCGCATCTTCGTGCGCGAGGGGGACGACGAGCAGTCGTGGAGGAAGAAGATTGGACCGTTCGAAGAAAGTGATTTGACATCCTTACCCGAAGACAAGCCGTGGAGCCTGATCGTTAACGATTTGGACGTGCAGGCGCAACCGTTCGGGGACATGTTGGAACTCTTCAACTGTTTTCCGCGTTGGCGAATTTCTGATATTCAAGCGAGCGTATCACCGGACGGCGGGGGCGTAGGACCGCACTCCGATCACTTTGATGTATTTCTTCTTCAAGCCGAAGGCGAAAAAGTTTGGGCCGTGGCGGATAACGAGGAGTACTGGCCAGATAATGATGCGGCATTTGTCCCAGAATGTGAAATTCGCGTGCTCAAAAGCTTTGTCGAGGACGATTCCTTCACGTTGGTTCCGGGTGATATGCTTTACTTGCCCCCCAAAATCGCTCACAACGGCGTGGCGACGAACTCAAAACCAGGCGTGAGCGTAACGTTGAGTATAGGCTTTCTAGCGCCGACGACGGATGAACTCGTCTTGTCTTACACGCAACGAGCATCTGAAAAATTGAAGGGCTCGCGTTGGTCCGATCCTTGGCTCAAACCGGTCGAAGACGTCGGTGCAATATCCGCTGAATCTATCACGTATGCATCGGAGATAATTAAGCGCACGTATCCGAAGAATGATGCCGAAGTGGCGCGTTGGTTTGGTTGTCACACGACGGCGCGCACCGGCGAGGACGACGACGCGGACGAGAACGAAGTGAGCATCGAAGAACTATTAGCGGCTTGGGAACACCAAGGTCTAGTCGCGAGAGAAGATTTACGCTTCGCTTTCGTGGAAAAGGTTGCGGATGATAGTTTGAAGAACGCGCTGTTTTTCGCAAACGGAGAATGTTGGGATGTCGTCAGCCCGGCCGCTGTGAAAACAGCCACCGTCATCGCAAATAGAGGCGAGCTTTACGAAGAAGACACGCAGACGGAGGAGTGTGATTTCGATGATGAAGCCTTAAAGCTCGCACTAACGCTATTTGAGCGTGGTTATCTCTATTTCCCCGAGGATGAAGACGATTAATGCTATTCCTAGTGTCCTATTGCGCCTCTCGGCTCTTGTCAATCCCCGTTCCCCAAGTACCTCGCGGCGCGTCGCTATATGAAGCTGGATCCATTGGATCGAGCGGCTCAGATTCTTTCCTCGCCGGCGCGCGCGCAGCGATAGCTTTCCTTTTCGGTGCACGTTCATGATTCGAGTTGCCCTGCGCGCCCGACGGACCGATGTCTCGCCGCACGCTCGCCGGTTTGCTCACGGCGGAAGCCTTCGTCTCGACTCGCGCCGTGCCCGTCGCGGTCGATGCTGCTTTCGCTTTCGCTTGCTGTTGTTTCGTCATGAATGGGTTATCGACGACGTCCAATGAACTCACGCCCGGAGGATACCGACCCAAAATTCGCGAGCAGTGTAAACAGTAACCGTGCGCCTTCACGAGTCCGCGCCCGAATCCGCCGCACCCCGAGCACCTTCGCATCCCCACCGCCGTCGCACCGTCGCGCGGTCGCTCCCAAGACGTTCTCTGCGTGTGTGGATTAAAGAAATATTCTCTTCCACTCGCCGGATCCGTCGTCGCTCGCCATCCCGGCGGCAACGGCGTCGCCGGCGGCGGCGGCGGCGGCGGCGGTCTCGTCTTCTCCGCCTCCACAGGTCGTTCCCACTGCGTCTTATTCAGCGCTTTGTTGTAGTAATACGTCTGTCCGTACGTCGGATCGACTTTCGCTCTCCACCCTCGCGGCAGCTTCGCGTCGACGTCCGTTCCCGTCCCATCCTCGTCCTCGTCCTCGTCCTCGTCCTCGCGTCGTCGCTTCGTCGTCGCGTCGTCGTCGTCGTCGTCGCCGTCGCCGTCGCCGTCGCCGTCGCTCGGCACCGCGATCCCTCGCTTCGCCAGTCGCGCCAGCAGCGCTTCCGGGAGCGCGCCCATCGCGTCGCGCGGTGCCGACCGGCCGGGACGCCCGACCGGGCGTCAAAACACCCGGTCGCGCGGTCGCGCCGAAACACGAACGCGAAAACGGTCGCGACGCGGCGGGAAACGCACGCGACCGACGCGTTCGAACGAGCGAGCGAACGCGCGCACACGCGAGCGCGCGAGCGACCGCGCTCGCGAACGGACGGCGTCGACGGCGTCGGGTCGGGTCGCGCCGACGGCGAACGGCGAACGGCGAACGGCGAACGGCGAACGGCGAACGGC
>TARA_B110000008_G_scaffold264061_1_pt1 | contig 11204 bp, 6 predicted proteins | sample TARA_B110000008 | Tara Oceans TARA_B110000008 (sample SAMEA4396496) | marine metagenome | biome: Westerlies Biome; feature: [DCM] deep chlorophyll maximum layer (ENVO:01000326); material: water (ENVO:00002006), including particulate matter (ENVO:01000060) such as... | depth 40 m
TCGCGCCGCGCTTGGCGCTTCGCGTCCCGCTCCGACGTCGTCGCGCCGCACACTCCGTCGTTCGTCGCCATGGCCACCTCCGCCCTGGACGACGTCGTCCTCATCGCCAGCGCGGCGAAGGACTCGCACATCGTCGCCTTCGACGCGCGCACGGGCGCCGTCGTCAAGCAATACGTCGCCAAGGACGGCGCCGCCGCCCTGTGCGTGAGCAACTGCGAAAGAATCATCGCCATCGCGCCCGATAAGCGCGCGATGACGACGCACGGCGTCGATAAAGAATCTCTCGAACGCGCCTCCGTGCTGCCCGAGCGGCCGAGCGCGGTGTGCGCGTCGAGAGACGGGGCGTACGTCGCGAGCGGGTCGGCGAGCGGGACGTGCGCGGTGTGGGAAGCGCGGAGCGGGCGGTTGCTCGCGAGGTTTAAAGCGCACTTTAAGGGCGTGACGACGATGACGTTCACGCCTTGCGGAAGCGCGCTGGTGACGGGAGGAGAGGATGGGGCGGTGCACGCGTGGAGGGTGAGCGCGCTGTGCGACGACGGCGGCGCGGGGACGCGAGCAAACGCGTGGAGAAGTTGGACCGAACACGCGCTGGGCGTGAGCGGGGTGACGTGTGGGAGCGTCGCGGGCGCGGGTGGAGACGTGAGCGTGGTTTCGTGCAGCGCCGATCGGACGTGTAAGATTTATAGCTTGGGGAATGGGACGACGCTTCGGCAGGTGCGATGTCCCACGGCGTTGACGTGCTGCGCGTTGGACGCGTGCGAAGCCACGCTCTACGCCGGTGGGGTCGATGGACGCGTGTTTGAGATCCCACTTAACGGTGCACCGTCGGTGGCGGCGAGTTTGGACGGCGGCATCGACGCGAGAGACGGCATGGTGGCGCTCGTCGGGCACTCGAAGAAGCTCGTGAGCGTGCGGTGCTCGAGCGACGGCAACTCCATCATCTCCGCGAGCGAAGACGGTACCGCGCGCGTGTGGGACGTCGCGTCTCGCCAGACGTTACACATTTTGCGTCATCCCAAGGCGCCCATCAGCGACATTGCTCTCATTCCTCGTTCGCGATACAGCGGTCAAGGCAGAGGCGATTACGGCGCCGATAGAAAGCGCGCCAAGACTTTGCCCGCGCCGACGTTCAGCAAGTTTCTCATCGGTCCGGGGGATCGAAGTGGATTGAAACCTTGGCAAGGAACGTCGGTTTCTATCTCCGGCATTTCCAAGAAGCGCGCCGTCGATGCATCTCAAACCGTCGTCTGCGACGACGCGCCGACGACATCCGGCGCCGTAGACGACGACGCTCGCGCCGCGCTCGCCAAGAAATCCACCGAGCTCGATCGCGCGCGCGCCGAGGTGGAAGAGTGGAAAAAGCTCTACGGCGACCTCAAGTCCTTAGTCGATCGCCAGCTCGTGGACGCGCCGTGACACTGTACTAATATAATCGTAGCCAACGCACAACTTTGTCCCGACGCGCGTCAACCAACTCCGCACACGCGCGCGCGTTCGCCCCGCACCCGTCATCGCGCGCGCCTGGCGCAGAAAACACGCGTTTTTGACCGTGACTCGCGCGCGTCGCGCGAACGGACGCTCAACGCGCGCGTGAGACGGATCGAAAGGCGCCGCCGCCATGGGCAAGAAACGAAACGAATCGCGCGACGAACGCGTCGATGACGACGCCGACCACGACGCGTGGCTGCGCGACGACGAGTCGTGGCGGTCGGTAAGCGTGAACACCAACGCGCTCATGCTCGGGGCGCAAGAAGAAGGATTCATGAGTTTGGAAGTTTTGGACCCGTCGGCGGCGAGCGACTACGCGAAGACAAACGCGTCAAACGGCGACGCAAAGGGAACGACGAAGAAAGGTGAAACGAAAGCGAAAGCGTCAATGAAGAGCGATGGTGATCGAGCGAAGGCCAAAGCGGGGAAGAAGAAGGCTTCGAAGAAGTCGAATGAGAATTCGACGACGACGGCGGTGCCGAGCGCGTTAGCGGCGCTGGACGAAGCCGCTCTGGAGGGCTTGTCGGGGAAGGAGGCGCGAATTATGAAGAGAAAACTGCGCTGGAAGGCAAAGATCGAGGCGAAGAAAATAGCGAAGAAGAGTGGTGCGGTGGCGGTACCGGCGGCGAAGAAGAACAGTGGTGACGGCGTTGCCATCGTGGACGACGCGCCGACAACGTCTGGCGCGACTCAAGCTAAGAAGAAGAAGGACACGAAAGTCACAGAGAAGAAAGAAAACAGAAAGACTTTAGTGAAACCGGATGAAGAGCTCGTTGCGGATGCAGCATTGGACGTGGAAGAGGATTGGGAAAAGATTACACACAAAAAGGTGGCGGCGAAAGATGCGCCGATGAATAAGGCGTCGACGGCGAGTGGTTTCGATTACAACAAGCACCCGACATCAGGAATGAGTGCTGTCGTCGATGGCGTGGATTTAGATCGTGGTTGCGACGTGAGTGCATGGTTTGAGTTTGATTTACACCCGCTCATCATGCGCGCGATTCAAGATTGCGGTTTTACCACGCCAACGCCTATTCAGCGCGAGTGCTTGCTACCGGCGACAAAGGGTCGATGCGATATCATCGGTGCGGCGCAAACGGGGAGTGGGAAAACTTTAGCGTTTGCGTTGCCTATTTTGCAACGCTTACTTTCCCAAGGTATCGGTTTACCCGAAGGATACGCGACGAAAGAGGAAGAAGATTCAGAGCAATTGCCAGACGTGCTTCGAGCACTCATCGTCGCGCCCACGCGCGAATTAGCGCTCCAAGTCTGCGCCATGATGCGCGCAGTCGCGGTGTACACGAAAATTGACGTATGTCCTGTCGTTGGTGGGATGTCGAAGGAAAAGCAAGAACGACTTTTGAATAGGAAACCGGCAGTCATCGTCGCCACGCCTGGGCGGATGTGGGACACAATGCAAAGCGGCCACGAGCACTTGACCGAACTCAGCGCGCTTTCGTTTTTCGTCCTCGACGAAGCCGATCGTATGGTGGAGCGAGGTCATTTTAGCGAGCTCACGAGCATCATTCAGAACATCCCGCAGCCGCCGCGCATCAAGCGTCCGGGCGGCGCCGCAAAGCTCACTAGCGTAGAACGCGAGGCTGCGGGGGCGACGGATGCGTTCGCTGAGGACACGGAAGAGGATGATAAACAGAAAGCGTTAGCCCTGCGCCCAAAGCAGATGCTTGATCGACAAACATTCGTCTTCAGCGCTACGCTCACGGTTCCGGATTCTGTGCGCAGAAAGTTGAAAAAAGGTAAGGCGTGGACGTCGAAACGTCCGGCATCCATGAGCGGAAAGCCGCAGAGCGGTTCTTTAGAATCACTCATGGAGGCTGTTCCGTTTTACGGGCGTGTGAAAATGGTCGATCTGACCACAAAAGAGCGTAAAGGGGGTGCCGTGGCGAAATCAATCGCGGAAAGTGCGCTGGAGTGCACCGAGGACGATCGCGACTCGCTGTTGTACTATCTCCTCTCGGCGCATCCCGGGATGACCATCGTCTTCGTCAACGCTATTTCATGCTTGCGTCGGGTCGTGGCGCTTTTGAAGATTCTTCGCGTGCCCGTGGAAGGGCTTCACGCGGGTATGCAACAGCGTGCTCGTTTGAAGGCGCTCGATCGATTCAAAGCCGCTGCGGCGGCGGCGGACAAGGGCGATCGCCACGCGCACTCGGTGCTCGTAGCCACCGACGTCGCCGCACGAGGTCTCGACGTCAAGGGCGTGGAACTGGTCATTCATTACCAAATCCCACTCAGTGCGGACACGTATATTCATCGAAGCGGCCGCACTGGGCGCGCGGATAAGTTGGGCGCGGCGGTTTCCCTGGTGACGCCGAAGGATCGCGCGCGATATTACTCGCTGTTGAAGTCTCTCAACCGCGACGGACCATTAGACCCGTTCCCGATCGCGGAAGAGACTTTGACCGACGCGAGCAGACGTTTAGCCGTGACGCGTAAGATCGACAAGCTGTCGCACGCGAAGAAGAAGGCCAAGGCGGACAAGGAGTGGCGCAAGACGAACGCCGAGGAGCTCGGCATCATTCTCAGCGAATCCGAGTCCGACGAAGATTTACAAGAGTACCAAGAAGACCAAAGCGCCAAGAGCACGGCTGCGGCAAACGAGCGCAAGCTTCGCGCTGAACTCGATGCCATGATCGCCATCCCGCTCGGCTCTCATCGTCACTCCTTGATCGGAAGCGCGAAATTCCCCAGTCGCGGCGGCGGCGACGCGTTGCTCAAAGCCAAGCGCGCGCGCGCTCGAGACGAATCCAACGTCTCCGCCGTCGCCATGCTCAACGGCGACAAATCCTCAAAATCTCAGCCTTTACCCGCCGCAATCACCGGCGCCATCGCCGGCGGCGCTCGCGGCAAGCGTCGCAAGACCAAGAAAATGTAGACTTCGCCGCGATTCGCGCTCTCATCAATGCACGCGTCGCTGTCATCTCATCGCCTCGCGCGCGTCACACCTCGCCGCGTCTCGCGCCCGACCGCATGCCGTCGCGATCGATCGACGATTTCTGCCACCTCCCGCGCGACCTCGCGCCCGGGTCGATCGGCGCCGACGTGCACTGCCTGCAAAGACTCCTCGTCCGGGAAAAGTTTTTGAAACGCGGCGCCCGAGCCGATGGACGATACGATGCGAACACGCGCGACGCCGTCAAGGCGTGGGCGACGGCGAACAAGTGGGCGAACGTCAGTGGCGGCGTAGACTCCGCGATGCGGCGCGCGTACGGCGAGGTGCGTGATGGACGCGGACCGATGACGAACGACCGACCGACCGACCGGTTGGACCGAAGACTGACGAGACGACGGACGCGCGCGCGCGAGATAGGCGAACGATTACGCGACGACGTCGAGCGGACGGTTGGTGAACGATTGCGCGAATGGGAAAAATGTCGATGGGTTGGCGTGCGTGGACGTGTGCGTGGAACACGGGGAGACGACGCAGTATTGTCAGACGAAGTGCGCGACGCGAGACGACGATAAAAAGTTTGCGTGTAGAGCGGCGTGTCAGGACGCGTTCGCGGGTGCGTGCGATCGTGCGTTTCCACCGACGAGCGAAGAAAATCGGGTGAAGTTTGAGGGGTGCTTAGAAAACATGGCGGCGGAGTGCGCGCGCTCGTGCAAGCGATGGAAGTGATGAAATCGTCGAGTCAAACGTGTAAATCGCGCGGCGTAGCCGGCTCTGGATTAACATTTTCACAACAAACTCGGTCGGCGTCGTCTCCCTAACGGCATCCTAACGGCTCATTCCTCGAGATTAATCGAGTTTCCTAGTCGCTCGTACAATTTCTAAATCTCGTCAGTCGTCGAACGCGCGCGCGGTCCGACGCGCGAGGCGCACCTTTTTCAACTCCTCCATGCCTTCTCGCAACACCTTCCTCTCCCCCTTCAGCGCCTCCAACGCCGCGCGCTCGCGCGTCAGCATCGCCTCAACCTTCGCCTCCGCCTGTTCGTTGTCCATCTTCACGAAGCACTCCCCCATGAGCACGCACGCGTCGTCCTCGTCGTTGACCGCGAGCTCGGTCGAGGCTTCGTCCAAGTCATCGATCTGCTTCTCTTTGTGTTTAATCTCCGAGTTTATCTCGTGCGCGCGCGCGTTCATGCGCGAGAAGGCGCATATGCGCTGTTGGTCCTCCCACGTCACCTCCTTCGCGGCGCTCATGGGCGCGGCGAGGCGTCGTCTGGCGCCCGCGCGCCCGCGCGATGGTCGGCACGAACGACCCGGGCGCGCGCGCAGCGCAAATCCAAGAGCGATCGGCGTAAAAAAAGTAACGCATCTTCAAGTCCACCTGGAGCGACGCACGCGTGAGTCACGGAGTTCACGACGCGGACGCGCGGCACGCACCTCCTTAACCACTCGGACACAGTGACCGCGTCGCGCGAACGTCACCGACGAGATTTGAACTCGCGCACGCATAGCGTAGTGGATATCTTTAATACGAAAGAATACTGCATAAATGCACATGTCGGCTTCAGTGCGTTCGCGCGATGCGATTTCGTTGATGTTACAGGTTGAATACGAAACCACGCGCGGGGCGTCGGACGATGCTCGACGAGAGCGCGGGGAGGCGTCGCGAGGGCGAACGCGAAAAGGGAGAAGCGTTACAATTTCGCGCCGCACTCGTAACAAAACTTGAGCGCGACGGCGCCTACGGGATGGTTGAGCGCGCACGCGCACGCGGGACACGAAATAGACGATGATTTTGCGACGTGGTTTTCCTTGAGCGGATCTCGCGCGTCGGCGGCGACGGCGTCGAACGCGAGCGCCTGGTGACGTTGCGACTGTTGCGCCGCCGCCGCCGCGCGCGGACGCGCGATGGCGTCGCGCTCGATGATCGAGGACGATGTCGTCGTCGTCGTCGAAGGTTTGCGTATACCGAGCGCCAAGAAAGTCTTCTCCCTGCGTTCTTCGATCTGTCGCTTGCGTTCGGCGCGACGCTGCGCTCTCGCGTCCTCATCCGTTTCGCTGATGAGCTGACGGAACGACTTCTCACGCGCCTCGGCGTCTTCGACGACGTTCGATCGACCTATTCTCGGTAGAATGGTCGCCGCCGCGGCGTTTTGATCGAATTGCGACATCGCGACGTCGATTGATTTCGAAAACGTCTCGATGAGGAACCCTTCGACGAGGGCGTCTTGTTCGCCAACACGACGAGACGTCGGATTTGACACGCTGGATTCGTTCACGTCCATCAATCTATCCGCGATATCGTCGAATCGTAGCGCGTACGCGTGCGAGGTGGCGGTATTCGTAGCCTTCGTCGCGCCGGGATCGACGCGAATGCCGACGCGCGTCGCTTCGCCGCCGCGATCCCATCGCCGCGCATACGCGGCGTACGCATCGCCTTCGCTCGATCTGGTCCCACGCGACGCCGCAGCGACGGCGGAAAAGATTTGCGAGCTCTTCACGGCACCGATCTCGGGCGAGATCGCTTCGTCGAGCGGTACCAAATTCGGTTCGGCGTCTTTGTACACGTCTTCGTTCACGTCTTCGACGACGTCTGCGTCTTCCACGATATCCTTGAGCTTGACGCTCTGTCGAGCGCTGAGTAAACCGAGCGCGTGATCCGCTTCGTCTAATGCGTTTTGACGTGCGAGTGTGCTCATGTTGTCCATCGCGACGTTGACTTTGTTCAACCCACTCGCGCCCGCGCTCGCGGAGAGACGCCGCAACAATTCGGGCACCGTCGCGAACGCACGAAGATGAAACTCTAACCCATCGGCACCGCGGCGCACGGGATAGAGCAGCATCGGCGTCGCGTCGAGTTGTCCGTCGCTCGACACGTCGCGGTACTGACGCCGCGCCGCCGTGCCGCTCATCCATTGAGTCTTCACTACCATCGCCGGGACGTCGCCTGGCGTCGGCGCGTCCGCGAACGCCGCGCTCCACGACGAAAACAACGCCTCGCGCACGTCTCGCGACTCCGGGACGTCGTCCATGCGCACGCACAGAGATAACGTCGAGCTCAAGTACACGCTCGGGATGTCGCGCGCGCGCACAATTTCCACCACGCGCAACGCGCTCGCTCTAGGCGGCGCGGGCGCGGGCGGTCTCGGCGCCGAGCTCGTCGTCGCCGTCGCATCCATCGTCTCCTCCTCCCCATCATCCGCGCTCGCTCGCGGCTGCAAACGCGTCGCGCGTAACCCGTGAATTTCTACCCTATCTTTCCCGCTCGACGACGCGAACGCCAACGTTCCTCGCCACCGCTCGCCCAAATCCACCGTCTCGTCGTCGCCGACGTTTGAAATCGACGCCCCCGCGGCGTCCGCCACCGCTCGCGCCATCTCCGACCCCCCCCCTCGCCGCACAGCACCACGCGACACCGCGCGAACGTCCCGAAGCACGCCTTCGCGCGTCGAAACACGCCGTACGCCGCGACCATTCCCGTCGTCCACGCCGCGCCGCGTTTAAAATCGCCGACAGCCGCCGCGTTCGGCGCGAACCAAATCACATCCACCCACACCCCTCGCTCGCGATTCGCTCGCTCCATCGCCCCGCACGCGCTCGCCGCCGCCTCCTCCGCGCTCGCGCCGCGTCCGCCTTCGCCGTTTTCCCGCGACAATTCAATCCTGGCGTCTCGCAGCGTCTCCCGCAGCGTCTCCGCGTCGACCCCCGTCGTCGTCTCGCTTTCCCGCCCATCGCTCGCGAGCGCGCGCGCGATCCCGGTCCCCCACGCGCGCGCGACGTATCGCGCTCCCCTCGACGCCGCGCCGAGGCCGTTCGCGCGCAGCGCGTCGTCGTCGTCGTCGTTCGCGCGCGTCGTCCACGTCGCGCACCCATCGTCGTCGTCATCTTCCCCGTCCCGCATCGCGCGTTCGCACGCCGCGACGCCGTCGAGCGCGTCGATCGCGTCCGCGCACCACCGCGCGCTCGCGGCGCGCGCGTCGAGGTCGCTCGCGGCGTCGCCGACGAGCGCGACGACCAAACGCATCGCGGCGCGGCGACGAATGAAGTCGAAAATTCGTCACAACGCCGCGTCGCGCGGTGCGGCGCGCGCGCGATGTCGCCGCGCTCGAGCGCGATGACGCCGACGCCCGGTAAGCACCGACGGTCGCTGAGCACGCCCGTGGACGTGCTGGCGTCGAGCGCGCTGCAACGGGCGCTCGATCGCGCGCGGGACCGACACGGCGGCGACGACGCGCCGAGCCGAAGCGATTCGCTGTTCGGGGACGAGGACGCGATGGCGCACGCGATGGCGATCGATTTGGACGACGCGCCGCTGGACGTGCGAGAGCTGGCGATGCAGGATCCGAAGCGAGCGAAGAGGATTTTGGCCAACCGCCTGAGCGCGGCGCGGAGCAAGGAGCGAAAGACGCGATACGTCAAGGGGTTGGAAAAGAAACTGAACGAGCTGGAGGAGTGCGAGAGGACGTTGATTTTGGAGAGAGAAAGAATGGCGACGGCGGTGGCGACGCTGGCGGCGGAGAATAGCGCGTTGCAGATGATGATGGGGACGCCGGCGCGGTGAGACAATCGGAGGGGAACGTCGAGACGAGGGGAATTTCGATGAAGAAATGTAATTTTACTGCAAGTGTACCGTACTGGACGACGCGCGTAAGAGCTAAGATGCGTTCTAAGCGCTCGCGGCGAGAGCGTGCGCGCGATCATCCAAAGTGGCTAAAAAATTCGTAATCTGGGTGCACCGTCTTGCGCATGCGAAGCCAGGTGTAGGCGCCGTCCATGAGCTTGTTCATCCAGTCAGTGACGTCGTCGTTCGCGGCCCAGACGTCGCCTTGCATTTTGTACATCGATAATCCGAACGGGCGAAGGATGTGTGCGTGCGGTGCGGCGGTCGATCCGCCGCCCGCGCCCGCGTCGTCCGACGCAGACGCCCGCTCCTTCGCTCGCGCGGCGCGCAGCGCGAGCAAATCTTCCGATAACATCGTCATCTCCGGCGGCAACGGACACGCGATGTCACCATCGCACAATTCTCCCGCGTACAACGCGTGATAGGTCAAGAAACACCCCTGCACGTCGTGTAACATCGTCCCTTGCGGTATGCGATAAATCGGATACCACGCCACGCTCATCCAACTACTCGGCGCCAAGTCCGCGCTCGTCATCGTCCTCAACTCCGCCCGCTCATCTAGTATCAAATCAATTATCTCTCGAAACGGCGCTCTCGAGTACGGCGACGCCTTTTCAAAGAATTCATAAATCAATCTCGTCCCCGTTCCGACTCGTCTTCGTCTCGCGCCGTCCTCGCCGTCCTCGCCGTCCTCGCCGTCCCCGCGCACGAACAACTGCATTCCGGACAAAAACGGCACGTAATACTGCGACACGCACGGTTGGCCGTCTTGCAAGCGCAGCGGAACCTCGGCGCCGAACGCGCTCGGCTCGGTAAACGCGTCCCAAAGCTCGGATAAGGCGAAATCTCGACTCGACTCGGCGCGCGACGAGAAAACGGGCGCGGACGACGCGACGAAGGCTTCGATGTTCGCCATCTCGTGCGTCGACGCGAGGTCGAGCGCGGGAGGCGCGCCGGCGTCGACGCGCGCGGCGGGCGTGCGCGGGACGTCCGCGTCGGGGGCGGACATCGCGACGCGAGGCGCGCACTGCGGCGCGGCGCGAGGCGACGACGAGAGAAGACCGAGCGGAGCGTCGAGATCAAGTCGCGGTTCGCCGCGCGAGTGATAATTACACTGATGATAACATTCTTCACGAAGACGCGGCGGCGGTCGCGACGGCGGCGTTCGGGGCGAGGAGAAGCCTGACTTTGGCGTACGAGCTCGCCGCGCGCACGAGAAACGAGGCGACGCGCAAGAGTTTCGGTAATCCGCTCGTCACGCCTTCCCTGCGCTCTTCGCGCCCGGCCCAGATGCGAACCTCGCTGTGGGCGACGAGCAAGGCGAGATTTCCCGCGCTGCTCGCGCTCCGCGGCAGGGATACGCCCTTTCGTCGTAACAACGCGTTCGCCGCGCTCTGAATCCACGCGCGCGAGTACTCGTTCAACCGATCCCTCGCTCGGAACGAAAACCAAAACCTCGGCCCGCGTCGCGCCTCCTTGCTCCAAATTTTCGATTCGTACGTGTAATTCGCGTGACACACCCTGCACTGCGTCTCGCGCGCGCCGCGCGTTTGATAACTCACGCGCTGCCATCGTCGTAGGCACCTCTTGTGCACGTACGCCTGCGACCCCGCGCACGCGCACGGCTCGATCAGCGTCCCACACTCGGACCCCGTGAAACAAAACCTGCACGTCCCCTCCGACGCCTTCTTCGCCGACGCGACGCTCGGCGACGTCTCCACCGCCGCCGTCGCCGTCGTCCCGCTCGTCGTCCCGCTCGTCGTCCCGCTCGCCGTCCCGCTCGCCGCGCTCGCCAGCTCCCTCGCGCTCGCGCTCCTCGACAGCCGTCCCATCGCCGCGCGTCCGCTCGGCGACATCCGACGCGCGTTTACCTCTTCCGCACCGCGCGCCGGCGTCGCGCTCGCATCGCTCGCGTCGCTCTCGTCGTCGTCGTCGTCCTCGCGCGCCTCCTCGTCGTCGCTCGAGCTCGTCTCCGCCTCGCTCGCGCTCGCGCGCGCGCGCGCCTCGGCCTCGTTCGCGCGTCGGTGCGCCTCGAGCAGGGCGAGCCCGGTGAGAATCACGGGCGAGCTCATCGCCGACGCGCGCGGCGTCGCGCTCTGCCGCGCGCGTCGCCGCGCGCGAAACCGAAAGGTCGAGGCGAAGGGTCGTTGGCGTCGACCGCGCGCTTCGGCGCGTCGCGCGCGC
>TARA_B110000008_G_scaffold92313_1_pt1 | contig 11193 bp, 6 predicted proteins | sample TARA_B110000008 | Tara Oceans TARA_B110000008 (sample SAMEA4396496) | marine metagenome | biome: Westerlies Biome; feature: [DCM] deep chlorophyll maximum layer (ENVO:01000326); material: water (ENVO:00002006), including particulate matter (ENVO:01000060) such as... | depth 40 m
TTTTTAATTCACGGGTCTGCTATAATACAGTACTTGGGATAAAAAATTCATTTCAAGTATTTATAAATTTTTATGGAAACCTTTTATAATGAATACCGAAGAAGATATTGATATTATCAAACGATTACAAGCTGAGAAATCGTCACTCGAAGTCCAAATTAAACGGGTGCGCGCGGACTACAACGCACTTAATTCGATTCAAACAAGTGTCAATAATTCGCTTCGAGAATCGAATGCAGAAGTTCTAGAACTCCAGGCAGAATTAATATTAAAAAATCATGAAATTGCTGCATTAAGTTCCATTTCGGATAATATTTCGTTTTTTCAACTGTTATGGACAAATTATAATTTTATCCAGTGCAAACCGTTGCCCCTTAAATTGGCAATTGGCGGAACGGTTACTTACAAGATTTTTAATAAGATCATGAGTTCGGATGAAAACAAAAAAAAATTAAAGGAAAATAGTGAAATTTTTTCACTAATTGAAGATTCAAAAGTGAAGGCACTCTTGCCGGAACCCATTTCGAAAACACAAGCCGTTGTAGAGGTGAGTGCCGTTGCCGTACCGATCCAACAAATTAAATTTTTACATAATATTTGGTTCCCATTCTAATGGGAAAAACTCTATGTCACGAAATAAGAATAAAAATTGGATCGTAAATTTTTGCTATAAGATCCATGCGAAGCTGCGCCTCCAAAAAATTAATTCGGTCCTAGCAATATTTCTTTTATGGCTAGACCAAGATCCAAAGAGAACCTTTGGATCTTCTAGAGAAAAAATAAAAAAAGAACAAGTTTGTCTTAACTTATATGAGCTGTTTTGTTATGAGGGATTTTAAAATCCCTCATTAACAAATAGATTGAAATTAGTTTGCAATTAATGATTCAAGAATAATTTCTACGGAACGAGTAGAGTCATCATTAGCTGTAATACCGTATGTTGACAGTGTTGGATCACAGTTGGAATCAAGTAATGTAAGAGTTGGAATACCTAAACGCTGACACTCAAGTACAGCATTCTTTTCATGTGGTTGTCCTACGATTACAACAAGATCTGGTAATTCAGATAAACCACGTAACCCACCAAAAAATTTCTCAAGACGTGCACGTTGCTTTTTAAGCTGAAGAATAGATTTCTTTGAGAGACCTGATGTTACACCGTCTTCACTTAACTGTTTATCTAAACGGTTTAATTTTTGAAGACACATCGACATTGTCTTCCAGTTTGTAAGAAGACCACCAACCCAACGTGTATTTACATAGTGCCCGTTTACTTTTTGAGCTGTATTTTCAATAATCGGGGCGATTTGTGTGCGAGTCCCTACAAATAAAACATTTTTTGCGCGCTTTAAAACAGGACGTGCTTTTTCTAAATCATCAAGTGTTTGTACAAGATCAAGAATATGTACACCATTTTTCGTTTCATGGATATATGGTGCCATTTTTGAATTCCAACGCCCCACTTGGTGACCGAAATGTACACCAGCCTCTAAAAATGCTTCTAACTTTGTCATAATAAATCTATAAAATAAAAATAAATTAACATTCACGAAAGCTAGAATCTATCGATTCATAACTTATATGCCCAAATTGTAGCATAAAATAAATAGAGTGTATATCATACACTATTATTCATGATTGCCACCTACAAAAAATATAGGTGGCAAAAAAATGAAACAAGCTAAATTTAAATTTAATTATTACACATAAAGACCTGTTCCAGCTGGAATAAGACGACCTAAAATTACATTTTCTTTAAGGCCAGTTAACCAGTCAATTTGACCCTCGACAGCTGCTCGGGTTAAAACACGTTTTGTTTCTTGGAAACTTGCTGCTGCAATAAAACTCTCTGCAGCAAGAGATGCACGAGTAATACCAAGTAAGATTGGACGGTATTGTACTGGATTTAAACCTTTCTTTGCTTCAAAATGCTCTACACGACGTAGATCAATTACATCGCCTGGTAATAAATTAGTCTCTCCTGGATCAGTGATTAAGACGTACGTAGTCATTTGACGAACAATAATTTCAATATGTTTATCAGAAATAAATACACCTTGTGATCCATATACCGCTTGAACTTCGTTTACTAACATACGACGAACTTCTTGAAGACTACGACGACAGCCCTCACGTAAACCATAAGTCTTGGAATAAAATAAGAAAAGAGTTGCTAATTGAGCATGCATACTTGAAGCAATTTTCTCTACGGGCTCTCGAGCCTCTAATAATTCATCAACTTTAGGTAATCCTTGTACAATATCACCTGCGTCTGATTCAAATGAAAGAAGTGTTCCAAACGAAACATCTTTCTGAATTAATTGACCCTGGTCTACCAATAATGAAGAACCACTCGACATTGCATATGAATAAACACGACGTAAAATAATAGATGTTTCATCAATATGAATTACTTGCCCACCGTATGGTGTGCGAATCCCAGGCATTAATTCATCACCAACACGTAAATATTGACCAAGAGATACTAAACATTGTTCACTTGAACGTTTAAACGCATGCTGATTTTGTTTTGTGACAGCAAGACCTGGAAGTCGAATTTCACCCTCTAATCCATAGTAAAAATTTAAATTTTTTGTTGGAGTATCTAATGTACCGTTTTGTGTTGCACAAACTTCCATTGGAAGTTGGTACTCTAAAGAATCTTGTGACACTGGCCAACCTGTAGTTACAAGATTACTTGCTAATGGGAAACGGTTTGGCTTCTGCTGCCCAGAATTTCTTACTGAATTAGTCAACATTAAACATTGACGAAGTTGGTTCCAATTAAATAAGTGATCTCCAGAAACCGAATCCATTACTCCATTTTGTGCAAATTCCTGCAATGGTAATGTCTGGCAAATTTGTGAACTATTTTTATATGGCTGCGCTATAGAAACTGCCGCGTTAAAATTTATAGATCCTTTCTTAGCCGACGCCATAGAGCTTGCTAAACCAGTATCATAACGTAACGAAATATTAATATTTTTATTACGAACTAATGATTTATTTGTACTAACTCTAAAACATGCCTTTCCAAGTTTAATTTTTAAACTAGAATCTTTTAAACCTTTTTTTCGAATAGTTCGTAAACAACTATTACGCCAAAGACCTGAAGTTTTATGTGCAAAAACATTTGAACATTTTGATTTAGCATCCTGTTCAGTCTTTGATAAAACTGTTGGGTAAATGTGTGACAGTTGGTAATTATCGGTAGTTATTACTTCGACTAAATTTAACTTATATTCGAGAGGTACAGTAAATCCACTTGTCGGGTAATTTGAAAGTTTACGAATTCCTGTTACTGGCTTAGACTCTAAATTTAATGTAAGAAGACCTGATTTCTGAGTTGAAATACCATAAACTGGTATATTTTTATCCTGTGTTGTACACCAATTATAAAATTTAGAATTAAGTAAAGTATCAAGTACTACAGTCGACCCAAAGGACTTTTTCAGACTTGGAATAACCGTAGTATACCCATCAAATACGGGTAAATTGTCTCTAGTGGAAAAATTTCTATCCGTATAAACTGGAGTTTCAAATTTCTGTCGTTTTTTAACAAAAAGATGAGTTGAAACCGATTTTGTTTTAACTCCAACAAGTTGATCAATTTGTGTAAATAATTGCTGTTGTTGCTTATAAACTGTTTTATATGAAATAAAAGGTTTCGTTTTTAAACGCGACGAATTTTCTTGATATTTCAATAATTTCTCCGTCGCAGTTTGGTATGAGTCTACAATAAGGCTATTTAAACTACTCTGGTCTGCTATTGGTTTAAAAGTAAAAGGTTGAAATGTTTTATGAAAATAATCACCACGGCAATTTAGATTATTACGTAATAATAAACCAGATAAAATCCAAATAAAACCATACCCAGCAAAAACTTTTGGTACTTGACTTAAAGATTTATTTGATAAAGCTCTATTGCTAGTTCCACTACGTGTAAAAGCCGTATTTTTGTTGTAATAAATTTGGCCAGTATCCGGAGCAAGAAGTTGTTTCTCAACAACTTTCATATCACCCGAAGTTTCAGGTAATTGCGAGTCAGATTCTATACGTGATAACTCTGCCACACTTTGGTGAAACATTACATATTGGCCTGGATACACAAATAAAAGAGTAAATGCTGGGAATTGAAGAATTACTGATTTTGATCGATCTGGTCGAGTAATCTTAATGGATACAGGTACTACTGTTAAAAATGCAGGTTCACCAAATCGGGTAGTAACTTTTCGACCTCGAGGAGTTCCACTATATGAAATAATTCCAGAATATGGTGCATATACTTTTTCAGTGGCTTCACCTGCAAATACTCCACCAGTGTGGAATGTACGCATTGTAAGCTGGGTCCCAGGCTCCCCAATTGACTGAGCCGCTAGTACACCAACAGCTTCCCCTAGTTGAACTAGTCTATGTTTTGATAAATCCCAACCATAACAAAGCTGACAAACAGAATTTAAACGACAAGTTAATGCAGAACGCACTACAACTTTTGGTAATTTAACTAATTGAGCTGCAAGCGCAGGTGAAATCTCTGTATTTTTACGAGCTAAATATTTTCCAGTCTGTTCATCAATCACAGGCTGTAATAAGACACGACCCATAATGTTGGCATATTTATTTTTCTCAGATGGTACAACCTCCAGACCTTCAGTTGTCTCACAATCTACTTGTTGAATAATTACACTTTGGGCAACATCTACTAAACGACGTGTTAAATATCCTGAATTAGCGGTACGTAATGCTGTATCAACTAATCCTTTTCGGGCACCATAACACGAAATCATATATTCTGTTACAGTTAACCCTTCACGGAAATTACGACGAATTGGGAAATCTAAAACTTGCCCTTGTTGGTCAGCCATAAGACCACGCATTCCAACAAGTTGGCGTACTTGGGAAATATTTCCACGTGCCCCAGAAAAAGCCATCATATACACTGGGTTAAAAATATCAGTTTCACGGAAGTGCGCAATTACTTCATTTTTTAAAGTGTCATTTGTAGTGTTCCAAATATCCAGAGCTTTTTCTAAACGCTCTACAGCTGTAATTTGTCCACGTGTATAACGTAGATCATTATCTAAAATATCTTTTTCTGCATTTTTTAAAAATACAGATTTTACTGGTGGAATACGTAAATCATCAATACCTAATGAAATACCTGCCAATGTAGCAGAGTGAAATCCAAGTGTTTTTAAATGGTCGACAAAACGGGTTGCTTTTTGCGTCCCGTAATTAAGTAAAACCCATTTAATTAAACGTTTCATTTCACTTTTATCAACCGTTCGGTTACAAAAAAAGGTTTTCATAAATGAGAGAATTCAAAATTAGTCGTCCAGGAGTTGTACGAAGATAGAATGTTGATGAGGACATACGATGCATTTGTGGTACATGTCCAAAAACTGGTTCCGTAGACGTGTCTGATGGAACAGCAAGTTGTAATGTTGATTGCATAGGTAATGGCGAAATTGACCATGATTCAGCTACAACTGCATCATAAATTAGTGTATTATGTCCACTTGATTGTACTCGACCTTCAATTGGAAGAGATTGCTGACAATCCGAAGGAGCCTCAGCTTTTACCCAAACTAAATCATGAAGTTGTAATGCACCTAATGAATAACGTTGAAGCACGCGATCAAATGTTTCGAATACTTTAAACGTTGGTTTTGTTTGTTGGATTGCATGTACCGAAGTAGTTTGTGAACTAGGCTTAATTTGGCGCCGAGTTGTTAAATAATAGAATCCAAGAATCATATCTTGACTTGGAAGAATAGTTGGTTCACCAGTAGCTGGAGAAAGCCAGTTGTGTGTAGCTAACATTAATAACCGTGCTTCAGCTTGTGCTTCCAATGATAATGGAATGTGAACAGCCATTTGGTCACCATCAAAGTCTGCGTTAAACGCAGGACATACTAATGGGTGTAATTGAATTGCACGCCCTGAAAGAAGAATTGGTTCAAATGCCTGAATTCCTAAACGGTGTAATGTTGGTGCACGGTTCAATAATAGTGGATGTGCATATACAACATATTCAAGGATATCCCAGACTTTTTGCGTACGTTTTTGAATTAAATTTTTAGCTGCACGAATATTACGAACAACACTGTGTTCTAATAATGCTTGAATAATAAACGGGTGGAATAACTCTAAAGCCATTTCACGCGGTAAACCACACTGGTGTAATCGTAATTTAGGCCCAACTACAATAACCGAACGCCCTGAATAATCAACACGTTTTCCTAATAAATTTTGTCGGAAACGACCATGTTTACCTTCAATAATTGATGTTAATGATTTAAAAACATTTTTATTTGGGCGCTGTGCTGGTTTCTCAAGACGTCCATTATCAATGATGGCATCAGCAGCTTCTTGTAAAAGACATAGATCATGTCGAATCAGTAAATCCGGTAAAAACTCAGCATCAAATAAATTACAAAATTTATCAAAACGAATCTTCCGGTAAATTAAACGACGATATAAATCATTTAAATCAGAAGCAGCAAAACGGCCACTTGCCATTTGAATCATTGGTCGTAAATCTGGCGGTAAAACTGGGAAGACAGAAACAATCATCCATTCTGGACGTAATTGCTTACGTGCTAATAAACGAACATAATGTAAACGTTTAGCTAATTTTTTAATTTTAGCATTGAGTCCACGATTACGTTGCCCTTGGCGCGTTAATTTTAAATTACGTAAATGCTTAGCATTTTCTTCTTGCTCCTCTTCTGTAGGTTCCCAACCTGGATTTAAATCTGATACTCTATCAATCCCAAACTGGTCTAAAGCATCAAATGCCGTTTCAACATACTTTTTACGTGATTTTGAATGATATGTCTTAACTTTTTGGCGTAAACGTGTACTAAGCATACGCTCCATAAAAGGTAAGTCTAATTGACTAAGAAGCGCATGAGCAGCTTCTGCACCACAGTTTTCTGTTGTTCGTGGTTCTAAAGGTAAACCATATTTTGTTTTCTGATGCTCTCCGTGTGTCCAAGCATCAATATTCCAGACAGCTTCAATATCAAGTTCATCATTACTAATAGACCCCATCCCAAGTTCAAAACTTGATTTTTGGGGCATATGTCCAAAACTTGTGTGCATCGCTTCCCATTCATCGATATACCACTCAGTTCCACCATGTAATAAATAATTCATTACCGAAGATGAAGCTGGAGTATACGAATCAAAGTGAAGTAATTCATCAGTCTGTCCCGCACTAATATTTAATAGCACAGATAAAATATTTGGCGTATTACGGAAATACCATAAATGGGCAACTGGTTTACGTAAACGGATGCAACCCATACGATAACGGCGAACTTTAGTATCTGTTGGTTCTACCCCACAAGTTGGGCAAACATATCCTGCTGAATCATCATTTGCGGTAAAAGTACTACTATCATCTAATGAGGTAGCTCCAGGTTTCTGTACTGGTTTACGGCGTCGTGTTTTTCCACAGGAACATTCATTATTTACAATAGACCCAAAAATACGCTCACAAAATAAACCATCACGTTCAGGTTTGAATGTTCGGTAATTGATAGTATCAGCTTTTGTAATCTCCCCAACAACTTCGTTATTCGGGAGTACACGCTGCGACCACCGTTCAATTTCTTTCGGGGACGCGACTTGGATTTGAATATAATCAATATCGTGACTCATAATAATTTAAGTTGGATAGATAAAAAAAATAATCTGATTTATATACAAAAAATTGTAGAAATACATCAGATATTGAAATGTTGTACATTTCTTTAAAAATATTCACGGCTAATTTGATGGAATTTGGGAAAGACTAATATCTAGACAAAGCCCACGTAATTCACATACTAATACTTTAAATGATTCAGGGACACCCGGTTTTGGTAATAAGTTTCCACGAATAATTGACATAAAAGCAAGGTTACGACCACGCATATCATCAGACTTAATTGTTAATAATTCTTGTAACGTGTATGCTGCACCAAATCCTTCAAGTGCCCAAACTTCCATTTCTCCTAGACGCTGCCCACCATGTTTTGACCGACCACCTAAAGGTTGTTGTGTAACAAGTGAATATGGGCCAGTTGAACGAGCATGAATTTTATCGTCTACTAAGTGAACTAATTTTAAAATATATGGATATCCTACTGTCACTGGTTGATCAAATGGATACCCTGTTCGACCATCAAATAAAATACTCTTACCAGGTGACTCTGGACGGAATACCCATTTTTGGTTTGTTGCACAACGAGCTTTATATAATTGTTGATATACAAAACCACGAGATACTTCATCACCATGCATTTCATCAAATGGTAAAACTTTATAGTTTTGCTCTAAAGTATGTGCTGCTAATCCAAGAAGGCATTCGAAAATTTGGCCCACATTCATACGCGAAGGTACTCCTAATGGATTTAAAACCATATCTACAGGTGTACCATTCTGTAAGAATGGCATATCTTGGCGTGGTAAAATATTAGAAATAATCCCTTTATTTCCATGTCGACCAGCAATTTTATCACCCACTTGAACTTTACGCTTTTGTACTAAGAAAATGTGTACTGAACCAACAGACTCATATGAATCTAATTCTTCATTATATTTGGTTGTTTCAAATAATGTTCGACATTCTAATACACGACCAGTTACACCACTAGGCACAACTAATGGAGTATCTTTGACATCACGTGTAGCACCTCCAAAAATTGCACGAAGTAAACGACCTTCTGGGGTGTTTTCAGATTCTTGTTGTGGGGATACTTTTCCAACAAGAATATCACCTGGCTCTACCCATGTTCCAACCTTAATTACACCAAATTGATCAAGATGCATATTCTTTTCAACTTTGGAAGTAATATATTCTTGACCATCACGCGTACGAGAAGTTGAAATATCATAACGTTCAATGTGAACAGATGTAAAAACATCCTCAAAAACTAAACGTTCGCTTACTAAAACAGCATCTTCAAAGTTATATCCTTCCCATGGCATATACGCCACAAGAATATTTTTTCCAAGAGCTAACTCACCCGCTACAGTTGAAGCCGTATCAGCTAAACATTCTCCTGCGTGAACCCAAGTATTTGGCACAACACTTGGACGTTGATGCATACATGTATCTTGGTTTGAACGTTGGTATGTTGTAAGTGCAATTGTTTCACGTTCAAAAGAAGGCTCGTTTGGAGATTTACGTCCCACCGATTTTTCAGTTAAGACATCAATACGTTGTGAATCTGCATATAAGACATATGCACTCTTACGAATACGTGCAACTGCACCCGAATCATGTGTAACACGGGCTTCTAACCCTGTTCCAACAAAAGCACGCTGCGGTGTTAAAAGTGATACAGCTTGACGTTGCATATTTGAACCCATTAATGCACGGTTGGCATCATCATGTTCTAAAAATGGAATTAATGCTGTTGCAATGGACATAAATTGAATTGGACATAGCCCTAAGAAGGTAATCTCATTCGGCTCAGTTTCAATAAATTCACGACGTGTACGTGCTGGAACACGGGATGCTGCCATTTGTGTATCAGCTGCTGCAACAATAACTTTATCTTCATATGAAGCGTTTAATAAGAAAAAACCATCATCCTGATTTGAATTTTCTGATTGCATAAGAACATAAGGACTCTCTAAAAATCCATCTGCATTAACACGTGCATATGTTGCAATAGAACCTACTAATCCTGCATTCTTTCCTTCTGGAGTTTCAATTGGACAAATACGACCATAATAACTTGGGTGAATACCACGAACAATAAGTCCAGCACGATCACGGTGTAATCCACCTGGCCCTAATGAACTTAAACGTCGTTTATGTGTAATTTCAGCCAATGGATTCGTCTGGTCCATAAACTGTGATAATTGGTTTGACCCAAAAAATTCTTTAAAAACGGACCCGACAATTTGTGTTCGAATTAGCGATGGTAGAGCAACACCTAAACGCTTTTGTCGTAATAATGTCTCATCACTAATACGAGTATGTACACTGCGTTCTAAACGATTTAATCCTAAGCGGAACTGTGTTTGAATTAACTCTCCAGCTAAACGTGCACGACGGTTTTTTAAATGATCAATATCATCTAAAAATTGGCTTTCTCCATTACTTACACGAAGAAGATAATCTACTCCAGCAAGCACATCTTCTGGCATTAATGTTAAATATGGGAGATTATGGCGCATACGTAATTTACGATTAACTCGTTTACGACCTACCTCACTTAAGCTATAACGTCGTGCATGAAAAAAATGAGTAAATAAAAACTTCTTTGCTTTTAAAACACTTCCAGCACGATGTGGAAACATTAATGCAGTCATCATGACCATTGCATCTTCACAAGATTGTGGTTTTAAAAGAGATTCAGTAAATACTAATGCATTTGGATCACTTACAACAGCACAAACTTGTTTGAAATTAAAACCAAGTGCTGCTAATAAAAGTGTAACTGGTAACTTACGGAGATTATCAATACAAGCATACACTTCAGGATTACGGGGAACTGTTTCAAGACGAAGCCACGAACCGTAAGAAGATAAAAAACTAACTAAATGTGAACGACGGTTCTTTTGATCAAATTGTGCTTTAATATATACCCCTGGACAACGTACAATTTGGTGCACAATTACACGTGGTGATCCATTAATAATGAATGTTCCATGTTCTGTCATTAATGGGAGATCACAAAAAGTTACTGGTAAAACACAGCTCACATCTAAACTTTGTGAAGAAATATGAACAGGTACCACAAGTTGACTATTATATGTCTCCATATTATGAATAGCTTCTTGTGGTGTATAACTTGGCGCCTTTAAATAAAAGTCTTGAGCTAAAAAGGATACAGAAATATAACGGTTCGTCGGTTGTCGAATACTTGTCCCTAATGAATTTCCAATAATCGGAGAAACAAATTCAAGTTCGCGACGAATCCCAGTCTCTAAAAAAATACGAAAACTTTTCCGTTGTGCATCAAGAAAATCAGGGATGGCCACTTTTTGACGAAACAAAATCATATAGATATGAATAAATGAGTGATTACAAATAGAAAAATTTGTTTGAAGCTATTAGAAAAGAACACGGCTGAGAATGCAGAGTTGATAAACAGACCAAAATGTTGTAATCTATAGAGTATAAAACTGATTTACAGAAAACGGCGGTGTAGCCAAGTGGTAAGGCAGAGGACTGCAAATCCTTTATCC
>TARA_B110000008_G_scaffold187626_1_pt1 | contig 11188 bp, 3 predicted proteins | sample TARA_B110000008 | Tara Oceans TARA_B110000008 (sample SAMEA4396496) | marine metagenome | biome: Westerlies Biome; feature: [DCM] deep chlorophyll maximum layer (ENVO:01000326); material: water (ENVO:00002006), including particulate matter (ENVO:01000060) such as... | depth 40 m
CAACAGGGTTTAAACAATACGATAAATATGGCGCATTCTTCACATTCCAGAATTTCTTGTCGGGGGATGAGAAGTTAGAATGTTACCGTCAGTGTAAAGAACATGGATACGATTATATCGCTTGGGAAATGCCAAATGCGGGTAGAAACTACGGGTATTGTTGGTGTACATTATCGGAAGAATCATGCCCAGCGGGAGGGTGGAGAAGAGAAGATTTTTTCAGAACGTATGAGTATAGTGTTGGAAATGAAAACACAAATACCTTTTGTTCGCAATGTCCCCATGGTCAATATTCAGACGGAAGACCACAGATCGAATGGGAACAGACTAACGACAATGCGAGATCTACGAACTGTGGTTATTTTTATAAAGACTGTGATAAATGTGGGGGTGAGCTTCCAAATAAAACTTATACCGAGGATTGCGATATGTGTGGGGCTCTTGTAACGTATGGGCCGTCTGAGAGATGTGGGGTATGTAAATGGCGGAAGGTTTATACCCTTACCCCTCCCCCACCCGGATGGACATATCCACCGACGTATGTACAATGTCAGGGAATAAATACATGTTCGAGTTATTGGTCTGGTACTCAATCGTGCCCGGGAAATGGTTATATGTCTAAAAGCCAATATTCGGCATACTCGTATGCCATGTATCAATATAGTTCGTACTACGAGGTTTCAGAGGTATATGATGAAGGAATATGTCTTTCCATCTCGGCGATGCAAGCAGGAAATTATGACAATTGCGATGAATACTGTTTTTATAAGGGTTATGCCGGGTGGGGGAGGGGAAAGATACATAACCCCACCATATACCAATTGAATGAAGAAAGATGTTACTGTGTAACTTACGGCGGACCTCCCATGCCACTACAATATGTGCAATTCAACGGGCAAAGCGGCACCGGTTGTCCGGGTGCCACTGTACAGGGAAGAACTTACGAATATCAGTACGTGGAAACTTATGATGGCATGGATCAAACAGTGCGCTGTCAACATTATAATTATGAATGGGAATCTTTTGATTGTAACTCGTGTTTTCATCAATCCGGGTGTAAAACCTGTCTAGGTCCTGACCCCACGAAACCAACCGTTTGCAATTCATGCGAAGCCTGTGAAAACACAAGATGGTTCAAACCACCCTGCACAAAATGTCCGGATGGAACAACTTCCGATATTGGGTCGGACTCGGCGAACGATTGCTATACTTACCCATTGAATTATGTAATGCAAGAGCATACACCCTCCATCGATCAACCGGACGATACAAATTACTTCCTGAACACAATTTTCCTAGAACGCGGGGGTGCAACAAAATATCCTATTGAAAATTATTTCCGAAACACGATTACCGACGTGGACGAAGACGACTGGGTACATTGTTTTGATTTAGACAGTACACACGAAGTATGCGAAGAGTCAGAAGATACAGAACAAATTACATTACTCCAAACACATATTGAGGAAAGTACAGACTGCAATGTATGTGGGAAAAACATAGAAAGTGTTAAAACTTCGGTTGCGGAATGGATAGGGTGTAAACGATTTACAGAAAGTGTTCAGTGGGGAACTAATGGGTTTCATGCGAATGAAGTGTATAAAAATACCAATGTTCATACAGTGGGATACCAATGCGGAGATGAGCTACTTAACCCAGATTATTATCCGAGCTACGGATGGGAAGGTTACTGTGGTTTCGATGTACTACCGACTCTAGCTAGCAATTCATACCAATCTGGTATAGTAAGCAACTGGCAGACCAAACTGAACGAGGATCCAACTTTGGCAGCTAGTTACAAACTTGGTATGTTACCCAATTATCCTCCGGTTTCTCAGGGTGGTAATTATCCAAACGACTGGAATCCTTTCCGTGCACGATGTCGAGCCAATTACATGGGAATTAACAATTTTGATTGGGATGATTCAACCAGAAATTTTGATTTGGAAGAATTTCATCAGTTTGATGATAGGTTCAAAGATACATGTGGAACTTACAATCAAACGTTCTACGGCGCCACCTGTTATTCATTTATGTATGGGCTGGGAGATGCGTTCTATACGGGAAAGGGTTCCAGCATCTATATTGAGGATATATCACAACTCCCCGGAGGTATGGATTTTAGTGATTACAATACTAATTTTGACTTGATATATGGGGACACCAATGTAACCTGTGACGTATCACTTGAAGTAGACCCTAGAAGCGATGTACGAAGATACCAAGTACCAACCTACAAATTTATCGGCGAGGGGTATTGTCCGGGAAAGGCAAATGAATCGAAGGGGACTTTAACGGTAGAGGAATGTTACCAGAGTTGTTCTACATGGGATTATTTCACCGTAAGCAATACTTGCCATTGTGGAAATACGGACAAACGGCATACCTGTGACGACTGGAATTCAACCGCCGGAATAAGTTCATACAGGAATGTAGTCTGTGGTGGACCAATTTTGTACCGCAATTTGGTCTGTGTAGATAAGGATGTCTTTGCGTTGACCGATGTAGTTGCCACCACACTACAAGAATGCACGGACAATTGCTTAACCGATTATGTTGTGTGGAATGGAACCAACTGTAGATGCCATAGTATCAGACATGTGTACACGGTGGACAATATAGTAGATGGAAAAGACGTAACAGAATGCAACGAATGGACTTATATGCATAATTACAGCACCTACCAATCGATCGATAGAACAACATGTAGCGTTGGTCTTCCATATATTGAATATATATTTAACACAACCATAAAGGAGTTAGAAAAAGAAAATATTACTGGTGTTGTGCGCTCAAAGTATCCCAACCTCGAACTCGGAATTCGTATTAATTTGGAAGAATGCAAGGCATACGCACAGGCAAATGGGTATACCTTTGAATTTACGAGTGAAGACTATCCGCCCGGCTGTTCGTTCGACAATAATATTATACACTGGAAAGACGCGGATGTCATAAAAATGTCAGACGGGTACTGTCTTGACGATTGGGCGTACCCAAGTACCGGAATAGCGGCCGGGTCTGAATTTATTGTAAACGGTATGGTGGATGTAAGAAGCTGTTATGACCAGTGCGTATCACACGAATTCAAACAAATTGCTATATTGGGAGGATTTGACGTGCAGCAAACATGTTTGTGTGTTAGAGCACCGTGTGATAATATGCATACCACGGAAGCTACCTACCGCATGTTGGAATTACAAGACCACGTGCCTGTGTTTGATGGGTATTGTGATGACGATTGGTCTTTACCAAATGGCGATTACATAATGGTAGATAGTATCGTAGATATTATGACGTGTCTAAAAGCGTGTCCACAAAACGCGTTTGTTTATGAAAGTGGACCAAATGAAGGCAAATGCATGTGCACAGGTGACACATGTGTGAACATGGTAGCAACCGGTGAGGGAAGGACATACGTATTGAAAACCATACGAGAACCAAAGAAGTTATTGGATGGATACTGTGGTGAAAGGTCATCTGTTCATATGATGATCAATCCAAAATCACCACACGATATATGGAAATGCGGAGAGGTATGTAAATACAAAAATGAATCTTACACAAATCCATTGGTATATGAAAATGGAGAGTGTCGGTGTGCGTTTGACACCGTTTGTGATTACCAGCAGGATGTTGGACCATGGTACGATGTTACGTCGCGGGTGTATGAACTTACCGATGTACAATATGCGGGACCTGACTGTTTGTTCGGATGTCACATACCAGATGAAGTTTTACATGAAGGGTATTGTGTGGACAAGTTTCTTCTCACCTTGGAAGAATGTAAACAATATGCTCAACAACAATCGTACGACATTGAATTTACTTCATCTACATCGCATGCACATGGTTGCTCTGAAAAAAATAATAAGGTTTATTGGAGAGATCTGGATATGAATATATTGGCGTATGGTTACTGTGACGGGTCGTCCACGCTGTATAATACGATAGATAAAAAGGATCCACGAGATTACAGATTGTGTTATGAACATTGCGTAACTCAGGGTTATACGAACATAGCAGTAGGTATATCAGACGATTGTCGGTGTGTAAATGCCCCGTGTGCTTCGATGGTAAATTCTTTTACCTATGCGACCTATTCGCCGGTGGTAGACCGAGGCAGTAGTGGTGTAGTCCCCCCTATCCCTCAAAATATAGGAATAGAGGCGATTGAAGGCACGGCTTCGACCAATGATAAATTGTGCACCGACGATTTGGATATTACTCATGCCGAATGTAAGACTTATGCCCAACAAATGGGATATACCTTCGAATACACCGACGATATAGAACACCCAAAAGGTTGTTCATGGATATCATATTCGAACACTATATTTTGGAGAGAGCTGGACTTCCAGTTTGTGGCCGGTGGACATTGCGGAACCGGGTGGATAAATCCGGACACCGATTCATACACTGTGAATTCATTAAAAGACTACTCCGAATGTTATTATAAATGTGTAGATCAAGGGTATTCGCACATAACCGTTTTTACTAGTGGTGCAAGTCAAGGCGAATGTAGATGTGTTCAATCTCCATGTGCAAATATGATTGAATCCTCGGTAACAGAGACCATGGCGGCGATACCATTAAACCAACAACCAAACATTCCGACTACTTGTAATATTGGTTGTATTTTATCTTAATGTACTATAAGTTTATATAATTATTATTAAAATGATTGCCATACTACTATTCATATTTATATCCGGCACAAATGCGGCAACGTGTAATTATGAAGTTTGGGGTCAGCCGTGGAATCCCACTGATTGTCCAAGTGGAGCTAATGATCGCTTACGTTATTGGTACGATTCTGGTTACTCGCAATATTGGGTGGAGGCGTACGATAATAAATTAGTCGCTCTTGGAAGTATCTCATGGGAATTTACGTTGCAGTCCAATGCATTCGCCTGTTGTACCGGATTTACTTCTATAGCAATGCCCTCAGGCAGTGGAAATAAAATAGTAAGTATAGGGTCTAGCGCATTCCGTGATTCTACCGTTACTTCCTTCGATGGTTGCTGTGCAAGTGATAACTACGGGAATAGCCAAAATGGTCTGACGTATGTAAAGAGTGTACAGTCCTATGCTTTTATGGGTTCCGATTTACAATCAGTCTCGTTCAGCACTCATTTACATAGCATTGGAAACAGAGCTTTCCTCAACGCGGCATCATTAACCTCCCTCAGTATAGAATCCGGTGGAACAGGATCACTTGTAATCGGTTATTTCTCCTTCGGTGGTACCGCACTAACAAGTGTGTCTCTCCCTTCGCAAACGGCCAGATTGGATGACTATGCATTTTATAATGTTGATACACTTACAACGGTGACCATAGCTGGTGGGTCCGAACCGTTGAGTATAGGAGCCAATGTATTTCGTGGTACCAGTTTAACAAGTATACACATCCCAAGTCGTACGTACGAAACGGAGAACGAAGTATTTTATGAATCCGGCACGATAACCTCTATTACTATAGACGGTGGAACGTTGGGAAACACAATCTGTCAATCCTGTAGCGCTCTTGATTCGGTAACTCTAGGGAGTGGTGTGACGGAAGTGGGAGGATGGGCGTTTCGTTATTCTACGGTTAAAACCGTAGTATTCGGAGCAGAAGCTTTGGTGGGATATTCCACTTTTCAAGAGTGTACCGAACTGACGTCAATGACTATTCAAACTTCGGTGAAGCGAATACCACCATGGTTTTGTTACGCATGTACAAGTCTAACCGAAGTGATCATACCCGGTTCGGTGGAGACAATCGATTATATGGCCTTTGCTAATATTGGACCCAGCATTCATATCTATGTTTGGGGTCTTGGTGTCAGTCAACCACAGGGCAATTATGCATGGATGAGTTGGAGAAAAGCTGGCTTTTGGCAAGATAGCAACCCCGGTAATGCTCTGGTTACATGGGGGTGTAAACAAAGTCCAGCTTTAGTACCAAACGCTAGTCCGACATTGATAAAATCTGGTGGATACTGTAGTGGGTTAAATCAAGGTGAAATAGGTGCTCCCGATCAAACCGTAGAACAATGTTCAACTCTGTGCGAATACTGGGACTATTTTCTTTTCCGCCCTAGCGATAGTCAGTGTTATTGTGGCTATTATACGGACAATTGTGATAATTGGGTCGAGTACGCATATGATATATATCGACAACCAAAACTTAAAGTACCTTCTCATGACAGATTATCGTGTGTTGATTATTGTGATAATTGTGGACCGACTTCCACGTGTAGCTCGGACGGATTACGGTGCGTATGTAATTTTGGATACTATGGCGAATATTGTAATGATGTTATTATTAAAATCGTATCCGACAAAAACAAAAATGCGGTGTCTGGACTTACCAAAAGCATAGATGGACAACCAAGAGAAATACTTGCCATTGATAGAGCAGTGTTACAGTCCTTTCCGATTGATACCAATGATAAAAACGAGGTTGCTTTTTGTAGTAAAATGTGCCAGAGTAAAAACTATGAAAGATACAGTATCATAAAGACCGCACACTTAAACGACCATTGTTTTTGTTCCGACGAGGTTTATACATGTGATATAGTGGAGAGGGAACTTATCGCCGACGGTTTCTGTGATGGCACACCTGAGGCTTTAATGAACGGAGGGCAATTTACAGAGTTGGACGATTGTCAAGACCTGTGCATGGGTAGCTGGCAATTCATAATGCACAATGGTGGTGTGTGCTACTGTGGAGGTACAATAGTGGAGACTTGCACCAATTGGATGACAAGTCAAGCTAACTTTAAAACGTACAGGATTGGCCGTGGCGAGGCTCAGCATAGGTATGATGGCATCGAAATATATCCCCATGTCAATATTACAAATTTAAACGAACACCTTACGGAAAATGGTAAACCATTGCTATGTGGGGGAACAGAAGCCACATGTGTAGATAAATTCGTAAAAGACGGAACTAGTTGGGATATGAATAACTACATTAATGGGGTTCTTGTATCTCAGGAATGTGACACCGTTGTTGATAGGGATGGTAAGTATATGTGTATATCCACATATTCATGGAATAACACTGGAATTGGAGCACAACATATTTTGGGTTCTGGCTATACAAGCTACACGGTAGCGACCCAACAAGAGTGTTTTGATTCATGCGAAACAAATGGCTTTCTATATTCGTCGTTTGCGACCAACAGTGTGAGTTGTAGATGTTCACAAACAATCGTATCGGCGCACCCATACGGTTACGGTATGGGTGTATATGTCAGAATACAAAAATCATTGGCAGGGTGTATTTCCGCTACTATTCCCGGGACAACGCGCAAAGTAGAAGCGGTACCCAAACAGTTTTCCAATTTTAATAGCACCGCCGAAGTGATACATGACAAAGAAATAACAGAAACATATTACACACTGTGGTTCGACGACCCTACAACTGGTTGGGCAATGGTGAATGTCACAGGAGAAGAATTGCTACAGAAAAACATGGAAACAGACGACGGTATATTTCGATGGGCACTTCCTTGTGTAGCGCATACGGAATTTTATGATACTTCTCATGATCTAGGTCATGCGTGGAAATATTATCATATTGGTGGTGATAATTTCGGTCAACAAGAATGGTGCGATGGGTATGTTGAACCTTCTACTGAAGAAATCAGTCTTTCAAATGGGGGGTACCCAGATCAATACGATTCGGGAACTATACAATCAACTCCTCCGGGTGGTCAATACTCACAACCAATAATTCAGACCTACCCCGGCACGGCTCCCTTTGGTTTCTCTTCGACGTCGCCTTCGGTGTGTACAGGTCCGCTTTTAAGTTTAAAATTGCCCGGTAAACGGTTCGGTAGAAGAGTAAAATGGATAAATCAAGGCCAATATCCGTGCGATTGTGTTAAATGGGAATATTCGGGGGCATGTAAACAACCCATTCAACATATATATTGTACCAATTATGGTGGTTTCGTAGAATTCTACGATGAGTATAAACTCGTGGACGCTAGAAAGGGAGATCCGTCAAATCCGGGAAGATGTAAGCCTTCAAAGGCCTTTTTCCATAAAGTATTCCAGCGTGTATCCGAACAAAAAGGCTGTTCGCCGTCATCATACTCCAAACCAGCTGTTTCCGTATTCCCATCCGATATAGAGTGTACAAAAACGTACACCAATGTATGTGATAGACCTATGGGTTGTAATAATTGCATAAGCACTGGCGTTTCAACGGAACCTCTTTTTTACGAGAGAGCATCAATGGTACCCTCCAATGGCAAATGTACCAAATGCAAGGGCTTTTTCCGACATGGTGAGGGGTGTAGCACTTTAATTTTACGTGACTATACCTACGAAAGAGAAGATTGTCAACCGCATTACTTTGTGGCAGGGTTACGCTATAAATATAGTGAAGCGCCACAATACATTTTGTCAGAGGAAGAGTGTATAAGCGTTGCACCAAAAATAGGAAAACGGTTTGTGAATACGTCCGCAAATGATGCCCCAAAAGGTTGCCACTACAACGGGCACAATGTGTCCTACGGGTCGAAATACACGTTTCAGACTTCGGATTTTCCAACCACTCCTCTTACTGAGACTGTATGTTTGAATTATTCGTTGGCAAATGGATACAGTTATCAACTTACCACTTCCAATTCGGTCCCATTTGGTTGTTCAAAATGGGAGACCTCGATTTTTTACAAAGCGTTCAATTCTTCATTGTCTAGCGTAGAATGCGGTGCTATTTTTAGTACCTCTAACGTCATGTGTGTAGTTGAAAGAAACGCGGAGTGTTCCTTCCAATATGGTTGTATCGGACAAGAAGGCGAATCCGACTTTAGATATTTGTACAACCCACAAACACTTCCTCAAACGGAGTTGATTCCCAATAGTAATGAGTGTGAAGAGTTTTCTGACATTATAGATAAAGATTTTCGCTTAATGAACGATACTTCTAAGCCGTTCGGATGTTACATGGATTTGGGCCATGTGCGATTTAATCTCGCCAATAGCACGGTTTTAACAACGTATGTGAACGATGAATCCAACTTGAGACTTTGGGAAGTTCGGACTATCAGTATATTGAAAAATGGGTATAAAAGCACATAATTCATAAATAAATGAAATATATTCTATTATTTTTATTGATCGTAGTAACTTCTTCCCAAGAATTGATCGTGAAAAATTCTACCAGAGAAATTGATAATATATATGGTATGATATCCGCTGAAAACTTGGAAGACACACTATTTAAACTATACCTAGATTTTGTGACCGCTGGCCATCTAGAAAACGATCATCCCATACAAAACTGTTTCGACGACCACAATATGCAACATATGGATTTATTGAGTCAAAAACAGGACGATTACCTTGAATATTTAAAAAATGTAAACAACACACAGTTTATTTGCACACGAAATTTAAACATCGTCAAATTCGAGGAGATGAAAAAATTCAAATATCGAGTCATACCAGAACTTGGACTCGTATGGGGATATAAAAAACACATACGTTGTGGAGGTATCGATTTATCCAACTTTATATTGAGGTGTATCGCGCTCGAATATATTAAAGTATAAATAGATACTATCGTATAATAAATGTTTCTTGTGTATATGTTTCTATTAAGCCTTGCAAACGCCATGAACATTCACGACTGTGACGATGTGAGTATTAATAATATGGAACTGAAGGTATGCAAAGATTTGAAGGAATACGAGAGAGTAGACTTTACTGATTTTACAGGGGAAAATGTAGTGCGGTTAAAAGAGGGTAGAATATTCAGAAACCATGGACACTACGTGGCTCTATTTAAAGACAATACCCTATACGTTGGTAAAGAAATGTACGAGCTCTCCAAATGGGAAGAATTAAAAAATAACTTTAAATAACTATATATTATAGAATTATACTATCAAATGGAATTAAACTCAGTAGTACAATTTATCGTAAAAACACAAATGGGTCGTGGTTACAGTGGAATGGCAGCAGGTAGTGGCTGGTTCTACCAAGGCGAAGAAACTCAGAACAAACTTGTTATCGTGACCAATGCACATGTGGTCAACAACACAAAAGCTGTATTTATCCGTCTTCCAGCAGATCATAACACGGATATTCGGGTATTTCCTGTAGGAATCAGTACCGATCTGGACTTGGCGGTCTGTAAACTGGATGATAGCGGAGAAAAGATGGTACGAGAGATTTTATTGGAGAAGTATAAGTCTGAAAATGTACCTACCCTACAAATGGGCGATTCGGATAAGGTGCATCCCAGTTCGTTCGAAAAGCTAGGAGCTCCAAGAGTCATAGCACGGGGCTACCCTAGAGGAACGGAATACCAAATGTTTACGGATGGGCGAGTGAGCGGGATTAAACATGCTATGGAACAAGAGTACATCGTAACCACTGCCACCATCGAACCGGGGAATAGTGGAGGTCCATGTGTCACAGAAGCCGGAGAAGTGATAGGTATTAACAGTATGAAAATGACGAATGCGACGGAAACAAACATTATCATTCCCTCCAACCGCATAAAAAAATTTCTGACAAAATTATCCGACAACAATGATAACATGAAAGAAGTTAAGCATTTTATCGATGAACAGAAAATCAGACAGCAAACCATGCGTCATTTTGTGATCGCACATCTCACAAAATTAAAAGAGGATGGTATTCAACTCGATGAAGTCAAAATGAACAATGCATGGGAGCAACACAATCTGGGCGGGTTTAAGAAGACGGATGGGCGAATTTCAAGAGTATCCATCTCCGATTGGTATCAAAAACATGTTTTGAACAAAGATGGTTCCTACGCCTTGTTTAAAAAGGTAATGGCACATATTCATAACGACACCCCAGAAGAGGTTGTTAAGATGCGCAAAGAAGGGTTTCCTCAATTTTTATCGTGTGAAGAGGGAGAAACGAATCCAATGCTTCTACCGAATACACCTGCACGACGTTTGCACATGCCGCGTTTAGGCTTTCGTTTCAACAATGCCAATCCCGCGGCACTAACGCATTATAAATCAACGTCAGGAATAATTATTCGCGATGTGGTTGAAAAAAGTGCGTTTAGTAAAATGGAACTTCAGCGATTCGATTTCTTAACACACATGCTTGTGGGTGACACGGAAATGGCCATTGACAATTACGGAGAAGTATGGTACACTCCGCTGAACGTATCCTTGCCAATTCGAGATATTATTCATCGTCAGCC
>TARA_B110000008_G_scaffold261218_1_pt1 | contig 11183 bp, 7 predicted proteins | sample TARA_B110000008 | Tara Oceans TARA_B110000008 (sample SAMEA4396496) | marine metagenome | biome: Westerlies Biome; feature: [DCM] deep chlorophyll maximum layer (ENVO:01000326); material: water (ENVO:00002006), including particulate matter (ENVO:01000060) such as... | depth 40 m
CATCGCTGCGAGATGGACATCTCGCAGTGCGCGAATTGCAAGAAATTCCTGTGCGATTATCATCACTTGGCGCGATGTAAAAAGTGCGAAGCCGTGGCGTTGCTGTGTCGACGGTGCATGACGCTCACGGGGGGGACGGTGCTTCTCGATTGCCACGTCACGCCGAATTTACTTCGCGAGCATTGCTATCGTTGCGCGCACGGCGTGCTGAAGGCGTGCGCGAGGTGCCACGACACGTTCTTTTGCGATCGATGTCAACAACGAGTGGGATCGAAGCACGATCCAGATGAGTTGCGCTTGCGCACCGCGCACTGTGGACGCGCGGAAGCTGGTTTTTGCCGAAAATGCTCGTATCTTCTCGTCGTTTGCGACATCTGCCGCCGACGCGCGTACTGCGATAAATGTCTGGAAGAAGATGTCTCGATGTCGCGGTGTTCGCGTTGCGGCGAGTGGAACTGCTGCGAGGAATGTCTCGCGAACGAACCGACGGCGAAAGAATGGCGCGCGCACGTCGAATCGTGCGTTGGTCGTCGCGGCGGTGCTAAGATGACTTCCACGAAGACTACGACTACTTCCTAAGACGAAATTCGTCGAATCGCTCTCGCGTCGCTCGCTCGTCTTCGGCTCGATCGCGCTCGTCGAGCAAGCGCCAATGCGGCGATTGACTCGACTTGAGCCACAAAAAATCATCGACCTCTCTCCACATGTGATTCTCTTCAAATAACCCGTGCGCTTTCAACACCTCCTCTTCGTTCGGCGATTCGATCGAAAAACGCGGCGCAAAGGCGACTTCGCGCGAATCCTCCACGATCGGTCTCGACGTCGCGCGCACGTGAAAGTTCGTCCGTCTCGCCGCGTGCACGCGCAACTGTCGAGTCGCGACGCACACGACGCTGTCTACGATGTTTTCAACGAGCGCGCTGCCGGCGATCGCGAGCACGTACACGCGACACCGTCTCAAATCGTACGCCCGCAAAGCGCGAATCGCTCCGAGCACGAAAATGTCGCAATCCACCAGCCTCTCCAACGCGTAATCCTCACCATCATTCGTCGCGCGATCGATCACGATCGTCTCCCCGCGCCTATCTCGCGTCCCCGGCCCGTCGTCCGCGTCGCACAAATCCAGCGCCGCCATCGCGACAGCCGTTTGATTCGCCGGCGTCGCCGCGCTCGCCGCCGCGCCCCCGACCGTCGCGCGTCCCCCTCTCGATTTAAACCTAAACCTCTCTCTCGGCGTCACGCACGCCACCGCGCGCTCGAACTGCTCCCTGAGCTCCCCCATCTTCCGCATCATCACCCTCGCGTCGTACGCCGGCAAGAAATAACTCCACTCCGCCGTCGCGCGGTCCAAATCGACGACGCGCGCGTTGACCGCGCGCAGCGCCGCCTTCCCCGTCTCCCTCGCCTCGTTCGTCTCCGCGTCGTCCCGCGCGCTCGTCCGCGCGCGCGCGGCATCGCGCGCGACGTCTCGCAGCGCGTCCTCGATCTCGCGTCGCGCGCGTTCGAACGCGTCGACGCATTTCGCCGCGTCTTCGAGCGGATTCGCGTCGAGTTTCGCATCGTTTCGTCGCGCCTCGACGCGCGCGACGCGCGCGGCGGCGTTGGAGTCGAGCCGGGCGAACACGGACGGCGCGTCCGTCGCGGGCGCGCGATCCATCGCGCCGCGCGCGGTCGCGAGGCGTCGACTTTTGACGATGGCAGCGCCCGGCGCGCGGAGAGAGTTGGTTAAATTACACCTCGCGAACGGCGCGACGCAAGTCCTCGAACCAACCGCCGGCGCGACGAATCTCGTGCTCTAACGCGGCGAGACGATCGGATAAAATGTCCTCTTCGGTGTCGTCGCCGGAGACGTCGACGCGCGCGCGCGCGAGACGATCGGCGACGCCGAGTAATCCGGCGAGCTTGAGACGGAGCTCGGAGAGGCGAGGCGCGTGGAGCACGGCGGCGGCTCGCGCGAGCGCGGTCTCGCCCTGAGACAAACACTCGAGAAGATGCTCGGCGGCGCCGTGGACTTCCTCGCGAAGGCGCGCGGTTCGGGCTCGGGAGGAGAGCTCGTCGTTGGACGTCGCGGCGTCGGCGCGACGGCGAGACGCCGCGGCGAACGAGTCGCTTCGTATGGACGCCTCGCGGCGGTCGAGGTCAGCCTTGGCCTTGGCGACGTACTCGAGTTGAGCGTCGAGTAAATCAATCTTGGCGTCGCGATCGAGCGCGACGACGGACGTAGAGGCTTGCTCGCGGCGGGCGCGTAATTCGTCGCCCTGTCGCTTCGCCGCCTGAATTGCCGAGGCCACGACGGCGGATACGCGCTTTATCGTCGCCGCGCCTTCTCTTTCGCTGGACTCGCATGCGTCGTTGATCGCCCGCGCGGCTTGTGCGGTAGCCGTAGCGGCCTCGAGGTGGGCGCGCGCGGTTCGGCGCACCTCCTCCGCGTCGGCGAGAATGGTCGCCGCGTGACGCTCGGCGTTGGCGACGGTCGCGTAGTCCGACGCGTCTTCTCGCCGTTTGCGCGGCTCACCGCCGATGCCGTGCATCTCGACCTCGAGCACGTCCTTCATTCGCTCGTTCACTTCGTCTTGTAGCGTCAACAGGCGCGCAGTATCGTGCTCGAGTCGTTCAAGCTCATCCGTCAACGCGAATTCGCGCTTGGCGAGCTCATTTTCTCTCGCATCTAGAAGCGCGTTCGCGCGTAAGAGCGCCGCCGTCTTAGACTCAAGGACTTGTTCTGCGCGCGCGCGCTCCTCTTGACGAATTTTCTCCTCACCGACCGCGGCAAAAGGGTCAGCGTCGCCGGCGGCGGCGCCGCTGGAAGATTCTTCTTCCTCGCGGCGTCGTCGCTCCATGTCCGCGTTCGCCATCACGGCGTTCGCTGCGGCTTTCGTGCGTTCGAGCTCCATCTTTAATTCGACCACTTCGCGTTCGAGCTCAGCGGCGATCAAGTTCGGCGCCATTTCTTGCAGCTTTTGCTCCAACTTGGCGTTTTCTTCATTCAAGATTACCTCCGCTTCAGCCGCGGCGCTCAACTGACGAGCCGCCGCCTCTTCGCGTCGCTCGAGCTGTAACTCTTTCTCTTCGAGCTCTTTCTCACGAGCGCTCAGCTCGACGAGTTGCGTCTTGGCTGTTTCGATCGCTGCCGCGTGCGCCTCGATGTCCACTCGTTTTGACTTGAACTCGTCAATTTGCGGCCTCCATTCGGCTACTTCCGCCTCTCGCGCCTCCACGTCGCGGAGTCGCTCGGCGATCTCCGCTTCGAGCGTCGAGACTTCGCGCGCCTTTGATTCGTTTTCGCTCGCTAATCGACGTAAAAACTCCTCGTGTTCGCGCAACTCATCGAGCTTTCGCTCGTTTTCCTCCTGACGCTCGCGCATCGCCGTGGCGTCGCGGTCAAACGCCTTGACGTTTTCTTCCAACTGTGCCGCCGTGTCTTCGATCATCTTTTCTTGACGCTCCAAGTCAGAGCGCATGCTTTCAATTTCGTCCCACGCAACGGCGATGGCTTCGCACTCGTTCGCCGCGATTTCCGCCGCGTCCGCAGTTTCGCGCTCGCGCTCGTCTAAATCGGAGCGTACGCTCTGGATGAATTGCACTTGTCGCGCCTTTTCAGCCGTAAGCGCGCTGAGTTCTCCGCGCAATATTTCGACGTCCTTCTTCAACGCATCCGTTTCGCGTTGCGCGCTCGCCTTGACGTCGACAGCGCGCCCCACATCGGCCTGCACCTCTCGCAAATTCGTCCGCACGCGCTGCTCGTCGTTTTCAAGTTCGTGAAGTCGCCTGGCGACGTCCGCCTCTCGCTTCTCTGCCGCGTCTGCGCGCTCTATCGCGCGCCTCAACCGCGCCTCTTCGTCCGAAGCGCGTTCCTTCAGCGCTCCTAAACGCCCCTCCACCACGCGCAACTCGTGCTCACGTTCCGTGGCGCTCTCCTCGCGCTTCAATACGCCCACCTCCCGATCCGTGAGCTCGCGGACAATCTCCTCGCGACGGCGTTCCATCGCCGCCGTCTCGCGACGCACAGCCTCATTTTCGCGCTCGAGCCCGACGATCGCTTCCGTGAGTTGATCGTCCCGTAAATCTAAATCATCCCTCGCGTTTCGCATCGCTCGCTCGCGTTCGTCCAAACGCGCCGCGCGTCTCTTCAAATTCGCCTCAAAAACCTCCGCGTCCTCCGTCGCCCGCGCCCGCGCGTCGAGTTCCTCCTCTCTTAAGATCAGTTCACGCTCTCGCTGCGCCATCTCGAGCTCCTTCATAGCCAGCCTCTCCGCGTTTCTCGCGTCTCCCGCGTTCGCGCGCTGCTCCGCGTCCCGAGCGTCCCGCTCTCTCTGCGCCGCCCGCTCCTCGCTCGCCTCCCGCTCGATCTCCAGCTCTTTGACGTACCGACGCATCGCCGCTAGTTCTTTCGCCATCGCTTTCCGCTCCACGTTCAGCGCGTCGTCGCCTGCGTCGCGCGGCCCGGCGCCGGAAAGGATCGCGCTCGAGATTCTGTCCCATTGGTCTCGATCGGTGACGTTCAGCGTCGCCGTGCGCGGTATCGGCGCGTTCGGCGGCGGCTCGGGCGTCGCCATCGCGTACTTCATTCGTACCGCGACGCCTGCCAGCGCGACGTCGACCGCGCGCCGCGCGCGCCGGCCACTGCGGCGGTGCATTCGTCGAGAGTGAACATCTTGTGTCTGGCTCGCGCGGGCGACTGCTCGCTACAACGTCAATTTCCTACTTTCTACGAGTACACAATCTCGACCGTGGGTGAGAGAGGCTAATTCCGTGCGCTATCGTATCGGCGATCGGCGCGCGCTCAGCGCGCGCGCGTCGGCGCGGTCGTCTTGGTCTTCTTCTTCGGCGACTCGTCGCCGCTCGGAACGGAGCGCGCGGCGAGCGAGCGCTCGAGCGCTCGCAACGCTCGAATGAACCCGGAGTTCGGCTGCGCGCACGGCCGCACCTCACGAATGGCGGTCATCGCCTCGTCTAAATCCATGCCGAGCGCGCGCATCATGTACATGGCGCAAATCGTCGCGCTTCGACTCTTACCCTGAAAGCAGTGCACCAACACCTTTCCGTCTCGCGCGAGCGCGTCGCGAATGAAGTCGAAGCATCGGTCAAAGTGTTCATCGATCGCGGCGTCGGGCTTATCGTCCACCGCGCACGTGGCGTACTCGAAATCATCGGGATAGAACCCCTCGCGCGGCATTCCACCGCACGCGGTCAACACGTGCGTGACGCCGAGCTCGCGCAGCGCCTCGACGTTTTTCGCCGCGCCCACGCTCCCGATGTACACGCCCTTCGTCACCTCCACCGCGCGCGAGTCGTTCTTCACCGACCGCGCGGTGAGCAGCGCGGCGAACAGCGCCTTCACTCTCGCGTCTTGCGTCGATTTATCCATCGCGCGCGCGCGCGCGTCGCCGTCGCCGTCGCCGCGCGTGCCGCGGCTCAACACCCTCGACACGCCGTCGCCTCGACGCGCGCCGTCGCGGAGCACGAGCGCCTTGATCGCGTCGTACGCCGATCGCGCGTGCGCGACGTCGGCCAGCATCGACCGCGCGACGCGTTCGCGCGACGCGGTCGCGCGTTCGCGCGCGGGCGTCGCGAAGTGCCGCGCGAGCGTTTCGGAACGTTCTTGGATGTTAGCGCGTCCGACGCGCGTCGTCACGCCCGAGGCGCGCGTTTCTCTCGACGCCGCGCGCGCGCGACGCGCGATAGAAACGCGCGCGCGCGCGTTCGCGGCGTCCCGCGCGCGCGACGCGAGCTCGAGCGCGCCGCGCGTCGCGCGAGGGTGGTCGGAAGACGAAAGGACGTTCGGCGAGGGCGCGACGCGACGCGCGCGATGGGGGCGTGCGCGAGCGTCGAACGCGCGGTCGCGGACGACGACGGGGCGAACGAGCGCGTCGCGGATGCCGCGGACGCGGCGTCGACGAGACGCGACGTCGCGACGAAGGATCGAGTGCGTCGGTCGTCCACGAGGGACTCCGCGGAGGAGCTCGACGAGGGCGAGGGCGAACGCGAACGCGCGGAGGACGTCGCGGCGAAGTTTGATCCGTTGGAACTCACGAGAACGCGCGTCGACGGTGACGATCGCGATGGGACGAACGGTAAACGACGCGTGAAAAGGAAGCCGTCGAATGAGCTTCATCCGACGGTCGTGGAGGCGTTGAAATCCTCGAACGAAACCGTTCGCAACGCGGCCAAGTTTATGATCGAGCAAGGTTTGGACGAGGAGACGGAGAAGAAGTTTGCGTACTTGAAAAGCTTACCCGCGCTGATGCCGAAACCCTCGTCGGAAGCTACCACGCGGTTGACCGCGCGCGAGGAGCCGAAAGGGCCAAAGGCGCTGTCCAAAGCGTTCGGATTCGCAATCCAAAATCAAGACTTTGAGTGGGCGTCGGCGGAGGAAATCGGCGCGCTGTTCTCCGACGACGTAGATTACTTGAACGTGCACGGTGATTATTTCAAAGGGAAAGAAGAAGTTGTATTGAGTTTGAATGAATCCGTTCGCCGCATGTCGACGCGCATGCGAGGCGCGAGCACGCGTGGCGACGGAAGAACGCTCAAGTACATGAAATACAGCGTCGACGGCCCGAATTACAAAGGCCGGGCGCCGAATGAGCGCGAGTGGTCGACTTGGCACATCAATTACACGTTCAAAATCTTGCTTCTCACGGTGAAGATTCGTGAAATTTATTTCGTCGACGACGAAACCGATCTGATTCGTCACATTGCGCGGTGTCGCGTGTAGTGAATGGTCTGCAACTCTTTCGCTCGTATTGTACAAGAAGATAAAAAATTAGTTCGCTGCCGCAGCTTCCTTCGCTTTGCGCTGTTTAATGACATTCGCTAAAAAGAATTCGCCAGCCTTGTACGACGATCGCACCATTGCGCCGGAGGCGACGTACAGAAAGCCCATTTCTTCGGCGATTTCCTGATACCGCTTGAACGCCTCCGGGGTGACGTATTCGACGACTGCCAAGTGTTTCTTCGTCGGTCGCATGTACTGACCAAACGTCACAACGTCCACGTCAGCCTCACGAAGTAATTTCAGCGCGTTGACGACTTGCTCATGCGTCTCTCCGAGACCAAGCATGATGGACGTCTTCGTGATTTTCGCCCCCGACTTTTTCGCGTGCTTCAAAACCTCGATGGATTGGTCCCAGTTCGCCCGTCGATCACGGACGTCGCGTTGAAGCTCGGGAACCGTCTCGACGTTGTGCGCGAAAACATCCAAGCCTGAAGTAGCCACGAGCTCGACCAAGTGCTTCTCGCCCCTGAAATCCGGCGTCAACGCCTCGACCAAGACGTCGCAAGACGCCTTGAGACGTTGCACCGTCTCCCGAAAATGCCCCGCTCCTTGATCCTCGATATCGTCCCGATCGACGCTCGTCAGCACGACGTAATCCAATCCCCACGCCGCGATTGCCTTGCTCACGTTCGCCGGTTCATCCTTATCCAAAGGTGGCGGCGCCTTCGCCGTCTTCACCGCGCAAAACCGGCACCCTCGCGTGCACGTGTCGCCCATGATCATGATCGTCGCCGTCGCCGTCTTCCCGTCCCCGCCCCCCCAGCACTCGCCCAAATTCGGGCACTTCGCTTCCTCGCACACCGTCGCCAGCTTCAGCTCGCGCAATTTGGACTTTATCTCCGTGTACCGCTCGCCCCCCGGCACCTCGCGCTTCAGCCACGCGGGCTTACGCGTCGTCTTATCCTTCAGGCTCTTCGGCGCCGGCACGCTGTACGCCACGTCGCCTCGCACGAAGTCATCGAATCCCGGTCCGTGCCTCAGCGCCTCGCGAAATCCCTCGAGCGTGTGCGCCGTCTCGCGCGCCTCCGCCGCCGTCGACGTCGCTTTATCCACGCTCGAGCCCCCCTTCGAGTCGTCCCGAAGCTCCTGCGCGTCCGCCGCGCGCGCTCTCGCGCCGACGACGGCGCGCGCGCGCGCGAAACCAGCGTTTCTCGCGCGTCTGCGCGTCAGCTCGAGCACCGCGCGCATGTCGACGGCGAGGCGAGGCGCGAAATGCGGCGCCGGTCGCACATCACGACGCATCATGGGCGGAGGGAACGCGCAAAAATCGGCGACGGCGCGGAAGAAGGCGATGGAGAAGGCGCAGAAAGCCGGGGCGGGGTCGCAGCTCGCGGCGAACGCCAAGGCGATGTCGACGGTGTGTCAAGTGTGCCGCGCGAGCTTCATGTGCACGCTCGCGCCGATTAAGCTGAAGGAGCACAGCGATAATAAACACCCGAAACAGACGTTCGAGCACTGCTTTCCGGGCGTGAGCCTGTGAGGACGACGATTAGGTCAGACGCGCGTCGCTCGAGATCGACCGCGAGCGCGCGCGACGCGGGTAGCGGACGCGAGCGGCGGTGGTGGTTCTTCAGGCGAGGGTTCCGCGGCGACGGCTGCAAAGTTCGACGGCGAGAGACTAGCGCAGGTTAGCGCATGTTAATGCAAAGAATAACATAAGTGTATCCCCGTTTCGATTTTACGAGCTCTCGAGTGCGTTTTCGAGGCGATGTGCGCCGGTCGTCGTGACGCCGGGACGTCGAACGCCGCGGCGCGAAGACTGTGTCGTAAAGGTGAGAAGAACGATTCGATTAAAAGCGAGCCTAGATGTCGACGTAACGACCGTTGGAGACGTTGTACTCGAGTTTTGGGTCGCCGATAGAGCCAGCGACTTTATTTCTAACTTTTTGAACGTTAATCGTCACCTCACGAAGCGATCCGAGCTTTTCGTCGCGATTACGGTGGACGACGATGCCATTGTCGCATTTGTTGATGAAGTGCGCCGAGCCGGAGATGTCGTACAGACCCGGGGCTTCGCCTTTCCAGTTGTGTAACTGACGCGGATGGGCGACAAACCAGACGTGGACGTCGTAGTGCTGAGCGAACCGTTTGATTCGAGTGAGCATTTGCGACACGTACTCGGTTTCCGTTTGGCCCGTGGGACGCTTGTGATCAAGCTCGTTGTAAGGGTCGATCAAGAGCCCACGGATGCCGTGACGCAACACCGCGGCGCGCGCCAATCCTAAGATCCAATCCACACTAGGAAGTTCGTCGTCTTCGTGACGAATGAGCACGAAATGCTCGTTCAACCACTTCATCCCGGAGCGCATCGTATCCGGATTCATTCGCGGCGCTTTCGAATATTTTCCTTCGAACCAAGGTTCTCCCACGTATTTCTCCACCAACTTTCTCGCGTGTTCGTGCACTTTGTTTTCGAGAGAACAAAGCGCGAACGACCAGCCGTGCTGAACCGCTAAATTGCACATCAACGCATCCACCCACTCTGACTTACCGCTATTCGGCACGCCGGTGACGACTGTGAGCTCGCCCGGGACGATTCTGTAGTTGTTGTCGATGTTGCGCCACCCCGTAGACACGCCACGAAGCTCGTTCGCGGTGGTCATGTTGAAATACGACTCAATTTCGGGCGCGAATTCGGAAAATCTAAACAATCCTCGCAGAGGGAAGCCCTCAGCCGTGGTGAGGCACTCGCGCACGACGTCGGCGCCCTCTTTCTGAAGCGCTTCGTTGGCATCCTTGCAGCCTTCGGGCCAGGTGACGCGCCAGCAGCGCTCTTTCCCGAGGCGTCGCGCGAGCTCCTCCGAAAGCGCCTGACCTGGCCCATCGGAATCGGTGGCGATGACGAATCGAGAAATCGTGTCGAGCTGCGCGCGACAATTCCAAAGGTACTCGTACTTTTTGTCCTCCTCGGGCGCAGGCGTCGGGCCGTCCTTCACTTTGCCCGGCGCACCGTCCGGAACCGAGACCACATTCTTAAAGCCTGCCTCTTCGAGCGCCAGTTTATCCATCTCGCCTTCGACGAGAATAACTTCCTCTTCACCAGTCACGTCGTCCAAGCCGTACAAGATCTTTTCGGCGCCCTTGACTTGCCAAAACGTCTTGTCCGGACCGCGGTACTTGATGTTGATCAACTCTCCGTCACGCATGTACGGAAAGCACAAAGCATCGACGTAACCACTCGCGATGGGGGAGTACACACTCTGTACCGCCAAACCGTTGCGTTCGGCGGTTTCGAGCGAGATGCCGCGCGACTTGAGCATCTCCGCCCACTTCGTCGCCGCCGCCGTCATTTCTCCCGGTCCGATGCGCTGCAAGTCCTCCGGCGCCGGCAACTTGGGTTTCGCCACACGTCTGTTCGATGTCGCGCCGTCCGCGCCCTTGGACGCGCGCGTGCGCCCATCCATACCAGTGCCACCAGACCACTCGCAGTTGGCTCGATGGCACATCCACGCCGCGCTCTTCCCATCATCCTCTACGTGCACGGCCAGCGAGCGCTCGCCCGTGGACCCACCGTTGCACGTCGGGCAAATGATTCGATGCTGACCCGGGGTGTAGCTCTGCAGCACGATGCGGTGATCCATCAGCGCGTCGCGCAAACCGGGCGGTCCCGTGCTTCCTTGCTGCGCGTACTCGCCCTCGGCGTCCGGCTTCGATCGATGCACCACCGGCGCGGGCGTGCTGAAATGCGCCGTCGTCGCCGAACCTCCATTTACGTTACCCTGCGGCTTCTGTCCCGCGCTCTGCGGCCTCTGCGCCCCGCCGTTCGCCGGCGGACGTCCGCCGTTCGCCGGCGCCGCGCCTCTCGGCGGCGGCGGCGGTCCCGGCTGTCCCCGCTGCGCCGGCGGCGCCATCGGCTGCCCTCGCATCATCCCTTGCCCTTGCGTCGGTCGCGCGCCCCCAGATCCCGGCGTCGGCGCTTGTCCCGAGCGCAACCACTGCACGCTCGCGCCCTTTGGCTTCGCGTCGCCCGCGCCACCCGTCCCGTTCGCGCCGTCCCCGGGCCATCCGCTCGCCGCCGTCCGCACCTCGCGCGCCGCTCCCCCTCGACTCCGACTCGCCGTCGTCCCGCCGATCGTCCACGCCGCGTCGCACCGCGTCGTTCGCACCGCGCGCGCCACCGCGCGTCGCATCGGTCGCGCGCAATCGATGGATTGTTCGCTTCGAATCGTCGATCGTCCGCGCGCGCGCGCGCTCGCGCTCGCGCTCGCGCGTCCGGCGCTCGCGCGTCCAGCGATCGATTCGGTCGATCGCGGCGCGGCGCTTCGCATGCGCGCGTCGTCGCGTCGCGAACTGTCGCGCGCGCGGCACTTTCCCGCGCGAATTCAAATCATGCGCGCGACGCGCGCGACGGCGTCGAGCGGCGCGACCGCGACGCGGCGACGTTCGCGCGGTGCGGGCGCGACGC
>TARA_B110000008_G_scaffold6259_1_pt1 | contig 11119 bp, 8 predicted proteins | sample TARA_B110000008 | Tara Oceans TARA_B110000008 (sample SAMEA4396496) | marine metagenome | biome: Westerlies Biome; feature: [DCM] deep chlorophyll maximum layer (ENVO:01000326); material: water (ENVO:00002006), including particulate matter (ENVO:01000060) such as... | depth 40 m
ATAAACGATCCACGAAGTTATATGATTGGAAAAAGGATAATTGAAAACAATATCCCAGTATCTCCAGAAATTATATCAGATATTAATTATGATCTTAAAAAATTGTTGCGTTCGTGAGAATAGTTGGTGGAAAATTAAGAGGTATCCAACTTAGTCCCATTAAAAATGTAGGGGTTAAAACTAATCTTAGACCTACGACAGATCGTATAAGAGAAAATATATTTAATATTATTTTGGGTGGCCGCTTTGGGAACCAGCTAAAACAGAAGAGGGTTTTAGATTTATTTTCAGGGACCGGGGTATTAGGGATTGAAGCAATTTCTCGAGGCGCAGAACATGCTACCCTCGTTGAAAAAAACCCACAGGTTTTTAAGTTAATTCAAAATAATATAGAAATCACTAATATTGCTGATCAGGTAACGCTTATAAATGCCAATGCTCTTAATCTTGGTATTTGCGAAGTAAAACCATACGATTTAGTTTTTTTAGACGCCCCTTATGAAAAAACTCTTGGGAAAAATGCACTGGAGAAAGTTTTTTTAAATGGCTGGCTTGCTCGAAATGCGTTGGTTGTATGGGAAGATAGTAGATCAGCTGAAGTACCAAAAGATTTAATTTATTTAGACGAAAAAAAATACGGTAATACAGTTTTGACGTTTTTAAATGTACCGTAATATACCAACCAGTATGGAAAAATTACTTCTGAAATACTTTAATCTAAAATCTTTTAGGGTTGGGCAAAAACAGATAATTGAATCGATTTTAGAGGGTAAAGACGTATTTGCTGTCATGCCAACAGGATCTGGAAAGTCATTATGTTTTCAATATCCTGCTATCATTCAGGACGGTTTGACAGTAGTAATATCGCCACTTATTGCTCTGATGAACTCACAAGTTAATTATTTGAAAACACTTGGTATATCCTGTGGTGCACTCACATCAAATACAAGTGTACAGGGTCTTGACGAAATCAGAGTAAAAATAAAAGAAAGAACGCTAAAACTCCTTTATATGGCTCCTGAGCGACTGTCCAAAATTTCAACACAAAAACTCTTAAAAGATGGGAATACTCAGTTAATTATAGTTGATGAGGCGCATTGTGTTAGTCAGTGGGGGCATGACTTTCGGCCGAATTATCTTTTAATAGGAAACTTAAGAAAATCTCTTAGTGTTCCCTTAGCATCTTTTACTGCGACAGCCGATACAAGAACTAAGGAAGATATAATTAATTACTTGTATAAAACCAAGATACCCGAAACCTTTTATTTTGGTTATGACAGACCTAATTTATTCTTACGTTTTGCATTAAAAGATTCTCCCAGAGATCAAATCTTGAATTTTGTAGATGAAAACAAGGAAGAAAATGGCATTATATACTGTTCTACCCGCGCAAAAACGGAGTCTATAGCCCAAGCGATTAATAATAATGGGTACAACGCTCTCGCATATCATGCAGGATTAGAAAAAAATATCCGTGATAACGTTGAGAACTTATTTAGGTCTAATGATAATTTAATTATTGTTGCAACAATAGCTTTTGGTATGGGATTAGATAAATCAAATGTTAGGTGGGTTGCCCATGCTGATTTGCCGCAAACAATTGAAGGTTATTATCAGGAAATTGGAAGAGCCGGGAGAGATAGTAAGCCAGCAAAAACGTTGACACTTTATAGCTATGAGGACATTCAATATCGACGTGACCAAATTGATGAAGGAACTGACTCTTGTGGCCAAAGGAAATTAAAACACCAAAAACTAAATTGTATAATCGGCCTAGCCGATGAAGTTTTATGTCGCCGTCAAAATCTTTTAAACTATTTTGGTGAGAAAATAAAACCATGCGGAAATTGTGACATTTGCAGAAATCCAAAAGATACTTTTAATGCTACAAAATATGTTCGCAAAGTATTAAAGCTCATAGTCCGAACCGAACAAAAACTTTCGTCATTTCAAGTTATAAATATTCTTTTTAAAAAACCTTTAAAAGATAAGCTTAATTATAATGGTAATAAAAAATCTCCTTTGAACTCTTTAAAAGTTTTGTCTGAAGCGCAATGGTTGAGTGTTTTCCGACAAATGATGGGAAAAGATTTCATTCGCTCATCCTCTGTGGCAAGCGGTACTATTAATATCACAAAAAAAGGAAATGAGTTTTTAAATAGTAACCAACAAGTAGATTTCAATTTAGATTTATTTTTTAAAGAAGTACCAAAAATAAAAGTTAGAAAATTAGTTAGGGAAGAAGATCAAGCTCTCTTTTTACGTCTAAAAGTGCTTAGAAAAGCTCTTGCAGAACAAAACCATACCCCTAACTATATTATTTTCAATGACTCAACATTAATCGAAATAACAGAAAAAAAACCAAGTGATCTAGATGCTCTTATCAAAGTACGCGGGATTGGGCCAAAAAAATTGGAAAGATTTGGTGAGTCATTACTCAGAGTAATTAATTCAGATGTCCCAACACATGTTCATCCAGCTCGTAAACTATTAGTAGGAAAAGTATTCGCCTCTATTTATGATGAGCTTATTAAGAGCCAAAATAAATTAGCTCGAGGTACAGACGGCTATGAGAAAAAAATAACATGTTCTCCATCACTTATTTCCCGTATATCAAAGCTTAATAATCCCACTCAAGAACATATTAATATTGTTTTAGGAAAAAAGCGTGCTTCTAGATTTGGAAAAGCTTTTTTTAAAATATTGAAAAACCACCAATAAGAATTTATACCCATATCAGACATAAACAAAAATAAGATAGAGGTTAAAAATGATAACTGTTATTTCACCCGCAAAAAAACTAAACCTAAACTTGGTCAGTGAAGTGCAGCAAACTAACCCCAGTTTTCAAAATGAAGCTAATTATTTAGCAACTACATTACGTAAGCTTTCTGTATTAGAACAAAGAAAACTGATGTCAATTTCTGAAAAATTAGCGGAATTAAATATAAAAAGATTCCAATCTTTTAAAGTGAAACCTAATAGCGCTGAAGCACTACCTGCAGTTTTTTATTTTTCAGGGGACACATATAAAGGGCTAGAAGCTGAAACATTAGAAAATGACGAACTTGAATTTGCACAAAGTCACCTGCGAATTTTATCAGGGCTTTATGGTATTTTAAAACCATTTGACTCAATACAGCCTTACCGTCTCGAAATGGGTAGCAAATTAATTACAAAAAGGGGTAATTCTTTATACGATTTTTGGGGAGAAAAACTTAGCCTAAAGCTAAATAAACAGGCAGAAAAACTCAATACAGATACGTTAATTAATTGTGCAAGTCAGGAATACTTTAGTGCGTTAGATACTAGGGTTCTAGGACTAAAAGTAGTTACACCTGTATTTTTAGAAAATAAAAAGAATGGGCCTAAAATTGTTAGTTTTTTTGCAAAAAGAGCTCGTGGTTCTATGGCTAGATTTATAATCCAAAATCGTTTAACAGAACCAAAATATTTAAGTGATTTTGATAGTGGTGGATATAAGTACCAGAAAGATCTCTCTAGCGAAGATAGACCTGTCTTTTTAAGATAATATTTATTTTTTACATTTAATTAAAATTTTTTAACCAAAGTTTCCTTGGCAAAACCATCCACCTGTCTTTACTCCCCCGTAAGCGTAGTAGAGCCATAATCTTTCACCTGTTTTTGTATCAACTTTCCAGTAATCTCGAACTCCTGTCATCCAGTTCGGATCATCTAACCACCATTCTGGAGAAATTCTTTCTGGCCCAACAGCAAATATACTATCAAACCACCTACCTCTCCATTTAAATTCATTAGGGAAAAGGAAATTTCCCTTAGTTTCAATAGGTTCTGTATTAAAGAATATATTAGGTCGAGAGATGTTTTTTGGAACCCAATCATATGAAGGCTGAGACCACATAGCGCTCAATGTGGTAAACGCTTTTTCCGGTATATGACTATTAGCTGGATGCCAACAAGTGATCGAATCTGCACCTAACCGCAAGCTTACCCTATTAAGAAAATACTCAAAGTTTGTCTTAATTTTTTTTCTATCATTATCAAATTCTTTAACATACTGAGTTTCATAAACTGGCTCATAGACCTTTACATCTAAACGTATTAAATCAATCCCATAATCTGCGGTAATATTACTTATCTTCATACTCAAAAGAGATCTGATTTCCTCTATATCAAAGCTAGGTTGAGTTAAAAATAAATATATACTTTGTGTCGTATTATCGCTTCTAAATACCTGTAATTGTATCTTACGGGCTCCAAATCCAGCATCTTTTAATTTCTTACATAAGGCCGGTACTAATTTTTTAAGTGCTAATATGAAATCATTTTCAAGTCCTATTGGCTCTGGTAAGGTTAATCTAACTGAAAACCTGTTAATAGGTCTTTCAGGTGACACGGGTTCAGGTTCAAATCCTAATATCTGATTTAAACGATCTATCACATCACGCCCTAAACGTCGTGCCAATGCCGCGCGAGGAACTTCTATTAAATCTCTAACAAATTTAAGGCCTAATTTTCTTAGAAAAGTAACTTTATCTGAAGGTAACCTTAGTGCTTCTAACGGCAAATCAATAATATATTCCCGAGTTTTACCAGCTGGAGCTATAGCATAATTAAATAAATCTAATCTGTTTTTTCTACTTTCAAGAGAAAAGATTTTAGATTTATGGAGTTGCTTGGGTGTTTTTGCTCTAGTTGCCCTCGCTTCTTGATTAATGACATCCCCTGTATAAAAGTTTTCTAAATCATTTTCTAAGTATCTTGATAGAGCCCAAGCTGCACCAACCGTATCAGCTATTCCAATCTGAACAGTTAGAGAAAAACTGGAAAAGTCCTCTTTTTGTTTTTTTATAATCTCTTCTTCTCCACCAAACAAATGGGAGCATCCTGTTATATCTATCAATATACCGTCTGGTAATTCCTGTCTTATCCAGGGAGAATATTTTTCCAACCAACGAGCTAATAAATTTAAAAACCTCTGATCTTCATCTAAATCTGCAAATCTAATAATAACATCAGGACACTTGAGTATTGTATCATGCATGAGTTGACCTACAAAAAGACCTAATAATTCTGCAGTCTTATTTAAGCAGTAAACAATATCTTTGTTACCTTTTTTTATTATAATAACTACAGGTAATCCTAAGTCTATTCCCTCATTACGAACAACTCGTTCGACAGAAAGTCTTTTAAACCATAAAGATAGTATACGGCGATTAGACAACACTTAATTTCCATTTGTTCTATTTTTGTTCTTTTTATGTGTCTAAAATAATATAGTCGAGTCATTTCCTAATTTTTTTAAAATTGAAACTAACTTACCAATCTACTGTGCCGTTTACGTTCGTGTGGATCTAAAAATCGCTTTCGTAACCTGATAAATTTAGGAGTGACTTCAACTAATTCATCATTATCTATATAAGCTATCGCCTGTTCTAATGACATCGTAACCGGTGTAGTTAATCTTACGGCCTCATCTGTTCCTGAGGCCCTTACATTTGTTAGTTTCTTGCCCTTAAGTGGGTTAACTTCAAGATCATTCTCACGGTTATGCTCACCAATTATCATACCTTGGTAAATCAATTCCTGCGATCCTATAAAGAACTTTCCTCGATCCTCTAAATTAAAAATTGCATAAGCAACTGAAGTACCGTTTTCCATCGAAATCAACACACCGGATCGTCTACCAGGAATAGAGCCCTTATAAGGTTCCCAATCCTTGAATACTCTATTCAACACTCCTGTTCCTCGAGTATCTGTTAAAAATTCACCTTGATAACCGATCAAACCTCTTGATGGTATATGTGCAATTATTCTGGTCTTTCCAGCTCCAGACTGACGCATTTCAATTAACTCACCTTTGCGAGAGCCAGTAATTTTTTCTATTACTACACCTGCATACTCATCATCTAAATCAATCGTGACCTCTTCAACCGGTTCTAACTTTTTACCATCAATATTTCTAAATAAAACCTGTGGGCGAGATATACTCAATTCAAAACCCTCTCGCCTCATATTTTCAATTAAAACGCCCATCTGTAATTCCCCGCGCCCAGAGACTTCAAACGCTTCACCTCCTGCTGTATCCATTACTTGAATAGCAACATTAGATTCTGCTTCCTTCATAAGTCGCTCTCGTATTACGCGTGATTGAACTTTTTTCCCATCTCTTCCGGCTAGAGGACTATCATTAATCCCAAAAGTAACTGATATAGTAGGAGGATCTATTGGTTGGGAATCTAAAGCTTTATCATCTCCTAGGGAGCATAAAGTATCAGCCACTGTGGCCTTAGACATGCCCGATAGGGAAACTATATCACCAGCCTCAGCTACTTCTATAGGCACTTGCTTTAACCCCCGAAAAGCCATGATTTTGGTAACTCTAAACTGCTCTATTTTTTTTCCATCTCTTGATAAAGCTTTTATAGTTTCGCCGACATTTAGAACGCCACTCTCGACCCTTCCAGTTAATACCCTTCCTATAAAAGGATCATTCCCTAGAGTTGTAACCAACATTTTAAAACTTGATTGCCTATTTTCTATCTGTTTAGGGCTAGGAACGTGCTTAACTATTAAGTCTAAGAGTGCCGACAGGTCTTTTCTTTCTCCATCAAGTTCTAGATCAGCCCAACCAGAACGCCCCGAGGCATACATTGATGGAAAATCAAGCTGCTTCTCATCTGCCTCTAAGTTTACAAATAAATCAAAACACTCATCTAGGGCTCTATCCGGCTCAGCATCACTTTTATCTACCTTGTTTAAAACTACAATTGGTCGCAATCTTAGCGCTAAGGCTTTTGAAGTAACAAATTTTGTCTGTGGCATTGGCCCTTCTGCAGCATCCACTAACAGAACAACACCATCAACCATACTCAAAATACGTTCGACTTCTCCACCAAAGTCTGCGTGGCCAGGGGTATCAACAATATTTATCCGTGTCTTTTTCCATTCAACCGAAGTAGCTTTAGCTAAGATTGTTATTCCTCGCTCTCTTTCTAAATCATTACTATCCATAGCGCGTTCAACCACGGATTGATTCTCGCGAAATGAACCTGACTGTTTCAATAATTCGTCTACAAGTGTTGTCTTGCCATGGTCAACATGGGCAATAATTGCTATATTGCGTAGGTCCATTTTTTTACCTTTAAAGAAATACTTGCTGGGCTCTAACCGAACATCTATGGAAATGCCAGCCCTTTATTTTTAAGTTATCCTTAAAAGGGAAGCTTACTATTCTATCTTGGCTTTTTACGCCTTCTTGTTACTTTGTTCTTCCAACGTTTCCTATATTTTAGCTTGCTAGTCCCTTTTTTAATTATTGCTTTATCATCAACCTTGATAAGTTCTAGCGTTAGACTACCCGTAAATGGGTTGGTTTCTAATATCCTTACCAGTACTCGTTTTCCAATTCCAATTTCAAATCCAGAAGACCTTCCAACTAGTAGCTGTTTTCTTGGATCATATTTAAAATACTCATTCCCTATTGATGCAACCGGAACTAAACCATCGGCTCCTGATTTATCAACCTTTACAAAAATACCAAATCGAGCAACTCCAGAGATAGTTCCCTCGATTTCTGTATCAATAAAACTAGATAGGAAGGATGCAAGGTATCGATCTATAGTATCTCTTTCTGCTAACATCGATACCCGTTCAGATTTTGAAATACTATTACCAATCGCTTTCAATTCTTCCATCTCTACAGCGGGATTTTTACCGTCTATTATCTCCACTAATGCTCTATGTATCATCAAATCAGAATACCGTCTGATAGGAGAAGTAAAATGTGTATAACGCTTCAATGCTAATCCAAAGTGACCCGTCGGTTCAGGTCCATAATAAGCCTGTGACATAGATCTCAAAATCGAAATACTAATCAACTCATAGTACTCAGTTTCTTTAGCTATATTTAATAAACTATTTAATTGATATGTTTTTAAAACCTGACCTTTGCTTAAAGATAACCCGCAGGATTTAGCTATTTGCCTTAATGACTCTATTTTTTCTTTTTCGGGATCAACATGAATACGGTGAAGAAATAATCTATTTTTGTTAAATAGTTCTTCAGCCGCTACTGTGTTTGCTAGAACCATAAGCTCTTCAATTATTTTATTAGAAGTAAAACGTTCGAGGAAATCAATCGATCTAACGTTGTCATTTTCATCCAAAAAAACTTTTCGTTCGGGAAGTTCCAAATTCAAAGGTTGCCTTTTCTTTGAGGCATTTTGTAAAACCTCATAACAGTTATAGAGAGGCTTAATTACAGTTTCTAATAAAGGGCCAGTCTTTTTATTAATTTTACCTTCATACGCGTCTTGCACTTCATGATAATTTAGAGATGCTCGAGAATTAATTATACCGCGAAAGAAGCAGCGATCCAGATGCTTTCCTTCAGAGGTTATGGTCATTTTCAATGCCAAACAAGGTCGGTCTTCTCCCTCATGTATTGAGCATAAATCTCCTGATAATTTGTCCGGTAACATGGGTACTACTCGGTCTGGAAAGTAAGTTGAGTTTCCCCTTTTTAATGCCTCTCTATCTAAGGCTGTACCCTTTTTTACATAATAAGAAACATCAGCAATTGCTATCCAAATTATAAATCCACCAGCATTTTTTTTATCTTGATCAGCTTCAACATAACAAGCATCATCATGATCTTTTGCATCTTCTGGATCAATTGTAACAAATGCAATATCTCTTAAATCTTTACGGTCACCCATGTTTATTGGATTACATTCATTAGCTTCGAGTAGTACCTCGTTGCTAAACTCGTCAGCAATATTATGTTCATTGATTGCAATTAGTGATGATATGTTATTGTCACTTAAATTACCAAGAATTGATAGTACTTTTGCTTCAGGTAATCCAAATCTGGTTTTTGGTTTTATTTGTTCTATCTCTACCAAATCTCCATCAGAAGCTCCATTTAAATTATCCTCAATTACGGACCAGCTTTTATAAGAGCTCTTTTCCAATAATTCTACCACTCCTCCAGAATTAGAAGATCTAAAACTTCCTATGGTTTTTTTTATTTTTTCTTCATTTATTTTTTGAACTAATCTAGCGTCAAATTTATCTTTGCCATCTCGGGTAAGTTCACACAAAAGCTTATCTCCGCTGGAAACTGGAATATCCCTTGGTCTCTCTATTAAAGAAATTTCAGCATCCTGAAACATACTAGTTTTCTCAATTAAATCTAAAAATATGTCTCCATCTTCATTAGGAGGCCTTGCTATACATACTCTAATAAGAGGCATGATCATTGAACTTTTGGATTTTTCTTTTCCCAAACACTTTTCTCTTTCTACAGCGGGGTTAACGATTCAAATAGTTAAGGATCTGATAATGTAGTCCTTTTATGAAAAATAATTAAGGAGAACTGACTTATAAATACTTTTAAGTTGATCGATGTGTTCTATTGCTACATGTTCATCTACTTTATGTAGTGTGCTACCTACTAAACCAAATTCCACGACAGGACAATGTGATGTTATAAATCTAGCATCAGAGGTACCTCCCGATGTTGATAGCTTTGGCTGAACACCCGTTACCTCATTTATAGATTCAGAAATTAAAGTCGAGAAGTCTCCGGGTTGCGTAATGAAGCTCTCACCCGAAACCTTAAACTTTACTTTTACCTTTATATTACTTTCACTTTCTATTTCCTGGGCTTCTCTTTCTAACCACTTGATGATTGATTTGGAGCTATGTTCTTCATTAAACCTAACATTCATCATGATTCTACATTCTGAAGGGATAACATTAGTTGTATTATTGCCTGTATCAATAGAAGTTACTGCTAACGTTGAGGGATCAAAGTGTTTGGTACCAGAATCTAGCTTGAAAGTAGATACTCTTTCCACCAAACTAGCAGCATATGGAAGCGGATTCAAAGCCTTTGCTGGGTAAGCGACATGCCCCTGAACACCTTTTAATAAATATTCTGCCGAAACCGAGCCTCGCCTACCTATTTTTATCATTTCTCCCATATAATTTGGACAAGTAGGCTCCCCTACTAAACATACCGACAGGTGCTCATTATTTTTTTCCATCCAGTCCAATATTGCAATCGTACCATCAGTTGCGTCTGCTTCTTCGTCACCTGTAATCATAATGACTATGGAACCATTGAAAGTATTAGCTTCAACAAACTCCCTCACGGCACATATGAAAGCCGCTATGGCAGTTTTCATGTCAGCGGCTCCTCGACCATAAAGGGATCCATTTTTTTCAATCCCACCAAATGGGTTAAACGTCCAAGCATTTAAATCACCAGGAGGCACAACATCCGTATGGCCATTAAAACCAAAAGTCTTTACGTGGTTCCTTTTTCCCAGTCTGGCAAATAAATTACATATACCGCCCCTATCAACTCGAAAGCACTCAAAGCCAAGAGATGAAAGTTCGAATTCTATAATTTCAATAGCACCGTCGTTTTTGGGTGTTACCGATTTACATTTTATTAGAGCTTTAGACAACTCAACAACATCTAAATTACTAATCATTTTTTTCCTTCAATCATAAAACGCGGTAGTTTGAGATACTATGACAGCATTTTCATCTATTGCCCTCGCTATAAGTCCCCGTTCATCCTCTGAGATATCATGACCTTCGGAAAGCCTTTCATCTAAACTACCGTAACTAGTTATGTTTAAGGGCGCCAGACCCACTTTTTTAACAAGAGTGGTAGCTTCACGTACAGCCTCTTCCTCATCAACTCCAGAAGAATAACACATTAAGGCTGCCCCCGTGGAATCGTTAGGTAACCCATCTCCATCCTTTCGTCCTACTTCTATTAGGAGCGTATAAACAGATTGTTTAGTTTTTCTTTTTAATTTTTTCATACGACTTTTGAGTTAATCTCTCAAAAGTTCATTTATAGCTGTCTTTGATCGAGTGCCTTCATCAACTCTTTTTACAATGACGGCACAATACAAATTTACACCATTTTTTGAGGGCATAGATCCAGCCACAACAACTGAATAGGGAGGAATTTCTCCGTAAAAAATCTCGCCAGTTTCTCTATCTATAATTTTGGTAGATTGACCTAGAAATACACCCATACCCAACACAGAACCTTCACGCACGATACAACCTTCAACCACTTCCGAGCGTGCACCAATAAAGCAATTATCCT
>TARA_B110000008_G_scaffold58179_1_pt1 | contig 11111 bp, 5 predicted proteins | sample TARA_B110000008 | Tara Oceans TARA_B110000008 (sample SAMEA4396496) | marine metagenome | biome: Westerlies Biome; feature: [DCM] deep chlorophyll maximum layer (ENVO:01000326); material: water (ENVO:00002006), including particulate matter (ENVO:01000060) such as... | depth 40 m
AAACCTGATGGGGCTTTTCCAACTGTCAAATCCCCAAACCCTGAAGATCCCGAGGCATTAAAGATGGCTATTGATCTAGCCAAGATAGAAAATGCAGATTTAGTCATAGGTACTGATCCAGATTCAGACAGACTTGGAGTTGCTGTAAAAAATATACAAGGAAAATTTACAATTCTTAACGGCAACCAAACCATGCTAATAATGGCTCATTTTTTATTGTCAAATAGAGAAGAAAATAAACTTACGAAACCTGAGGATTATATTGCTTCTACAGTTGTATCTTCTGGTGTAATGGAAAAAGTAGCCAACAGATTTGGTGTTAAATTCATAACTACACTTACAGGATTCAAATGGATTGGAAAAGAAATTGAAAAAAGGAAAACTCAAAATTTTGTATTTGGAGGAGAGGAAAGTTTTGGATATTTGATTGGAGATAAAATTAGAGATAAAGATGCCGTTACATCTTCGCTTTTAATTTGCGAAATAGCTTCTATGTTAAAAGCCAAAAATAAGAATTTATATGACTATATGATTGATTGTTATAAATTATATGGGCCTCATAAAGAACGTTTATTAAGTTATAAATTAGACGGAATAACTGGAGAGTTAAAAATAAAAGAAATGATGAGAAATTTCAGAGATAATCCTCCAATAAAATTGAATAATCAACCTGTAATAATTATTGAAGATTATTTGAATTCAACTAAATTAAAAGTTAGTACAAAACATAAATACAAGATAAATCTCCCCAAGTCAGACTTAATCATCTTTACTCTTAAAGATAATAGCACTATAGCAGTTCGTCCAAGTGGAACAGAACCCAAAATTAAGTTTTATTTTAGCTCAACTTCAAAAAGTTTTGTGAATAATGATTGGGAATTAACCGAAAAAGAGTTAGATAGTAAAATTGACTCAATTATTTTTGATTTAAATTTATAAAATGAAGTATTTTAAAAAAATTTTAAAATATGCGATTCCTTACAAAGTGTATGCTTTTCTAAATATATTTTTTAATGTTTTATATGCACTTTTTAGTGCACTTTCGATGCTTGCTTTTATACCCTTGTTGGAAGTATTATTTCAAGACACAAAAAGATTAAATATAAGACCTGAGTATTCTAAATTTAATTCGCTTAAGACATACTTGGAAGAATGGTTGAGTTTTCAAGTAAACTCACAACTCAATATAGATATTGGAACTACTTTGGTATACGTTGTTAGCCTTGTTATATCTCTTTTTCTTCTCAAGAATTTATTTAATTATTTAGCTTTATTTTTTATTACTTTTTTGAGAAATGGTGTTTTAAAAGATATTAGGAATGCGATTTATGAAAAAATTATTAGTTTACCTGTTGCATTTTTTACAGAAAAAAAGAAGGGAGATATAATGGCAAGAATGTCTGCAGATGTTTTAGAAGTTCAAGTGTCTTTTTTATCAATTCTTGAACTTTTAATTAGAGAGCCACTAACTATTTTTTTTACAATAATAGCTATGTTCACAATAAGCTCAAAGCTAACTCTGTTTGTTATAATTTTTATTCCTATTTCAGGTTTTTTCATATCATTAATTGGAAAAAGACTAAGAAAAGATTCTGATCTAGTTCAAAAAGAACAAGGCTATTTCCTTTCAATTATCGATGAAACAATCAATGGGCAAAAGATTATTAAAACTTATGGGGCAGGAAATTCCTTTATAAATAAATTTAAAGATTCCACTAAAAGATTTTTTAATTTTTCCAATCGTTTGCTTCATAGAGTTAATTTAGCTGCTCCAAGCAGCGAGTTTTTTGGAATAACAGTTATTGGAGTTTTATTGTGGTATGGTGGACAAATGGTCTTAATTGATCAATCGATAAAAGGTAGTACTTTCATTGTTTTTATTGGATTAGCATACAATATACTAACGCCCGCTAAGGCAATTAGTAAGTCTATTTTTAGTATTAGAAAAGGTGATGCTGCAGCATCAAGAATTATTGAAATACTTGAAGCTGAAAACAAATTAGAGGATAAAGCAAATGCTATCAATAAAATTACGTTTAAATCCAGAATAGAATTTAACAATGTGAAGTTTTCTTATGATAATCAAGTAATCATTCCAAATTTAAATTTGACTATAAAAAAGGGAGAAACAGTGGCTATAGTTGGTCAATCAGGAAGTGGAAAAACTACAATAGCTAATCTTTTATCACGTTTTTATGACGTTCAAAAAGGATATATAAGCATTGATGGCTTAGAACTTCCAAATCTGAAAAAAAAATCTCTTCATGACATGATTGGAGTTGTAACTCAAGATTCTATCCTTTTTAATGACAGCATACACAACAATCTTATTTTAGGAAAAAAAGAAGCGACTAGGGATGAAGTAAAACAAGCTGCTAAAGCTGCAAATGCCCATAATTTTATAATGGAGATGGACAATGGCTATGAAAGCAATATCGGTGAAAGTGGAAACAAATTATCGGGTGGTCAAAAGCAAAGAATTTGTATCGCTAGGGCAATACTCAAAAATCCTCAAATTTTAATATTAGATGAAGCAACTTCGTCATTGGATACTGAATCTGAAAAATTAGTCCAAGAAGCATTAGAATTTATAATGTTGGGAAGAACGGCAATCGTTATTGCCCATCGACTTTCAACCATACAAAAAGCAGATCTAATAGTTGTTATGCAGAAGGGAGAGGTGATTGAGAAAGGATCACATGATGAACTTATATCTAAGAAAGAAGCTTATTACAACCTTGTTAAGCTCCAACAAATTTAATTGAGTCATTATGAAATGGCATTACAACTTACTTATTGGTATAGTTAATGGTCTAGAAAAAATTTTTTTACAAGGTGATTCTTCAATCAAGGTAGTAGAAAGACTTATTGATGAAAATAAAAAATGGGGATCACGTGACAGAAAACTTGTTATATCAACAATATTTGACACAGTAAGATGGATTAGAAAATATGGATACTGTATAAATCTTAAAGAGATAACTTCAGAAAAACATTTGTGGGAAATTTTAGGAACCGCAATAATTCTCAAAGGTCATATTATTCCTGAATTTAGTGAGTTTTCCAACCTTGATCCTAATAAAATTTTTAAAAAAGAAAATGAAATTTTAAATAATAGAAAAATAAACGAATCAATCCCTGATTGGCTGGACAAACTAGGATTAAATGATTTTGATGAGACTACTTGGAGCAATGAAGTAAAGGCATTTAACATTAGATCTTCACTTGTTTTAAGATGTAATACACTAAAAACCAATATTAAAGAATTAAAAAAGTTACTTGATTTTGAAAATATAGTTACTTCTTTAAAAAAAGAATATCCAGAGGCTTTGTTTGTTAAAAATCACAAAAAAGTCACCAACTTAAATATTTATAAATTAGGATTTTTTGAAATTCAGGATGCTAATTCTCAAATGGTCGCATTGTCATGTAATCTAAAGTCTAAAATGACAATTATTGATGCATGTGCCGGAGCTGGAGGAAAAAGCATTCACATTGCTGGAATCATTCAAAATGAGGGTAAAATTTTTGCCTTAGATCCTGAAGAAAAAAAACTAAAAGAATTAAAAAGAAGGGCTAAAAGAAACGGTGTAAAAATAATTCAAACAATTAATACATCAAAAAAAGAAAGTATTTCAAAATTAATAGGTGAAGCTGATCGAGTATTAATTGATGCACCATGCAGCGGGTTGGGGGTTCTTAAAAGAAATCCAGATGCCAAATGGAAAATGAATCCTGAAAAAATAAAAAAACTACTTAAAACTCAAAAATATTTGATTAAATATTGGTCCAAATATGTTAAACCAGGAGGAGAGCTTATTTATGCTACTTGTTCCATATTTCATAAAGAAAATAGAGATCAAATTAATTTTTTTTTAAATACTAAAACAGGTAATCTATTTAATAAATATTCTGAAAAAACTTATTTTTCTCATACTACTGGTTTTGACGGATTTTATATTGCTCGGTTAGTAAAAAAACTGTGAATAAATATTGATATATATTTTATTGTATTTAGAGTATTAGTTCTTTAAAAAATTACTTTTACTTAGATATATATTTTGATATGATTCAATTTTTTGGAGATAAAGGACAGACTGTTTTTGCAGTAGAAAGCACTTCAATTTTAGATAAAAAAACACAAAATAAATTAAGTTGGTTATTCAATAACAGTCCTTTAATAAACGAAAAAACTATTTCTGGGCATTATATTGGACCTAGAGCTAATATGCTCACTCCATGGAGCACAAATGCAGTAGAGATAATTCAAAACATGGGAGTTGATAACGTTTTAAGAATTGAAAAATATTTTTCTAAAAACAACACTCAAAATTTTGATCCTATGCTGCAAGAAAAATTTGCTAAGCTTGATCAAAATATATTTAGCCTGAATGATAGTCCAGAACCTGTTATTAATATTAAAGATATTAGTGCCTTCAATCAAATAGAAGGATTAGCACTGAATAAAAACGAAATAGAATATCTAGAAGAACTCGCTATTAAATTAGAAAGAAAACTAACTGATTCTGAAGTTTTCGGTTTTTCTCAAGTAAATTCAGAACACTGCAGACATAAAATTTTTAATGGCACCTTTAATATTGATGGAATATTAAAAAAAAATTCACTTTTTGATCTGATAAAAGATACCTCTAAGAAAAATCCAAATGGAATTATTTCTGCTTATAAAGATAACGTTGCTTTTATTGAAGGACCTAAAATTGAACAATTTGCACCTTCTAGAGGGAATAGACCTAGCGCCTATTTAAAAAAAGAAATTGATAGTATTATATCTTTAAAAGCAGAGACTCATAATTTTCCTACAACTGTAGAGCCTTTTAATGGGGCAGCAACAGGATCTGGAGGAGAAATAAGAGATCGTTTAGCTGGTGGACAAGGATCAATACCGTTAGCGGGTACTGCAGTTTACATGACACCATATTCAAGGGTTACTAATAATCGAGATTGGGAAAATAAATTTCCAGAGAGAAATTGGAGATATCAAAAACCACTGGATATTCTAATTAAAGCTTCCAATGGTGCATCAGATTTTGGAAATAAATTCGGTCAACCATTAATTTCAGGATCATTATTTACTTTTGAGCACGAAGAAAATGGAACAAGGATTGGTTACGATAAAGTAATTATGCAAGCTGGAGGAATTGGGTATGCTAACAGAAATCATTCAAAAAAACGTATACCACACAAAGGAGATCTTATTGTAATATTAGGTGGAGACAATTATCGAATTGGAATGGGAGGAGCTGCTGTATCATCAGCAGATACTGGAGCTTTTGAAAGTGGAATCGAATTAAATGCAATTCAACGCTCGAATCCTGAAATGCAAAAAAGAGTTGCTAATGCAATTAGAAGCCTATGCGAACAAATTAACAATCCTATTATTTCTATTCATGATCATGGAGCTGGAGGACACCTGAACTGTTTATCAGAGTTAGTTGAAGAAACTGGAGGAGAAATTATTATTAACAAATTGCCTATTGGAGATCCTACAATGTCTGATAAAGAAATAATAGGAAATGAATCTCAGGAAAGAATGGGATTAATAATTGCTAAAAAAGATATAAATATTCTCAAAGATATATGTAAACGTGAAAGGGCTCCTATTTATGTTGTGGGTGAAGTTACCGGAGATAAACATTTTACTTTTATAAATACTAAAACAAGTCAAAAACCGATAAATTTAGACTTAAAATCTCTTTTTGGAAACCCTCCTAAAACTCTAATTAAAGACAATACCTCAAAACAAAATTTTAGCCAAATTGATTTAAGTGGTGATCCAAAATTAATTTTATCTAAAGTATTAATGCTAGAAGGAGTTGCTTGTAAAGATTGGTTAACTAACAAAGTTGACAGATGCGTAACAGGTCGAGTAGCTCAACAACAAACAGTAGGTGCAATTCAACTTCCATTGAGTAATTGTGGAGTTATTTCTTTAGATTATAAAGGAAAAAATGGAATAGCAACAAGTATTGGACATTCCCCAATAGTTGGCTTGATTGACCCTAGCAAAGGAAGTATCAATGCAATCGCTAAAGCTCTGACTAATATTGTATTTGCTCCTCTGGAAAAAAATATTAAATCCGTATCCCTGTCAGCAAATTGGATGTGGCCGTGTAATAATCCTGGGGAAGATTCTAGACTATTCGATGCGGTTGATGCTTGCTCAAAGTTTGCTAAAGAATTAGGTATTAACATTCCAACGGGAAAGGATTCATTATCAATGAAGCAGAAGTATGATAATGGAGATGTAATAGCTCCTGGAACTGTTATTATATCTGCATCAGGGCATTGTTCAGATATTAAGAATATTATTACTCCAAATATCAAAATTAATGGTGGGTCCATATTTTTTATTGACTTTTCTTGTGATAAAAAACATTTAGGTGGAACTGCATTTGCGCAGGTCCAAAATAAAATTGGAAAAAACGCATCAACTATTAAAGACTCTGAATATTTTAAAAAAGCATTTAATGCCGTTCAAGAACTAATTAAAGATGGAAATGTTTCATCAGGTCACGATATTAGCTCCGGGGGTTTTATAACTTCTCTTCTAGAAATGTTCTTTCCAACTCCAGGAATGGGAGTGAAAATTAAATTAGATAATGTATCGAGTATTTATGAAGATTTGTTTTTTGAAAATCCTGGAATCATTCTTCAATCAGAGTTGCCCTTAGAGAATTATTTTAATGATCTTGGAATTAAATGTCTTAAAGTAGGCGAAATCAATTCAACTAGAAAGATTGAATTTGAGTATGGTGATGATTTAATTAATTTTGAAATTGATCAACTTAGAGACGAATGGTATAAAACATCCTCGGATCTTGATAATTATCAGACTTCCAATGATTTGTCACATGATCGTTTCAAAAACTATAAAAATCAAGTTTTAAATTACTCTTTTCCTAAATCATTCTCTGGAAAATTTCCTTCCCAAACATCAACTAAAAAAATTAAAGCTGCGGTAATTAGAGAAAAAGGAAGTAATTCTGAAAGAGAAATGGCATATGCAATGCAGATTGCTGGTTTTGAAGTAACTGATATTCATATGACTGATTTAATCAATGGCTACTCCGATCTTTCAGAATTTAAATTTATAGTTGCTGTTGGTGGGTTTTCAAACTCTGATGTCTTGGGATCTGCAAAAGGCTGGGCTGGATCATTCATTCATAACAACAAAGCTAAAAAAAGTTTAGATACCTTTTTTAAGAGATCTGATACATTATCACTTGGGGTTTGCAATGGTTGTCAATTGTTTGTTGAATTAGGACTTTTAACCCCAAACCTAGATGAAAAACCTAAAATGCTGCATAACGATTCCGGTAAGTTTGAATGTATTTTTACTGCAGTAGACATAAAAGAATCCTCTTCTATAATGCTAAAAGGTCTTGAGGGAAGTACACTAGGAGTATGGGCAGCCCATGGTGAGGGGAAGTTTTATTTACCTGGATCTAAAGCTAATTATCAAATACCTGCAACTTATTATCATGAAAAATACCCTGCTAATCCAAATGGATCTGATCATAATGCTGCCATGCTTAGTAGTAATGACGGAAGACATCTAGTAATGATGCCTCACTTGGAACGTTCAACATTTCCTTGGAATTGGGCATACTATCCAGAAACTAGAAAAAAAGATGAAATTTCTCCCTGGATTCAGGCTTTTGAAAATGCAAATGAATGGCTTAAAAAAAATTAGTAAAATCAAATTTATTTTTCACGCTTTGAATTAATTTGTACTTTACATCTGAAAACCAAGCACATGAAACCAACTAGACTATTTGATTTTTTAGAATACGCCAAAATAAATCATCCACTTGAGAATGTTTTAAATACAAAATATAATGGGAAATGGCAGTCTCTTTCCACAGATGATTATTCTTTAAAAGCAACCTACATAAGCTCTTCTTTAATTAATTTGGGGATTAAACCTGGAGACAAAATTGCAATGATTTCATCAACAAATAGATCGGAATGGTCAATTATTGATATGGGATTATCTCAAATAGGTGCAATAAATGTTCCCCTCTACCCTACTATTTCTTCCAAAGACTATTTGTACATTTTGAATCATTCTGAATGTAAATTTTGTTTTGTAAGCGATAAAGAGGTCTATGACAAGGTTTTTGCCATAAAAGATGAGGTTAGTAGTCTTAAAAACATTTTTAGCTTTGATAAAATTGACAATTGCAGTAATTGGAGTGAATTAATTGATTCTGGTCAAGAAAATATTAATCTTGACCTTGTAGAAAATCAAAAATCGAAGGTAAAACCAGATGATCTGGCTACAATCATATATACTTCAGGTACTACTGGAGTTCCAAAAGGTGTTATGCTTAGTCATAATAATATTGTATCAAATGTGCTATCTACATCAAAAAGGTTTCCTTTTGAAACTGGAAAAGAAAGTGCATTAAGTTTTTTACCAATTTGCCATGTTTTTGAAAGAGTTGTATTGTATAGTTATCTATATAATGGACTCAGGGTCTATTTTGCTGAATCATTGGAGACTATAAGTGATAATCTAAAAGAGATTAAACCTGAAATGATGACAGCTGTTCCTCGTCTATTAGAAAAAGTGTATGATAAAATATATTCAAAAGGAGAAGAGTTAGATGGAATTAAACAAAAATTATTTTATTGGGCAGTTAATATTGCACTAAAATATGAACCTTATGGGAAAAATGGATTTTTTTATTCATTTAAACTTGCTATTGCTCAAAAACTTATTCTATCAAAATGGAAAGAAGCTCTTGGTGGAAACCTTAAACTAATTGCTTCAGGAAGTGCTCCCCTTCAACCCAGATTAGCAAGAGTATTTACTGCAGCTGGCATGACTATAGTGGAAGGTTATGGTTTGACTGAAACATCTCCTGCAGTCTCTCTAAATGACATGAGAGATGGGGGGTTTAGGATTGGAACAGTTGGGAAACTTGTAGATGGTGTTGAAGTAAAAATTGCCTCAGACGGAGAAATACTATGTAAGGGTCCCAACGTAATGATGGGATACTATAAGGAAACTGAAAAAACAAAAGAAGTTATGTCTGGTGATTTTTTTCATACTGGAGATATCGGTGTTATAGATGCTGATGGATTTTTAAAAATCACAGATAGAAAGAAAGAAATGTTCAAAACATCTGGAGGAAAATATATAGCTCCAGCAGTTATTGAAGGTGAAATGAAACAATCTCTATTTATTGAACAAATGATGGTTGTTGGTGAAAGTAAAAGAATGGCTGCAGCGATAATACAACCAAATTTTGACTATATAGCTAGTTGGATCAAAGAGAAAAATATTGTTGGATCCATTGATGAAATAACCAGTAATCAAGAATTAATAAATGCTATCCAAAAAGATATTGATCACCACAATGAAAAATTTGGTCAATGGGAAAAAATTAAAAAGTTTGAATTAACTCCAGAACCATGGACCATAGAAAGTGGATTACTTACACCTACAATGAAACTTAAGAGAAAAGCCATTAAATCTAAGTATCAACATTTAATTGACAAAATTTATTCTTAATTAAGATAACTGAATCATTATTAAGCTTATCAATTCAGATATTTAAATCTTATATTTTTATAAACAATTTGAGATTCTAACTCTACTTGAAACAGATTCCTTTATACCCAAATTCAATCCAATAAACTTAAAAATAAATATGTAATTATTTATTGAATTTTATTATGCACGCATAATAATTTATATTATATTTGAATTTAATAAAATGGAAAAAACTAAAACTTTTGATTATGCATTAAGATCCACTTGGCAAAGTGTTAGTAATATGTATAATAAGGCTGCTTATAAGTTTGACTCAACTATGGCCACTGGGTTTGCATTATTGAGTATTGAACCTGAGGGTACTCCATCTACTGCACTAGGCCCAAAAATGGGTATGGAAAATACAAGTTTGTCAAGATTGCTTAATTCATTAGAAGAAAGAAATTTCATTAAGCGTAAACCAAATCCAAATGATGGAAGAGGTAGGTTAGTTTACCTGACTAAGCTTGGATTAAAAAAAAGAGAGATATCTAAAAAAATTGTTTTAGAATTTAATAAATCAATTTCAGAACAACTAACCAATAGTCAAATAAATACCTTTTTCAAGGTAATAAATTGCATAAACACACAAAGTCAAAGCACACTAATACAAGATAGAAATGGAAACTGATACGATAAAAGAAATGATAAAAGGTGGAGGTTTTATAGTTAATAAAACTGATTCCAAATATACAATATTTACTCCTGAAGATTTTTCTGAAGAACAAATCATGATGAAAGAATCTGTAAGAGAATTTATTGACAGAGAGGTTTGGCCTCAAAAAGAACGTTTTGAAAATAAGGATTATAAATTCACGAAAGAAATAATGGAGAGAGCTGGAGAACTTGGTTTTCTTGGAGTTTCAGTGCCAGAAGAATATGGGGGACTTGGAATGGATTTTGTTTCAACTATGTTAGTTTGTGATTATATATCATCAGCTTCCGGATCTTTATCAACTGCTTATGGGGCACATACTGGTATAGCGATTCTTCCAATTACACTTTATGGAAACGAAGAACAAAAACAAAAGTATATTCCGAAGCTTGCCTCAGGTGAATGGTTTGGTTCATATTGTCTTACTGAACCAGGAGCAGGTTCAGATGCAAATTCCGGTAAAACAAAAGCTGTACTTACCGAGGATAAGAAAAATTATCTGATTTCCGGTCAAAAGATGTGGATTTCAAATGCTGGTTTTGCCAGTATATTTATAGTTTTTGCAAGAATTGAAAATGATAAAAATATAACTGGGTTTATTGTTCCTGCTGATTACGATAATGGAATTGTTTTAGGAGATGAAGAAAAAAAACTTGGAATACATGCCTCGTCAACCAGACAAGTGTTTTTTAATAACACCAAGGTTCCAGTAGAAAATATGTTAGCAGGAAGAGGTGAAGGATTTAAAATCGCTATGAATGCTCTTAATGCCGGAAGAATAAAATTGGGCGTTGCGGTTACTGATTCTCAAAGAAGAGTTATTACTGGTGCAGTAAAATATGCAAATGAAAGGGTTCAGTTCAAAACACCAATTTCACAATTTGGTGCTATAAA
>TARA_B110000008_G_scaffold273481_1_pt1 | contig 11110 bp, 11 predicted proteins | sample TARA_B110000008 | Tara Oceans TARA_B110000008 (sample SAMEA4396496) | marine metagenome | biome: Westerlies Biome; feature: [DCM] deep chlorophyll maximum layer (ENVO:01000326); material: water (ENVO:00002006), including particulate matter (ENVO:01000060) such as... | depth 40 m
TTCAGTTGCCGAGCACCATGCTCAGCCTATTGCATAATTAGGGTTTAAGAGGACCTCTTAGACTGAAAAACTCGCCTGCTGGAATGAGAAATTTGATTGCAATCACCGCCGGCACGCCCATGTATGCTTAAAACAACTTATCTTTAGTACGCTATTATGAATGCCATTCACTTAAATTTTTTACTCGGTTTCGTATTTCTGGGTCTCTTTCCCGCCTGCACCACACCAGTTGCCATTGACCCGCTCAACAACCCTGAACAGGTTGCCGACTACAAGGCGGGCTATTTTTATGCGACACTGGGAAATGATGCGGGTACCATCTTTCGCACAGCCATTAATGAGATGGATGAATTGGGGTACTTTCGTACTGGCGAATTACACAGCACAGATGCCATAACCATCCTCGCTCGTAAAGTTGGTGACCAGAAGATTTATGTGCGCATCAAGCAGATTGCACCCGAGCAAGTAGAAATTCGCATCCGAATCGGAGTCTTGGGCAATCTTGCGGAATCGCAGACGCTCTACGAACACATCAAGGATACACTCTAATTTCTAGCTATATTCCTTAAAGCCGCGTTATTTTGCTCAGCAGACTGCGCGGTTTTTTCGTCTAGAAAGCACTTGAGTAACAACTATGCCATCAAAAGAAAAACAGAGCACACTTATCGGAGTCGGCAGTCCAATTGTTGACAGTATTGCGCATGTGCCCGAAGCTTTCATCGCCGACATTGCTGGAGCCAAGGGCGGCATGGAACTCGTGAATGCGAGCGAAATGAAAGCTCTCATTGAGTCCATCGAAGGTCCCATCGTTGCCAGCCCAGGTGGCTCGGCCGGAAATACCACCTTCGCGGTGAGTCGCATGGGCCTTGCGAGCAAATTCTTGGGCAAATTGGGCCATTGTCAACAAGGGCAATGGTACCGCCAACAATTTGAAAAACAGGGAGGAAACAGCGGCAGCTTTAAATTGGCCGGTCAGGCCAATGGTCACTGCCTCTCAATGGTAACTCCCGATGGCGAAAGAACTATGCGCACAGACCTCGGCGCTGCCATGCATTTAAGCCCAGATGAAGTTACGGTTGATGATTTCCTCGACTGTCAGCATGCACACTTCGAAGGTTATTTGCTTTTTAACGAAGCACTGACTCGCAAGTTGCTCAGTTGCGCTCAGGCAGCTAACTGTACGATTAGTTTAGATCTGGCATCCTTTGAGGTGGTACAAGCTAGCAAATCCATCTTACCTGAGCTACTAGAAAAGTACGTAGATATTGTGTTTGCCAACGAAGACGAGGCCACTGCCTTTTGCGGCGCTGGAAAGGACTATGCTGCGATGGCCCAAGCCTTGCAGCGCTTTTGTTCGATTGCTGCCGTTAAAATGGGAGCTGCGGGCGCTTACATTGCTGACGGGCAATCGACCCAAGCCATCTCAGCCGACAAGGTTGACACCGTTGTCGACACCACTGCTGCAGGCGATTTATGGGCTGCGGGATTTCTCTATGGCTGGCTGCAGCAATGGCCCCTGAGCAAATGCGCGCAACTGGGTGCTAAAATGGGTGCTGCAGTCGTTCAAATCCAAGGGAGTCAACTGCCCGCAGCGACGTGGGGGCAGTTGATGCAATGGGTTCAAAGAGAATCATGATAACAGAATCAATTACAGCGACAATCGAGACGCTGGCCCAACGCGCTCGCGCCGCCGCACTGGAGCTCGCGCAGCTGTCGAGTCAGCAAAAGAATGCTTTTCTTCAGCATTTGGCGCAAGCCTTGACTCAGGCGAGTGCCGCAATTTTAGAGGCCAATGCCATTGATTTGGAGCAGGCACAAGCCAGTGGCTTACGCGGCCCCATGCTGGAGCGGCTTAAAATTGACGAAGCTGGTATTCGCGCCATGGCCGAGGGCATCCTCCAAGTGGCTGCATTACCCGACCCTGTGGGGCAAGAACTGGAACGTCTGAACCCACCCAAAGGCTTTGATTTGCGCAAGATGCGGGTACCGATGGGGGTTATAGGTATCATTTATGAATCGCGGCCGAATGTCACAATTGACTGCGCCATTCTCTGCCTAAAATCTGGCAATGCCGCCATCTTACGCGGGGGGAAGGAAGCCTTCCAGAGCAATCAAGCACTGGCCAAGATCATCCAAAGCAGCTTGATAGCTTGCGGCATTCATTCCGACGCCGTTCAACTCATCCCGACGACTGATCGCGGCGCGCTCAAGATTCTACTACAACAGGATCAATTTATCCAATGTATCATCCCACGCGGCGGCGAGCAGTTGATTCGTTTCACGGTAGAAAACAGTCGCATCCCTGTCATCAAGCACTACATGGGTGTCTGTTCCATCTATGTGGATGCAACCGCGGATGCCGAGATGGCAGAGTCGATTGTAGTCAATGCCAAATGTCAGCGTCCCAGCGTGTGCAATGCTGCAGAAAATTTACTGGTTCATCGCGCCTGCCCCCAATTACTTATCCGTTTGGCTAGCGCATTGGTCGCTCAAGGAGTTGAGCTGCGAGTCGACGCCGACTGCAAACAGCTTTTGGAGGCCGCAAATATTCCCGCAACCATTGCGAGCGAAGTCGATTGGGGCACAGAATACAATGATGCCATTATCAGCATCCGCATCGTCGATGATCTGGCGGATGCGATTGCGTTCATCAATCAGTATGGTTCCGGCCACAGCGATGCCATCATCACCTCAAATCAGGCCAATGCGAATATTTTCATTAAAGCGGTGGATAGTTCGACCGTTTACCACAATGCATCCACACGATTTACGGACGGCTTTGAATTTGGACTCGGCGCTGAGATCGGAATTTCTACCGACCGACTGCACGCACGCGGGCCAATGGGGCTGAATGAACTCTGCACTTACAAATATGTGATCCATGGCCAAGGCGAAATTCGCTAAACCAGCGCGTAATTAATGAGTCACGCATCCGAAATCCCTCATGATCCGAACGAGCCAGACACCATGGATCGCTTGCATGCCTACTGGCGGATGCCCTATATAACGGGAGAGTTATCTGAAGATGCGCCCAAGCACAAAAATCCTTTCAGCCAAATTCATCTATCCGAAAATGATCGCGAAAACTTAATTCTTTTTCGGGCTCGCTGGAATTACATTGTACTGAATCGCTACCCTTACAATGCAGGACATTTGTTGGTCTTACCCTATCGCGAAGTCGCTAGTCTGGATAAACTCACGGAGGCGGAGCGGCACGAGTTGATTGATTTGATCGATCGCGCGCAATGGCTATTAACGGAAGCACTCCAGCCTGATGGCTTCAATACGGGCTTTAACTTTGGGCAAGCCGGGGGAGCTGGCATCCCGGTTCATCTTCATTGTCATGTGGTCCCCCGTTGGAATGGAGACACCAATTTCATGCCCGTCATTGGGCACAGTCGCGTTTTGCCAGAATCTCTAGACGCCATGTGGCAACGCCTCAAGCAGGTCCCAATAGCTCCGTTACCCAGTATGGAGTTGTAACGGTCGTCCACCCACCACCTTGCACATGCCCAGCGAAACACTGCATTTTTCCAATTCTCGCGAACTCAGTCAGCTCTACGTGAATGACCCTAGCAATCTTTTGAGATTAGGGGCTCAATTTTCTGTGTCGATTGCTAGCCGCGATAACTGGGTGCAAATTGATGGCGCCACTGCGAACATACACAAAGCCAAGCTCACCTTCGAACTATTGGAATCCGCTCGCCAACAAGGCATTGAAATCGAGCAAGCTGATTTTAGCCTAACACTTCGTTCCGTTGACGAGCAAAATGAGGATGCGCTGAGGACCGTTTATAGCGAGCCCAGTATTATTGAGATTAAAAACAAGCGCATTATCGCTAAGACGCTCAATCAAAAGCGTTTCCTACAAGCGATCGACCGCAACCCAATCACTTTTGGGATTGGACCAGCTGGCACCGGAAAAACCTTTCTTGCCATGGCCACAGCCCTAAAAGCCCTGATTGAAAAAAAAGTCGATCGTATCGTCCTCACCAGACCCGCCGTTGAGGCAGGTGAGGCTTTAGGCTTCTTGCCCGGAGAACTACAGGAAAAAATACTCCCCTACTTGATCCCATTATACGACGCCATGCACAGCATGCTGGGCAAAGAATCAACCGATCGCCTCATCGAAAAAGGTGTGATTGAGATCGCTCCCCTCGCCTATATGCGAGGGCGTACACTCTCTAATGCCTTCATTATTTTAGATGAGGCGCAAAATACGACCCGCGAACAGATGATGCTTTTTTTAACTCGTCTAGGTGACGGTAGTCGCATGGTGATTACTGGCGATCTGAGTCAGATCGACTTACCTCGCAACAAGCCATCTGGCCTACAGCATGCGAGCAAAATCCTGCAAAAAGTCGACACACTGCAACTGTTTTACTTCCAGAGCTGCGATGTGATTCGCCATCCATTAGTGCAACAGATCATCGATGCTTACGCACAGGATAGCGCAAGCAATAGCGGATAAACCACGTCAGTATATGTCATTACGATTCAAAAAGTCTCGATACCGTCGGGAACTGCCCGCCCGCCGTGGAGCGCGCTCAGAAAAGCGCACAGATTTCTTCGAAACAAGCCGCTTGATTGAAGTCGGCCTCTTTTTACTATTCTCGATCAGCGTCATTTTTATCTGTTTTTTTGCGCAAGAGCCGAAAGGGCCTCGCATTGTGGAGGGACAACCCGCTCCGACAAGGATTGTCGCCGACTTTGCATTTGAGTACACCAGCCAGCTGCGCACTGAGCGCGAAAAACAAGCACTGCGCTCCCAAATGCCTCCGATTTTCAAGCGTAGTTTCGCGCCCTTTGAGTCCTTTAGTTTATTGATTAATCGACTCAACAGCAGCATTGCAAAAACTCAAATAGACCGCGAAGCAGATGGAATTGAAGCACTGGAGTCAGCGCTTAAAGCAGAGGCTAATCGCTTAATTAAAGCGCAATCGATCGAAATTGATAATGAACTTGTATCTGACTTTTTAATCAAAATTGCACCCAAACAACGTTCTATGCTACTTAGTTCGGCAGTTGAGATTTTGCGCAAAATCTATGTTGATGGTGTCTACGACTTACAGACTGCCAGTAGCCGTCCCGATCAATTGGCGGTCATCAAATTAAAGGATCAAAACGGGCAAAATAATCTACCAGATGCACGATCGATTGATGATGCTGAAGTTGTGCTGCGCGTGCGGATTAATGCCCTCTCTGAAGATCGTGAAACCGCTCGAAGTTTATACGAATTGTTCCGGGCAGGACTCAAGCCAAACTTGCGCTACAGCGAAACGGATACCATGCTGGCAGCTGAAACTGCAATGGCTCAAATTGAGCCCGTCGTCATTCAAGTCAATAAAGATGCCTCGATCGTGGAGCCAGGAGCCGTGATCACTCCAGAATTGATCGAATGCGTACAAGCTTACCGCAAAGTACAAAATCAGCTGCAAAACCCTTCTATATTTTCCAGTAAATTATTTATTGAACGCCTAATACTGAGTTCAGTCTTATTGGCGGCCATCTTCATTTATCTGAAACAAGGCTTACGAGAAACAGATAAGCGCAATCGCGCAATCGCGATTGCTGCGCTCAGTATCTTATTAAATTTAGTGATTATGCGCCTAGTCATCGAATTAGGCGCTATCAGCTTTGGCGGCAGTCGTCAGTGGCTCAGTATTTTACCCTATGCAACACCGAGTGCACTCGCACCCATACTGATCGCAGTCTTGGTTGGCACCGGGCCAGCCATTTTGGCAGCACTGGTTATTTCTGTGCTCTTTGCACTGATGCAAGATAATGCCATCGACTTACTGCTGATCGCGTTCCTTTCGGGCGTCGTGGGCAGTTACTTTGCCGCTGGCACGCGCCAACGCGCCAACTTAGTGCGCGCGGGTTTCATGAGTGCTGTCGTGGCCGCCTTTGCGGCAGCCCTGATTGCAGGCATCAATAATTTTGGCTGGGCCCTGATTGGCCAACAGATTGTGCTGACATTAATCGTTGGGGGCTTAACGGGCATGCTTTCGGTCGGTCTACTCACTTTTTTTGAACAGGTATTCAAAGTCACCAGTGAAATTACCTTGTTGGAGCTTACCGACTTTAATCATCCATTACTCAGGCGGATGCAAGTAGAAGCACCGGGTACCTACCACCATAGTTTAATGGTGGCCAACTTAGCAGAAAATGCCGCCGCCAAAATAGGCGCGAGTCCATTATTGTGCCGTGCTGCTTGCTTGTATCACGACATCGGAAAGTTAGTGAAGCCCGACTATTTTACCGAAAATCAAAGCAGCGGGGTCAACCCGCATGATGAGCAAACCCCCTCAATTAGTGCCTTGGTCATCAAAGCACACATCAAGGAGGGCATTGAACTCGCTCGCCATCACAATCTACCACGTATATTGATTGATGTGATTCGCCAACATCACGGAACCAGCCTCATCCAATACTTTTATTTCCTAGCGCAGAAAAAAGAAGCCGTGCAGGAGGCGTCATCGCCGTCTAAAAATTCAAAATCCAGCAACTCCAATAAAGATACGATCCAAGTCGATGAAAGTACCTACCGTTACGATGGTCCTAAGCCTGACTTTAAGGAAAGTGCGATCATCTTTTTTGCTGATAGCGTCGAGGCGGCCAGTCGATCACTCAAAAAAGTGAGCCAGCCCGCAGTCGAGGATTTGATCGAATCCATATTCCGCTCCAAAATTGAGGATGGTCAACTCGACAAATGCCCCCTAACGTTTCAGGAGTTAAAACAGATCCGCTCCAGCTTCGCCCGTACCCTCCTCAATATGCTGCACGCTCGTATCGAGTACCCAAAATCCAGCGAAGCGAGCACTGCAACTGCAGAAAATAGCCAACAAGAAGTAGACGCTCAACAAACCAGTGAACTCGACAATTCAACTCGAACTCAACAACCAATTTAATGGCCTGCAAGTCCCTTTTGAGGCACTCTGCAAACAAGTTGAAACTCTGGAGGCATCTGAACTTTTCCCCATTCAAGCAGGTGAGCTATCGCTAGCTTTCGTTGATGATCAAACACTGGCAAGTATTCATGCCGAGTTCATGGATGATCCCAATCCGACTGACGTCATCACCTTTGCCGCGGAGCCTGCTATGGAGTCTGCTGGCGAAATTTTAATTTCTGTTGACCGCGCCATCGAGCAAGCGCGTCAACAGGGCGTCCCGTTCAGTCATGAGTTGAGCCTTTATTTTATTCATGGTTGGTTGCACCTGGCGGGATATGCAGACGATACTCCTGAGGCAATTCTGAAAATGCGAGCTGCCGAAAAAACAGCCATGCGCTTACTCCAAGATCGGGGTCAATTGGATGACTTCACAATCACAGGATTTTGAGGCTGACATTTTGTCGCTTTAAATTAAGCTATCGAGATGATTAAGAGCATCCACAGTACATTACCTGAAATTGCGGAAGCTGTGCGCGGCGGCGAAGGCACCGTACACGCCCACAAACTTATTGATTTGTTTCCCGGCAGTGCCATCAAAAGCGTGGGACTCGTTCGACTAGAACCCGGCGCCAGCGTAGGTGCACACTCACATCACGCAGAAGAAGATTTCTACTACTGTATTTCTGGGCAAGGCATCGTTGTCGACAACGGAACGGAGCAAGCTTTCACCCCGGGAACTCTACAAATCACCCGTAGTGGTGAAACACAAGCCATCAAGAATACCGGCGAGACCGAACTTGTCTTTCTGGGTGCCCTAATCGCAACATTGGATACAGCTTAGGGCTTCGATTGCACTTGAGTGACTTTAAACCCTCTTTTCTCGAGTTGTTGTAACAGCCCGTCCTCACCGACTAAATGAGCTGCGCCGACTAACACATACTCCACCGCTGGAGTGTTAAAATATTCGAGAATGGAGGACATCCATTTTTTGTTTCGATCGGCCAGCATACGCTGGTAGATCACTGGAGATGCTGTGCGCATTTCTTCATTAATGAGTGCATTTAACTCCACCCGACTTCCGCTGCGCCAATGATTTAATATCTGATGAATCGCCTCAGCAGCCGACTCCATTTCGTCCAGAGAGTAGCTGACAAAAGCGTCTTCGTTGCCGTCTCCCAAGGAACATAGCAAGTCAATCTGCTCTTCAAGCGTCTCGAAAAAACGGACTGACTTCGCATCTCTGTGCGCGCGTTTTAAATAGTAGTGATCCACTCCCTCTTGAGTCACCCCCAATTTTTGATACTCTAGCAAGGCTAAACTTATCATCGCAAATGAAGGCTTCAGCCTTTGTAAGACTGCTATTGGGAATTGATTGGAGGCGCAGTAATGAACCAATTGTTGATAAACCTCTGGCGACAAAACAGACTGCAGCGTTAAGCCATTGCTTAACTGAACACGCTCTAGCAGCTTCATTTGAAAATCGGCCGCCTCCATACCCTCTAAATTTGTTTCAAAGACCACTATTTCTGACTGCCGATACGCAAACTCAAAGGCAGCCGGTAACGGCCAATCCGAGGCCCGCAACATATGGCAAGTCCCGCCCAAGTAGATTCTCGAATCAGCAGAATCTACACGCCAAACTGAGCTATCTGCCGAACAATGGCCCCCAATAATTACGGTCAAAAAAAAGTAGAAAAAGCGCATCATTGTACTGATTTATTTTAACTCTTAGAAAGCGTTTAACATCGCCTTTTCAATGAATGAAGTCAATAATTCACTTCGCAAGCTTTTGAATCGACCTAAGGTTCTACAAATTATTAAGTATACGTATGAGCTTCATGTTATGGAACCCCAGTCCACATCAACCAAGCAGACCAGCAATACCAGTCAGCGTTTTAAGCGGATTTCTCGGGGCGGGTAAAACTACGGTGCTCAACCATATTTTAGCTGAGCAAAAAAAGCAAAAAATTGCAGTGATCGTCAACGATCTGGGGGCGATCAACATCGATGCCGCACTGATCAAAAATGCCTTCAAAGCGAACGATGCGGCGATCGACCACATTCTGGAACTTCAAGACGGCTGTATTTGCTGCAGTATTCAATCCGACCTACTCGATGCGCTCTTACAATTAAGCCAAGAGCTGCAACCGGATCATATTTTAATCGAGGCAACCGGAGTGGCCGAACCTAAAGAGATACTCAAAAGCTTGCATGCACGGAATTTTTTTGGACGTCGGGCAACCGAATTTGTGGTGCCCGCTAATATGCTTACCGTCATGGACGCAGGAAGTCTCGACCTATACTTTAAGTCCCCAGAAAATATCGGGCATGAGCGCCGCACACGCCTGCTACAAAATGACAAACGACGGCCAATCCAAGAACTTCTAATTGAGCAAATTGAGTGCGCCGACATTTTACTGATCAATAAAACCGATACTGTTGATGCGAGTAGCTTGGCAGCTTGTGAACGTTATCTAAATAGCCTCAATCCTTCAGCCGAAATATGGAAATGCAGCCACGGTACAATCGATGTCCCCTTACTAATGACTCAGGCACGCTACTCTGCAGATCAAACCCTGAGTGGTGCTCAATGGCAAAAAAGTATCCAAAACAACCAAGCCGGCCGCATTCAATCATTAAAGTTTCTTGCGCCCACTCCCTCCAATAACACAAATCGTCGCTCCCAAGGACTGGTATCGAATGCACCCGCTAGCACAGTAAAAAATCCCAATAGTCCACTTATAGAGCAACCTGTTGGGGCTCTTAGCCAGCACAAAGACTATGGCCTAGATACCTATATTTTTAATGCTCGCCAGCCTTTTATAGAGACACGTTTTTTAGAAGTCATGCGCAGTGGATTACCGGGGGTGATTCGCTGCAAAGGCTTTTACTGGACAGACCGTCAGCCCGATCGGGTGGGATTGCTCTCAATTGCCGGAAAGCAAATGCGCGCGGACTATCTCGCTAAATGGTGGATTGACCAAATTGAATCTGGAGAAGCCAGCTACCAACAAGTCCCTGAAATGATTAAAAAATCATGGCTGCCCCAATACGGCGATCGCCGACAAGAACTGATATTCATCGGTATCGACTTAGCTGCCAATACCATTGAAAAATTATTAGCTGAATGCTTCGTCAACGAAGTGAGCGAGCCCTTCTAAATGGAAGGGCTCGACTGCAGCTTACAATTGCGTTGGATTTGGAGCGTCCCCGTAGACCGCTTTTGGATCAAAAGCCTTTGCATCCTCAGTATACGTCAATTCAACCGGCCCGGATTGCTCACCAATCGGCACTGCTCGATAGAAACATGAGCGGTAGCCAACATGACAAGAGGCCTCTGCGCCCCCAACCGAAGGCTCAGTTAGTGAAACTTCAATCACGACACAGTCTTGATCATCATCAATCAACATCCGTTCAATTTTTTGAAACATCCCCGAGCTTTCGCCCTTTTTCCACAACTTTTTACGTGAGCGGGACCAGTAGTGCGCCAGGCCCGTTTGAATCGTGAGTTCAAGCGCTTCTGGATTCATAAAAGCAAACATGAGCACCTCTTTGGTTTCAGCATGCATGGTCACGCAGGGAATCACCCCAGCTTGGTCAAATTTCGGAGCCAGCACTGAGCCCTCCTCCACTTGTTCAACACTTTCACGTTTGGCAAATAATTCACTTGTTGCAGTCATTTACTAGCCATTGAAACAAAGCTTCTCAAAAGCAAGCCTATTTAAACCCAAACTATGCAAACGGATTTTTTGAGCATATGTCAAAACTGACTTCGTAGCCGCATCTGCAGGTTAAAATTCGGATTTAAAGCTTCACAAGCTGCTTGCTCGATCCCCCACTCGATCCGGATACCATTTTGTTGAAGCAAGGGAATGGCACGACCAGCATGCGCCGGATTCGGATCCAAGCAACCGACCACCACACGATGGATGCCACCACTGTCCAAAATACGCTGGCAACATGAGCCAGTGCGCCCTGAAGTCGAGCACGGTTCGAGCGTCACATACATGGTGGCACCCGGCAGCGGGGGGCGCCCCAGCTGCTCCAGCGCAACTCGCTCAGCATGAGGGCCGCCATCCTCAGCATGATAGCCCTCAGCGACAATGACACCTGCCTCTACGATTAAGGCTCCAACCCGTGGATTGGGCGCGACCTCCAATTCCGTGACTGTCTGCGCCAACTTGATCGCCCGCTGCATAAACTGAAGATCCGCTTGC
>TARA_B110000008_G_scaffold262303_1_pt1 | contig 11080 bp, 10 predicted proteins | sample TARA_B110000008 | Tara Oceans TARA_B110000008 (sample SAMEA4396496) | marine metagenome | biome: Westerlies Biome; feature: [DCM] deep chlorophyll maximum layer (ENVO:01000326); material: water (ENVO:00002006), including particulate matter (ENVO:01000060) such as... | depth 40 m
GGTCATCAATATAATGTTGTAAAAATTGGTTAATGTTTAAGTTGCCCAGAAAACAGATCCCTTGGGAGTCTTTTTTTTGGGCATTGGGTAATTTGTGTTCGAGTGCAATGGCACGGATTTCTGGCTTGGTGTAGCCACCAATGGGGAAGTGGGCTCCTCGTATCTGTTGCTGGTTGAGTAGGGCTAAAAAGTAGCTTTGGTCTTTGTTGATGTCTACCCCCTCGCGTAATGCATAATCAGCATCGCTGATGGGTGTTTTTTGCACGTAATGCCCCGTGGCGATGCCATCAAATCCCTCTTTTCGAGCGTAGTCTAAAAATAAACCAAACTTCATTTCTCGATTGCACATGGTATCGGGATTGGGCGTGAATCCTCGGCGGTAACCATCCACTAAATAGTGAACGACTTGCTCGCGGTATTCATTGACTAAGTTGACGATGCGGTAATCAATTTGTAAATGAGCGGCAACTGCCCGGGAATCTTCAATGTCTTGTTGCGCGGGGCAATCCGCAAGCGGCATTTCTTCATTCATCCAAGTGCGGATATAGGCTCCCTCGATTGCGTAGCCTTGCTGTTTCAGCAATAAGGCTGCCACGGCGCTATCGACACCACCAGACAAAGCGACTAAAATTTTTTTCTTCATTAGCGGAGAACACTGGGTTCGGATTGCCTGTATGGAGCCGCACACATTGATGGGGCCCTATTTGTCTCGGTAACTACCAACTCTGCGTCGTTTTTTTTCTTGCTGCAAAAATCGCACTAAAAATTTTGATTCAATAAATTTGAAAGCTGCCGCTAGCCCTTCTGTATTATAGATCGCACCAATTTCGGCTTCCATGGCTGTAGGTTCTCCGAGCGTGGCTAAGAATTGATTTGAGGTCATACGCTTGAAGGTTTCGGAGCGCTCCGTAGTGGCTAAATGAGGTTGATCCAAAATCCACTCACGGGCGTACAAGGCGAGAACGGCATCGCCAATCCAAGCTTGGGAGCGTTGGTTACATTTTTTCATATATTCTCAATAGCGCGTCTCAGTCGTCGGATCAATTTAAATATTTTGAGTCGTGAATTAGATAATCTTGCCAGCGCTAAAATTTAGTTCCATGCACAAGTTGTGTACATAGAAAAAAAAGATCTCGACTCGATAGTAAATGTGCGTTGTAGCCAGCCGCATGATATTTTAGGTATGCATCCCCGCCAGCAGGGCGATCGGACTATTTTGGTGGTGCGTGTATATTTGGACGATGCCCAATCTTGTGAGGTGGTCGATCTGGAACACTCTGATCGAAGTTATCGACTGAATCGTTTAACCGAGGATGGTTTTTTTGAAGGCGAGATTACCGATCGTAGTGAGGTCTTTGCTTATCGTTTGAGAATCCAACGTTATAATGGCGAGTTTCGGGAATTTTATGATCCTTATCAGTTTTTACCGACAATCGACGAATTATCGCTGCACCTGTTCAATCAGGGCAATGATCACCAATGCTACCGGAAATTGGGGTCTCGGCTGTGCGCAGTTGATGGGATTGCCGGAGTTGCTTTCACTGTTTGGGCCCCCAGCGCTCAACGCGTATCGGTAGTTGGTGATTTCAATCATTGGAATGGACGCTACCATCCGATGCGTAGTTTGGGTTCATCGGGTGTGTGGGAACTCTTTGTTCCGGGAGTCGAACAGGGTGCTCATTACAAATTTGAGATCCATGGCGGCGAAGGCTATCCTCAATTAAAAACCGATCCTTATGCGACTTATTTTGAATCACCACCGCATAATGCCTCAATTGTCTTTGATGTGGATCAGTATGCATGGAATGATCGTGCTTGGCTTGAGCGGCGCGCTAAAAATGATTGGAGGCAGCAGCCGATTTCTATCTACGAGGTGCATCTCGGCTCATGGAAGACAGTCATTGAGGATGGAGGGCGTCCATTCTCTTATCGTGAGTTAGCGAGTGCTTTGGTTGATTACCTAAAATCCATGCACTACACGCATGTCGAGTTTATGCCATTGGCGGAGCACCCATTCGATGGATCATGGGGTTATCAGGTAACTGGCTTTTTTGCGCCGACTCATCGTTTTGGAAATCCGACTGATTTTATGTATTTAGTCGATTATTTGCATCAACATGGCTTTGGCGTGTTGATGGATTGGGTGCCGGCACATTTTCCAAAAGATGGTTTTGCGCTGGCAAAATTTGATGGGACCAGTCTTTACGAACATGCGGATCCGCGCCAAGGCGAGCATGCTGATTGGGGCACCTTGATCTTTAATTATGGACGTAATGAGGTTCGCGGATTCTTGATTGCCAGTGCGCTTGCTTGGTGCGAACGCTATCATATTGATGGTTTGCGAGTCGATGCTGTAGCATCGATGCTGTATCTAGATTATTCCCGCAATGAGGGTGAGTGGGTGCCCAATCGCTATGGCGGGCGTGAAAATTTAGAAGCGATTGATTTTATCCGGCAAACGAACGAACTCGTGCACCAGTATCATCCCGGAGTTTTGATGATTGCAGAAGAATCAACTTCCTTTGCGGGCGTCAGTAAACCTGTTGCGGAAGGAGGATTGGGCTTTGATTTGAAGTGGAATATGGGGTGGATGAACGATACCTTAGAATACTTTCAAAAGGATCCCGTCTATCGCAAGTATGAGCATCACCATTTGTCTTTTGGGATGCTGTACCAATATTCTGAGAACTTTACCCAAGTTTTTTCACACGACGAAGTTGTGCATGGCAAAGCTTCCTTATTGCTCAAAATGCCAGGCGAATCCATCGCCGAAAAAGCGCATCAATTACGCCTATTGTTGGCTTACATGTGGGCATGGCCGGGTAAAAAGACATTGTTCATGGGCTGTGATTTTGGTCAATCAGCTGAGTGGCAGCATGATAGGAGTCTGGACTGGCATCTTCTGCAATATCCAGATCATCAAGGGGTGCACGCATTGGTGCGGGATCTCAACAAATTGTACCAGTCGATCACGAGCTTGGTGGAAGGCGATACGCAAGCTTCAGGCTTTGAATGGATCAACTGCTCGGATGCAGATAGCAGTGTATTATCCTTTCTGCGCAAAGGGAGCTTACAAACGGATACCATCGCCGTTATCGGAAATTACACGCCTGTTTTACGGGATCACTATCGGATTGGGGTGCCTCATGCAGGTTATTGGCAGGAAATTCTCAATACGGATTCAACCGTATATGGCGGCTTGGGCCATGGCAATAAGGGGGGCATGATGGCGGAAGCGATTGAGTGCGATGGGCGTCCTTACTCGATTGCGGTGGAATTGCCGGCGCAAGCCATGTTGTGGTTCCGCTATCAGGGCTAGTTGCCATGAGTGAACAGGAGTGGATCCAGAGTTTGGAGCATCGTATTGATCAGCTCAACAAACATATTCAGACGCAAGATCAGGAATTGTACCGAATGCAGCGTCAAGTTGAGCAGGTCTTGCAGGTGGTGGAGCTTCAAAAACTACGATTAGAGCAGGCTGTTTCACAGCTGCCTACGGACGCTCCAGCCGATGAAAAACCCCCGCACTACTAGTGCGCATCCAACCAATTTTCACCCTGTCCAAGTGAGACTTCCAGTGGGCAATCCAGCGGGAGTGCTTCCAGCATCGCAGCACGCACTAGTTTGCGGACCTCGGGCATTTCATCGGGCGCCACTTCCAGTACCAGTTCATCATGAACTTGCAGTAGCAGCCGTGTGGCGAGTTTCTTGGTCTGCAGGCTCGTGTGAATGCGTGTCATGGCTTGCTTAATCATATCTGCGGCTGTGCCCTGAATCGGCATATTGATCGCATTGCGTTCGGCGGCAGCTCGAATCGTGGCATTACGCGAGCCAATATCCTTTAAAAAACGACGGCGACCCGATACAGTCTCCACATAGCCTCGAGTGCGCGCTTGCTCGATGACGCTTTGCATGTAAGCAGGAATGCCGGGAAATTGAACAAAATATTGGTCGATGATTTTTTGAGCCTCTTGGCGTCCGATGGTTCCCAAGCGCTGGGATAGCCCAAAGGCAGAGATCCCGTAGGGAATCCCAAAGTTCACCATTTTGGCGGTACTACGCTGATCTCTACTGATATCTTTGATGGCAACATCGAAAATTTTGGCCGCGGTGCTGGCATGAATGTCTTCATTGTTTTTGAAGGCATTCAACAATCCAGAATCTTGGCTCAAAGCAGCCAAAATACGTAATTCAATTTGTGAGTAGTCAGCGGCGAGTAAGGTCCATCCAGCTTGGGGAATAAAAGCCTTTCTGATGGCTTGGCCTTCGCTGGTTCGAATCGGAATGTTTTGTAAATTAGGTTGATTGGATGCTAGGCGTCCGGTACTGGTTTGCAGTTGCGCATAATGGGTGTGGATGCGATTTGTTTGGGGGTCGACTGCCTTCGGCAGTGCATCCACATAGGTGCTTTTGAGTTTGCTTAGCTGTCGGTACTCCAAAATATCGGCCACAATACGGTGCTTGGGGGCTAACTGAGTGAGCACCTGCTCATTGGTTTGATATTGGCCCGTCTTGGTTTTTTTCGGCTTTTCGACTAATTTGAGTTCATCGAACAGTATGTGACCTAGTTGCTTGGGTGAATTTAAATTAAAGCTTTGCTGGGCTTGCTCAAAGACCGATGCTTGCAGGGAATCAATTTTCTGGCTAAGCCGCTGGCGTGAGTCGGTGAGTGCCGCTTCATCTAAGCAAATGCCATGCTGTTCCATATACATCAAAACCGGAACCAGTGGCGCTTCGATGTCATAAAAAACAGCAGCTTGGCCACTGGCATCCAGTTGTGGCTTAAATTGCTGCCATAGTTGCCAGCTTAGATCCGCGTCTTCCACTGCGTAGGCCATCAATTCATCTGGGTCTACCTGAGTGTAATCCAGTTCAGCTCCGGTGGCTACTTGTGGAAATAGCTTGGAAAATCGGATGGGACTGTAGTGCAGTAGTGATTCTGCAAGTGCATCAAGATTGTGTTTTTGCTCGGGCTCCAGTACAGCATGAGCGAGCATGGTGTCATAACAAGGACCCCGGACCTCCAAGCCATGATTCTGGAGAATTGACAAATCATATTTTAGATTGTGCCCCAGCTTGGTAATACTCGGGTCACTGAAAAGTGCAGTTAAGGGCTGTAGTAATTGGGGGTTTTTATCAAGGCGAATCCAATAACCCTGGTGAGCTTTGTGGCTAAGGGATAGCCCAATGAGCTTGGCTCGGCGAGGATTCAGATGGGTGGTCTCGGTATCAAAGGCGAAACAGCCTATGCTCGTTAGATTTTGGCATAGAGATGCGAGGGATTCAAGGCTTTCGATTACTTGATAGTTGGTATCGGTCGACGCAAAAGTTTGAAAAGTGGTGGGGGGGATTAACTCCAGTTGATCGGGCTCGCTTTTGCCAGCCGATTCGTTCGAGATGCCATCATTGGCATTGGCCTCGGAACTCTTGGCGACTGAAAAGGCGTCTCCAAAGAGCCTTTTGCCAATGCTACGAAATTCAAATTCGCTCAGCAGTGGGCCAAGTTGTTCTAAATTGGGCTGACTCAGACGAAAGTCATCCCATTGGTAGCGAATGGGGACGTCGAGTTGTATTTTTGCGAGTCTCTTTGATAGAAGGGCTTGCGCGCTATGATCTTGCACACGCTCACGCTGTTTGCCTTTTAGCGCATCTACATGTGCGATGATCCCTTCGACACTATCATAGTCGGCAAGTAGTTTTGCCGCAGTCTTGGGTCCAATACCGGGGATGCCCGGTATGTTGTCGGCAGTATCGCCACAGAGCCCCAGCATGTCGATGACTTGATCGACTCGATTGATGGACCATTTTTCTTTTATAGCCTCAATGCCCCAAATCTCAGCGCCACTGCCCTGACGACTGGGGCGGTACATTTTGATTTTATCAGTGACCAATTGACCAAAATCTTTATCTGGCGTGACCATGAAGATCTGGTCGAAGCCTTCGTCAGCAGCTTTATGTGCCAGTGTTCCAATAATATCATCGGCTTCGTAGCCATCCAGTCGTAGCACAGGTATATTAAATCCGCTGGCAATTCGATCGAGTTGGGGCATGGCGGCGACAAGTTCTTCTGGCATGGCATCGCGATTGGCCTTGTATTCGGGGTGAATGCGGTGTCGTTCGGTGGGTGCACTTGTATCAAAAACAATGGCTAAATGACTCGGCTTGTGCTGCTGAATCAGCTCCAGGACTGTATTCGTAAAGCCGAAGAGTGCTGAAGTATCCACCCCTTTTGAGTTTATGATCGGGCTGCGAATAAGCGCAAAGTGAGCGCGGTATGCGAGCGCCATGCCATCCAGTAGATAGAGTGTGGTAGCCATAGTTTTTTTAGAATGTGTTCAGCACAGATACGTGACAGGTATTTGTCTATCTGAAATGATTGCTCAGTATGCGAATTTTTGTGCAATTGCATGTACGAATCTTTTATCGATCATCATAAACAATATAGGATTGTTTGGTCAGTCGATGCTTACGCTGTTACAAGTCGAGATACCGGAGGGGATGATCCTAGTTTCTCTGGTCAAAAGACATGATGAAATTATAAATTGTCTCTCGATTGTTCTCTTTAGCCGTATCATCTATGTGGCTCCTCAAATAGGCATCAAAATTAAGCAGGCTATTGATGTCGTTGAGATGGCGAAACTCCATAGCCCAGTTTTTAAATACGCGTTCAACGATCGGCTTTTCGTGCATTTTTATTAGTGAAGTGTGACGATGATCGTTTTTTATTTTCGTATATAAATTTTTGACCGCTATTCTGGTACCTTCCAAATACTGCATAAACAATCCACTCTTGTAGAGCAAAATTCCGGTAATGTCAGTTTTCAAGTTATTTTTGGTCGCTTGATCTAGTATGCGTTCTATATCTTGTTCACTCATCATTTTTGTCGCCATGCTGATGTAGATAACTTGATATAAGTCGCTCATATTTTATTGAATAATAATCCTAATGGGAAAGGGATTTTGGAGCTTCGAATAAGTTTTCCGTGGAGTGCAGCTGATTCGAGTCGCTAAAACCTTAACTGAGAGGCCGAGCTGACAACTCAATTGCCGAACAGTATGATAAGTGGGTGTAGCAAACGTAGGTTAGATTTGATGTTTTGAGGCTTTTGTCAAACCTCTAAAATTTAGCTGGTCGCTTGTGGCAGATAGTTTATGCCCTAATTACATGTCGCATTTAGAATTTTTGAAAAAAACCATCGCTGCATTGAGAGATCCTAAAACGGGCTGTCCTTGGGACATTGCTCAGGATCACCAGTCTTTGGCGGAGTGTTTAGTGGATGAGTGCTGTGAACTGTTACAGACCATTGATCGCTTGGATTTAGAGCATATGCAGGAAGAACTAGGGGATGTCCTGTTACAAGTTTTGATGCATGCCCAAATCGCCGAAGAGTCTGGGCATTTTGATTTCGAAGCGGTCTGCAAAGAATTGAACGAAAAATTGATTCGCCGGCATCCGCATGTGTTTGAAGCAGCAAGTGTAACGGATGCAGACGAAGTCTTGCTGCAGTGGGACGCCATAAAGGCTCAGGAAAAGAAGCGAGGTCCGCAGCAATTGGGAATTTTTAAAGATTTACCGCCCCAATTGCCCGCACTGTTATTTGCCAAACATATCTTCAAACAGCTTCAAAAGAAATCCTTAGAGACTTCTGCCGGTTTGGATACATCGGTGATTGTCGTGAGTGCTGAAGGCTTGAGTGAAGCCTCATTGGGGAAGCAATTATTTACATTGGCTGCTGCAGCACGGCTGCAAGGGCTGGATCCAGAGTCGGCACTGCGTCGCTATAGTCAAGGTTTGGTGGATCAATTAGAGGCAGCGGCTCCCTCGGCTGAAGGCTAGTCGCTTGCTGACTTGACTCGAGGCTTTGTTGGTTTCTGCTCGCATTTTGCCGAATCTGAAACAGATACTTTGTGTTAAGCGCTCACGGCGAGCAAAGCGCTTATCGCTGCGTGTTAACGCGCAGAATCGTTTTGTTCTCACCATACCGCATACAGTTTCGTATACGAAAGCACTCGACTGGGCGGAAGCTCAGTCACCATGGATTCAAGCCCAGTTAATTCAATTGCCAGAATTGCTTTCTATCGGGCAGTATTTGGAGCGCAATCCTTTCCTTACCTGTTCGGGGATACGCTTGCCACTTTCGATTCAGGATAGCATGGGACCGAAAAACGCTGATACTTATCAGATCTCTGTGGAGGGGATTTATGTATGGCTTGGTCAGGTAAAAGATGGCAGCTTGCGAGATCATTCCTTGTATGTATTCGTTCGCAAGTTAGCCAAAAAGTACTTGACGGAGCGAGTGGCTCATTGGGCGCATCACTATGCGTTAGAATATAATCAGGTGCGAATCGGCGATCAAGCAACTCGTTGGGGCTCTTGTTCTAATCGAAGGACCATCTCTTTGAATTGGCGCCTGTTGTTAATCAGCCCACAATTGCAGGATGCGGTGATTTTGCACGAGTTAGCTCACTTGACGGAGATGAACCATTCTGCGAGTTTTTGGCGTTTGCTGGCCCACTATGATGCCAACTATGCGGCGCATCATACAGAGTTGAAGCGACTCTCTCGGGAAATATTGTCGGTGGGCCGATCGATTTAAACGTTGCTTCTAGGACGGCTTTTTCATTTATTGGGTTCCATGGAGACGTCAAATCCAGTATCTGGAGCATCCCCGATTTCGGGCATCAACATTTTAGGCGAAATGGATGTACTTTTGGGAGCTTTGCAGGATCGCCCATCGTGGGATGACTACTTTATGGCGACGGCTTTACTTTTGTCTTCGCGTTCAACATGTGAACGTTTACATGTGGGCTGTGTGATGGTTTCAAGCGGAGAACACAAAAATCGGATCATCGCGGCAGGCTACAATGGGCATTTGCCGGGAGTTCCTCATGTCTCCTGTGTGCGGGATGGGCATGAGCAAGCAACTGTTCATGCGGAGCAAAATGCGATATGCGATGCCGCTCGAAGAGGTGTTAGTTTGGCCAATGCGACTGCGTATATTACTCATTTCCCTTGTATTATCTGCGCAAAATTGTTGGCAGCCACCGGTATTACGCAGATTAAATACCATCTCGATTATCGCAATGATCCCTTAGTGGTTCAGCTGTTAGAGGCGAGCGATATTCTGGTCGAAAAACTCTAGTTATCACTTGGCATGATTGACCGCAGACTCCAAGAGCAGCCAGTCGTTTCACCTGGAAGCCTGCTGGTTGCACATCCGAGTCTCACCGAGCCAAACTTTCGTCGTTCTGTTATCTTAATCGTTTCAGACTCAGTGGAGCAGGGGTCTATGGGAGTGGTCCTCAATCAGTCCGCTGGATCTACACTGGGGCAGCACGAATTGCAGATGTTGCCGTCCTCGCTTACGCAAGTTTCTTTGTGTCGCGGAGGTCCAGTGGCCCCTCGTCAGCTGTTACTGGTGGCTTGGCGTTGGGAGCCCGATGTTGGGGTTTTTCAATTACTATTCGGCATTGAGCCCGCTAAAGCTGCTGAGTTGCTGTCCCAGAATAATGGTTTTCGAGTGCGAGCGTACTTGGGCTATGCGGGATGGGCGCAAGGGCAATTGCAGTCCGAGTTGCAAGCTGAGGCTTGGCTGCCCATGCAACTAATTCCTGAGATTGACTCACTGGATGCAGATCCTTTGTGGAGGTTTTTACTCGCGAGCAAGGGTGTGCGCATGCAGCTAGCCTCCTATGCCCCCGATAAGCCAGTACTGAATTAGCCATCGTGAAGCTGTACTTTATGTGGCAGCTTGCAGTTTTTTATGGGGCTTGCATTCTTTTATACAATAAACTCCGCTTTGTCGTTGACAGTGACCTGAGATGTTGGATGATGCAGCGTTTTTATTGATCGCCATGAAAGTTGTATCCTCACTTAAATCTTTGAAGAACCGTCACCCTGACTGCCAAGTTGTGCGTCGCAAGGGACGTGTTTATGTCATTTGCAAAACGAATCCTCGCTTCAAAGCGCGCCAAGGGTAGTTATCCTTAAAATTTACAGTCCCGTGAAATCAAACATTCATCCTAAATTAAATCCAGTCGCCTTTGTTGACGTCTCGACTGGAACAAAGTTTTTAACTCGCTCCACCATGCGTGGCAGTAAAACAGAGGCGATTGATGGTGTTGAGCATCAAGTTGTTATTTGTGACATCACGGCTGATTCGCATCCTGCCTTTACGGGTGAAAAGCGTTTTGTGGACACCGCCGGCCGTGTTGAGAAGTTCAAGTCTAAGTTTGGACGTCGTTCGTAGACACATGACTTAATTTAATCGAAAAGCTCACCGCTGGTGAGCTTTTTTTGTGCCTACTTAGGTCCCCCCTACAAAGCAATTCATGATGGAAATCGTTGTTGGGGAGCGCTCACTAGTGCGAAGCTTTGGCTGTGTCCATGCGCAGTCAGGTGGTGGTTGTCACATTATGTTAAAACTTTAGCTTAAGAATTCGCTTGCCTTGCAAAAAAGCTGTAAGGATTTGTAGCAAGTGTTCAGTTTGGCTGAACCTTTGCTATTGTAGTACAAGCTCCTTAATTAATGTAACCGATCGACTAAATGAGACGTATCCATGTCTAAAAAAATTGGCTTTATTTCAACTCGTTTTGCGGGCTCTGATGGTGTATCGTTAGAAAGTTCAAAATGGGCTGAAGTCCTATGGTCTGATCAGCATGTAAGTTTTTGGTACAGTGGACGCAATGATCGTGATCCTGGGTGTAGTTATTGTGTGCCGGAAGCTTATTTTGGACATCCAGAAAATCTCTGGATCAATGAGCATATCTGGGGGCAATCCAAGCGAAATCAAAGTGTCAGTTTGCGCATTCGTGAATTGGCCGACTATTTAAAGCAAACCCTCTATCGTTTTGTGGAGCATTATCAAATTGATTTGCTGATTCCCCAAAATGTTTTGGCAATTCCCATGCACGTTCCGCTGGGAATTGCGGTGACCGAGTTCTTGGCGGAAACCCAAATGCCGGCGATTGCGCATCACCATGATTTCTATTGGGAGCGGACTCGTTTTTCGGTGGGTGCGGTCAAAGACTACCTAGACATGGCCTTTCCTGCAAATTTACCGAATCTGCACCACATTA
>TARA_B110000008_G_scaffold276677_1_pt1 | contig 11072 bp, 10 predicted proteins | sample TARA_B110000008 | Tara Oceans TARA_B110000008 (sample SAMEA4396496) | marine metagenome | biome: Westerlies Biome; feature: [DCM] deep chlorophyll maximum layer (ENVO:01000326); material: water (ENVO:00002006), including particulate matter (ENVO:01000060) such as... | depth 40 m
TGGACCAACAGTTTTAAGAATTAATTTATTTTGATGAGATACATTATATGTGGTTATTAATTTTGATTGATTTTCTCCAATATTTTCAAACTTAGCACTAATAATCACAACGAATCCAAATAGATTAAATAATGAAGCATTTTCATTTTCAACAGGCTCCCAAGTACTTAGTGTAACTGGTCTCTTCATAAAAAAAACATCAATAAACCTTGATTCGACTACAGATTTTTCACTAATTGAATGAAAATAACAATAAAACCCACTGTGAAAATTATATAAGTGAGGAACATCTTTGTAATTAAAATCTAAATCAATCGCTAAGCAGTTATGTACTACCTCATATGATTTAGATAAAAAAGTATAACCAGATTTTTTGAATTGGTTTATCAATTTCCGTGTTGGAGTTCCTATATACTTCATAATTAATTGAAGAAATACCTAGTTTAATTAATAATAAATATACACTATATATAATAAATTAATTTAAAGAAAATAAGAAAAATAAAATAATGTCAAAATTTTTTATAATAAGTTTTATATTTGTCTTATTTTATCAAGTTAATGCATATGCTTATTTAGATCCTGGAACGGGAAGTATTATCCTTCAAGCTTTAGCAGGTGCTGTAGCTGCAATATCTTCTTTTTTTTACTATTATGGAAAAAAAATAAAAGACTTTTTTAAAAGATTTAAAAAAGTTATTAGAGAAGATAATAAAAAAGACAGTGACTGAATATAGAACTATAAAAATACTTTTTTTAACATCTTTTTTCCCTGTTTGGATTGTAAGATCAAACTTAACTTTTTTTGAAATCTTGATTGCAACATCATTGTTTCTTATTATCCCATTTCTAATAACATTCACAATTCTTAAGAAAAAAAACTATTCTCAAAATTATTTCATATATACAATCTCATTAATCATTATTTATGGTTTAGATAATCATTTTGGTTTAAGAAATGGTATTGATAGCATAATACATTCTATTTTTGATAAAGAAAATTTTTTTGATCAAGGTTTTGGTGTTTACAAATATTATGCAGGGATAATTATTCTATTAATACTTTCTTTAACTTTTTTTGTTTTAATTAAAATTTCAGATTTTAAATTTATAAAGATTATTCTGATCTTTATGGTGACTATTAGTTTATTTAATTTTTTAGACTCTTCAAAAAGTTATAAACAATTTGTGGAATTTGAAAAAAATACAGATATTAAACCTTTTAAAAAAACTACTTTAATTTTAGTTTTTGATGCAATGTCAGGAATAAATACTTATGAAAGTAAAAATAAATATGGAGAAAGATTTCGTAAAATTTCTGATGATTTTTTTAAAAAATTTAATTTTCATGTTTATATTAATGCTAAATCTATTAGTACACGGACACCAACCTCTTTTGTAAATTTTACAAATTTTACTGATAGTATTAAATATTATAAGTCTCAAAGAGAATACAAAGATGCCTTAGGTAATGGTGGCTATTATGAAAAAACTGATAATTATTTTCAAATTTGGAAGCAATCAAAAAATTTACTTTTTAAAAAATTTAATCAAGTTAGCGTCTATCAAGGTATGGCAACTAATTTTTGTGAAGTTGATAAAGTTTTTAAATGTCACACATATAACCCATTTAGACAAAGAAATTTCATTGAAGGTTTTAAAAATACAATATTATCTAGAATAATTTCTATAAATAAGATGAACGGATCTATTGTTGCACATTATATTTGGAGAGTTCTTTTGCAATTCAGATTTATAGACAGCATAGGTATGCCAGAGGGTGAAAGACCGGCATTAATAGATACAATAAAAAAAGTTGAGAATGATATTTATTCACAAAAATATGATTTAATATTTTTTCATGCACTAGTTCCACATATGCCATTTGGATATACTTCGGAGTGTAAATATGATGGGTCTTTATCTTTTAATATATCTTTTATGAGTGAAGAAAAAAAAATTCAGGTATTTAATAATGAAAGAGTTTGTATTATTAATTTTTTGGATAAATTTTTATCAAATATTAAAAACAATAATAAATTGGATAATTTAGATATAATTATAATGGGTGATCATGGTAGCAAAGCTATCAAAAAAACAGATTCTTTATCAACATTATTAATATATAGAAATATTCAAAGTGAGTACTATAAAAATGATACCAAAATTACAATCCAAGAATTTTTTAATAATTACTTTAATCGATAATTTTAAAAATTAATATACACTGTAATCATAATCAATAAATATTATTCATGATCAAAAATTTTATAGAATCAATAATTGGATTAATTAAATTTACCAAACTTAATAAAAAAAAAAAAGAATACGTTTTTTATAGTGAGTCAAAATTCTATAGAGATTATTATATTGATTTGATTATAAGTTTAAAAAAAATAAATCAAAATAATATTGTTCTTGTTACATCTGATAGAGATGACTTAAAAAAATTTAAAGATGAAATAGAATGTATTTATATAAGCAATTATTATGTGCTTACATATTTCTTTAAGATTTTAGATTGTAAATTTATGATTATGACTCTAACAGACCTGGGTAATCATCTTCAAAAATCTAAATTATGTAAATATTATGTATATTTTTTTCATGCTATGGGAAGCACTCATCAATTATATACAAATCAAGCTTTTAAAAATTACGATATAGTCTTAGCTAATGGAGAATATCAGTCCAAAGAACTAAAATTAGCAGAACAAAAATTTAATTTTTCAAAAAAAGAAATTGTTAACTCTGGTTATATATTTTTAGATAATTTAAAAAAAAAAGCTAATTTAAATTTAAAAGAGTCAAGACATATTTTGTTTGCACCTTCATGGAATTATAATAAAGAAAATTTATTTGATGATTATGGTATTGATATAATATCAATTTTATTATCAAAAAATTTCAAGATAACGCTCAGACCACATCCCGAACATTACAAAAGATCAGTTAATACTATTCACAAAATAGAAAAACTATTTCTAAATAATCACAATTTTATTTTAGACAAAAATTTTACTAATTTAGAGTCATTGGAGAAGTCTGAGATCCTCATAACCGATAATTCATCAATAGTTTTAGAATATGTGTTTATTTTTAAACGACCAATTATATATGTAGATTATAAAGAAAAAGTTCACAATATAGATAGAGATAAAATTAATTTACCTACTATTGAAGAAGAATTTAAATTAATATTTGGAAACATCATAAATGTTAATAATATAAATAATTTATCACAACTATGTAATAAGCTCTTGATTAAGAGCAATATATCAAATCAAATGGTTGAATTATTTGCTAAAAAGTATTTGTCTAACCTTGGTAGCTCAGCATCTTTTGCAGCAAATTATTTGACTAAAAAATCAAAATTTGATTGAATTAAAATTTATATAATTTTATTTAATTTTTGACCTTATATATGAAGATATATTGTCTATTAGGAATATTGTTATAAATATTATTATAATAATTGCTGAAACCTTTGGATATTCAAACATTCTAAAAGCAGATTGTAATTCGTAACCAATTCCTCCAGCCCCTACAATTCCAAGCATCGTTGCCATTCTAATATTTCTATCAAGAATATATAAATTATTAGCAACAAATGAAGGTATTATTTGAGGAATAATTGCAAATGAAATTATTTGCCGCTTAGAAGCGCCCGAAGATTCTAAAGCTTCAATTGGCCCTTTATTAATATGCTCAATATCTTCTGCATAAAATTTAGCTAAAAAACCCATCGTATGTATCCCCAATGCAAGAATACCTGGCATAGCCCCAAATCCTATTGCAATAACTAAAATCATGGCAATTATAAATTCAGGAATAGCTCTAAAAAAAACTGTAATAGTTCGAGCAATAAAAAAAATTAAAATGTTCGGTGCTATATTTCTTGCTGAAAATAATGCTAAAGGAATGGATAAAACAATCGCAATAAAAGTACCTAGTATAGCAATTTCAATTGTTTCTATCATTGAATAGATGAGTGATTTAAAATTAGAAAAATCGGGAGGCAACATTCTAGATAGAATATCTGTAAAATAATTAATAGAATTTGAAAATAAATTTATAAAATTAATTTCAAGGTCAATTGAAACTAAAGTTAATAATAAAATTGTTGAAATTATAAATAAAAAGGTTTTCCATGACCATTGGGGCCTTAAGTATTTTTCAAGATCAGTTTTTTCTTTACTTGAAGTTAGTCTTATAATCTTATTATTATTTATTTTAGCCATATAATTTTTTTATATTTTTATCTAAATATTTAGCCTCTTGATCAAAAACTATCAAACCATTAGATAATCCAATTACTCTATCTGAAAACTCCATTGCTAAGTTTGTTTGATGAAGATTGCATAAAATAGTTATATTAAAGTCCTTATTGATTTTTTTTAATATTTTCATTGTTGATAAAGCTGCTTTTGGATCCAAACTTGCCACAGGCTCATCTGCTAAAAGTAATAATGGTTTTTTAATTATAGCTCTTGCTATTCCTACCCTTTGTCTTTGACCACCAGATAATTCATCAGCTCTATTATAGCTTTTATCAAGAAGTCCTACAGTATCTAAGGCTTGTAAGGCTTGTAATTTTTGTTCTTTAGTAAATAAATAAAACATTGATAAAAACTTGCTACTTGAATTTAGCAAACCGGTTAGAACATTATTCATTGAAGTTATATTATTAACTAAATTAAATTCCTGGAATATCATTCCAGTTTTTTTTCTTATTTTAGGTAAACTTTCTTTAGTAATTTTATTATTATCAAATATTATTTCACCACTATCGATAGTTTCTAGACCATTAAAACTTCTAAGTAATGTAGTTTTTCCTGATCCACTTGGACCTAAAATAGAAATGAACTCTCCTTTTTTAACTTTAAAACTCACTCCTTTTAAAGCATGAGTTTGATTATTAAAATTTTTTCTGAGTTTATTTATTTCTAACATTTTAAGATTTATTTTTATTTAAAAGTTTAATTACATCTCTTAAAACATTATAATCAGAATCTTTAACTTCTATATAATGAGACATTTTTCCACCGTAGCCTGAAATTTCACCATAATTATGAGCTTGCAAAACAGCTTTTTTAATTTTATTTCTATCCTCTAATGGAATTGATTTAGAATAAGCTAAAGGTGGAGGTGGTACCCTATCAGATTTGTGAATTATTCTAACATCATCTAATTTAATTGTCCCATCCTCCAATCTAGCTTCAAAATTTCTTGAACTCATTCCACATACATCAGCTTGATTATTTAATACTGATAATAAACATGCATCATGACTACCAGCATAAAAAACATTTTTAAAATGATCTTTATTTTTTATTGATAGCTTTATCTTACTTAATTCTACTTGAGGAATTAAATCACCACTTGTTGATCCAATTGAATTTAAAGATAAAACCTTACCTTTAACATCTTCAAATTTCTTTAAATTGCTATTTTTGTTAGCAACAAAATAAGTATAATAACCTGCATCTTTTTCACCAGGTCTAACACCCGCTGCAAAAGCTTCTGCATTAGCTATCTCTGCTGCTTTAACATAAGTTTTACCACCATACCATGCTATGTGGGCTCTACCAGCTCTCATTGCTTCAACTGCAGCATTATAATCAGTTACTTTTATAGTTTTTATGGTTAGGCCGGTCAATTTTTCTGTAATAGAAATTAAACTTTTATAATCACTTTCATTTCCTTTCTCACTAGCTGGTACAAAAACCATTTTATAAGTTTTTTCATCTGCTTGAATAGGGAATGTTATTAATATTATTAAAATTGTTAAAATTATTTTCTTTATCATATTATCTATCTATTTCTTTATAGTTAAATTTGTTCGCATACAAGTTAATTAAAATTAAATATATTAACTGACATATGTTGTAATTTTGAGAGGTTTTTGTGAAATTATCTTTTGAAATCTATTAGAGCTTTTTTGTAATCTTCAACGGTATCAATTTCTTTCCATCCCCGTTCAATGATAACGCAATGAACTTTGATGCCTATATCAACTAGCTCTTGGATCATATCGGTTAGATAAGCATTTTGAAAAATTTTAGCTCTCTGAAAAGGTTTGTTCCAAAAAAGTTTTTTAACTCTATGAAAATTTTGTTTTAAGATTTTACATCCTCTATGATTTAATTTAATCATACCAATGAATTCACCATGAACCTCTTCTTTTTCAGATGCAATTTTACCTATCTTAATTACCTCATTATTTGAGTTAAAAATGACATTTTCAGCTTCAGTCAATGGATGATCTTTTCTATCAACATAATAATCTCTCCAATCTACATCTACTACAACAGAAATATCATGATCTGAATCTATCAATCTTTTAACCACAAAAGGTTCAAATAAAATATCTGAATAAGAAATTATGATATTTCCATTTAAAGCTTGTTCTGCATAAAATAACGAATTTAAAATATTATTATTTTTAAAATCTTCATTATCAAAATATCTTATTCCCTTATAATTAATCTTATTTTTTTTATATCCACGTACTAAAGAAATATTCTCAATGCCATTTTTTTTATAAGAAAACAATTGTCTCTGTAATAATGTTTTTCCACCAAAATCTAACATACATTTTGGGTCATTTTCAGTATGACCTTTAAGTCTAGTTCCAAGTCCAGCAGCAACTATTAATGCTTTAATCTTAGATTTATTTATTGATAACTTCATCTTATCAATTTCATCAATTGTGATATTATTATTTTTCATTGATCGAAGTAAAGAAACTACCTCTGGAAATTCTTTAATATATTCATTAATATCTGGAGCTATTGTTTTTTTTGATATTCCAGCAAGATCATTAAGTAGATCCAAATCTACTTTTAATATTAATGATATTTTTTTAATTACTTCAGGCTTTGGTGCAGTGCGTTTATTTTTTTCAATATCATTAAGATATGAGGGTGCGATACCAATTTTTTTTGATAATTCCCTTTGGCCAATTTCATTTTTGATTCTAAGTTCACGTATATATGTACCAAAGATTTTTTTTGTAGTTTTCATTTTAATTTTAATTTAACCATAAGAAACAAAAAAGGTCTAATAATTTGCCATATTTAAATGTTACTTAAAAAAGTCATTTATTCATAATATAATAGCCATATTTTTTTTTTATTTCCAAATCATTTTGAACATCATAATGTGAACAAATTTTTTTCACATACATGCAATATCCATTAATAGGGATGAAAATACTTGTGTTATTTATTTTTTTTTCGTCAAAATCAACAAGGATATTTTTATTATCCATTGAATAATATTTGGGCCACGGATAGTTATTATACTCATTATTCGTTTTATTTATTCTAATTAAATTTTTCGTAATGATTACAGAAAAACCTAAAATCAAAATAAAACTAAAAACTTTTATATCTTTCTTTTGAATATAATTAAATCTTGAACAATAAAAAGCGAAACAAAAAGAAAATAAGCTTATTAAAAAAGAATACCCATAACGATATAGTGGTGATTTTAAGAACCATATTAAGGAACAAAAAAGAAGAATAATAAAATAATAAATATAATCTTTATCAATTATGTATTTTTTAGTTTTATTCTTTAAAACTAAGAAAAATATAAATATTAAACATATAAATAAGTAGGGTGCTAATATCTTGATAATAATTTTAAAATGATTTTTTAACCAAATCTCTAACCAATTAAAATTTTTTAAGAAATCGTCTTGACTTATATCAGTATTTATTTTTAAATTTGACCAATCTTTTGTCCATACTTCACTACCTTTAGATGTTTGTTCAATTTCTCCAATATTGGTCCATGATAATTTTTCATAACATGTGATTTTTATTGGAAAAAGCATGCATCCAGTTGATAAAATATTTTTTAAAATCCATATTGAAAAAAAAAGTGATACAAAAATAAATCTTTTATCTTTTAATAATAATTTAAAATTAATTTTTTTTATATTCAATAAATTTAAAAGTATTATGAAAATTAAGGTTAATTTATTTTGAACAATGAAAAGACTTAAAATTAAATTATTACCAAATTCTTTATAATTAATTTTATTTTTATATAATAATATTTCAGAAATTAAAAAAAATAGTAAAAAATGTGCTGGGGCATCATTACCGTATTCGCTATAACGATTCATTTTATAGGATATGTAAATAAATATAAAAATTAAAAATAAAAAATGAAAATTATATTTTTTTTTTTTAATATATGAATAAATTTGGTATGCAAAATTCATTATAATAGAAGCTGCTATAATAGCTTGAGGAAAAACTATTCCATTTTTCCCCAAAATAAAATTATTACTAATAGCTGAGTAGTATTGTAAAATAGATATGTGCCCATATCTAGAATGTAAATTCGATAGTCCAATAATAATTCTTTCTGAATTTAGCATTCCAATAAATGGAAGATGGTAAAGACCTGCATCTGGCCTAAAAACGTTACTTTCAGTTACTAACAATGTTATTAATAAACTCTGAATAGCGAGGAATAAAAAAAATTTTTTATTAAAATATTGATTTTTATTTTTAATTATAAATATTAAACTAAATATTATTAAAGATGAGCTAACAATTTGATTTAAAGGTAAAAAAAAATTAATTGTTATTCCTAAAAAGCATATAATTATTGAAGCAAATATTAATTGTTTTGAAAAATAATATATATTTGGTTTAAAATCTTGTATTAAAAACAAACCAAAAGGAGTAAATAAAATTAGTATTAATATTGAGTAAATATATACTTCTAACATATGATAGATCTTTCAATAATAATACCTGTATACAATGAAAGAAACACAATTATCACTATTATAGAAAAAATAAATAATTTAAACATTAATAAGCAGATAATAGTGGTTGATGACTATTCGGTTGATGGCACTAAGGAGATTCTTCTAAAAAATAAAAATAAAATTGATATTTTGTTGTTTCATAATAAAAATTTAGGTAAGGGAGCAGCAATTAAAACGGCCCAAAAAAAAATAAAGGGAAAATATACCATTATACAAGATGCAGATTTAGAATATGATCCAAAAGATTATATCAAAATTATTAATTTTTTTAATAAAAATAAAGTTGAGGTTGTCTATGGCTCGAGAGTGCTAGGAAAAAAAAGATACAAATCTGACAATTTTATTTCTTTAACTAGGGTTTTTTTTAATCATATTCTTACAATTTTTTCCAATATATCTAATAATCAAAGTTTAACTGATGCACATACATGCTACAAAGCTTTTTCAAGTCAGTTATTTAAAAACATAAATTTAGAAGAGAAAGGATTTGCATTTTGTCCAGAAATAAATACTAAAATTTCCAATCTTAAAATTGAAATATTTGAGGTATCTATTTCTTATAATGGAAGAAATTATAAACAAGGGAAAAAAATTTCCTATAAAGATGGATTTAGAGCAATATATGCCCTATTAAGATACAAGTTTATTAAGAATATTTAAATTAATGATTAATAAAATAACAAAAAAATCAAAAATTTTTGTTGCTGGACATAAAGGTCTGGTTGGCTCATCTATTATAAGAAGACTTAAATTTTTTGGATATAAAAAAATAATTACAAAATCAAAAAAAGATTTAGATTTAAGAAATCAAAATGATGTGAATATTTTTTTCAAAAAAAATAAGCCAGATGCGGTAATAAATGCAGCAGCTACAGTTGGTGGGATCTATGCAAATAATGAATATAGAGCTGAATTTATATTTAACAATATTTCAATACAAACAAATATCATTCACGCCTCATATAAAAACAAAGTAAAACAATTAATTTTTTTAGGCTCAAGTTGTGTTTATCCTAAAATATGCAAACAACCAATTAAAGAAGAATATTTGTTAGATGGAAAATTGGAAAAAACAAATGAGCCTTATGCTATAGCTAAAATAGCAGGCATTAAAATGTGTGAGAGTTACAATGATCAATATAAAACAAATTTTAAATGTTTAATGCCATGCAATACTTATGGTCCAAACGATAATTATAACTTGCTAACATCTCATTTTTACCCTGCTTTAATTTCAAAAATTCATTTTGCCAAGGTAAATAATAAAAAAAATATAACAATATGGGGTAATGGAAAAACTTTAAGAGAATTAATTTATGTTGATGATGTTGCTGATGCTTGTATTTTTTTTATGAATAAAAAAACTAAAGAAAGTCTTATAAATATTGGAAGTAATACAGAAAAATCAATTAAAGAATATGCAAATTTTATAATTAAAAAACTTAAGGTAAATATTAAAATTAAATTTGACAAATCAAAACCAAATGGAACACCAAGAAAAATTCTAAATTCTTTTGTAGCAAATAAATATGGGTGGAAAGCAAAAGTTGGACTTAATGATGGTTTTGAAAAAGTTTATGCAGAATTTTTAAAAATGAATAAATAAATCAATAATATATATTTATTTTAAAAGAAACTTTTTATCGTAAGTTATAGATTTTAATCTTTTACCTGGAAGAATTCCATAATATTTATTGTATTCACGGTACACTTTAACACCATATAATTTTTTAGACTCAAGTTTTGCTTTGTTTATTCTGTAATTAAGTTTTAGTGACTCTTCAAAATTTTTATCAATATTAAAGTTGCCTCTAATGAGATCTTTTCTTGAAATTAAAGATTCTTTAATATTTCTCATAATATTTTTGAATAAATCTTTTTTATTATGAACTATCTCATATTTTGGTTTAATATTAACTTGTTTACCAAAATATTCAATTAGGTCACTCCAATAAATATCATCACAAGTTAAAGTGTATAAATCAGGTTTTTCTTTATTATCTAAAATATTTATAATTGCATCTTTTAAAATACTGATAAATGTTATCCAGGCAGGAAATTTTGAAATTTCAAAAACATAATTATTATAGATTAGTTTTTTTATGTTTGAACTGGCTCTTTGAAAATTACCATGGACTTCTGAAAGTCTTATTAAAAAAATATCAATAGATTTTTCTTTACCTATTTTTTTTATATAATTTTCAGCATACCTTTTATTAGAAGTGTAAATTGAACTTGAAAAAAAATAATTTTTAAGTATTTTTCTTTTTTCATTTAT
>TARA_B110000008_G_scaffold10659_1_pt1 | contig 11064 bp, 9 predicted proteins | sample TARA_B110000008 | Tara Oceans TARA_B110000008 (sample SAMEA4396496) | marine metagenome | biome: Westerlies Biome; feature: [DCM] deep chlorophyll maximum layer (ENVO:01000326); material: water (ENVO:00002006), including particulate matter (ENVO:01000060) such as... | depth 40 m
TGACCTCTCATCCTAAAAGTAAAACATTCAACCAAAATAGGTCGAGGCTTCTCTCTAATATCTTCGATTTTTTCTTTTACGGTACTAAGCACTTCTAATATATTATTTCCATCAACTGATAGTGACTCTATTCCATAAGCTTCTCCCTTAACGGCTAGTGATTCTCCTTTGAATTGTTCTGAGTTAGGTGTAGAAAGTCCGTACCCATTATTTTCTATAACAAACAACACAGGCAGGTCCCATACTGATGCCACATTTAGTGCCTCATGAAAATCTCCTTCGCTAGTTCCTCCGTCTCCTGTGAATACCACTGTAGCCTTCTTTTCCTTTTTCATCTTCTTGGCTAGAGCAATCCCGTCTGCAATTCCCAGCTGTGGTCCAAGATGAGATATCATGCCGACGATATTATGTTCACTTGAACCAAAATGAAAAGACCTGTCTCTTCCCTTAGTAAATCCATCCACTTTACCCTGGAACTGGTTAAATAGCTGAACCATGGAGACATCCCTACAAGTGAATACGCCAAGGTTCCTGTGCATAGGTAAGATATATTCAGACGGGTCTGTGGCTAGAGCCACACCCACAGATGTAGCTTCCTGTCCAATTCCAGAGAACCACTTACTAATTCTATTTTGACGTAATAGTATTAACATCTTCTCCTCGATGAGTCGAGGTTTGACGATTGAGAGATAAATCTCTTTTAGTTTTTCGGGTGAGAATGTTTTGTCTTTAAACAACATACGGATTGTTGGGTACTGGGAAATCTTTACTTTGTAAAAAGCACAAAAGTATAGTTTATTTTACTTGAGTAAATATATATAAATTTTAATTTCTACTATTAGTTTTTAGAAATTTGGTTGTCTACTGAAAACTTACCTGGACCAAGAAGAAAAATTAGGGCATAAGATGCTAAGAAAAGTATACCCTTCTCCATCTTGCTGAAGGGATCATCTATGTGCACATCAAAAACAATTATTATAAAAGTATATATTATCGGAATAGTAAAGAGTCTTGTGCCAAGGCCTAGAGCTACAAATAACGGACATATAAACTCTGCAAAAGCTACAAGTGCCATTGAGATTTCTTCATTAAAAAATAGGTGTGTTCTCCCCCATATATTTCCCTCTAATAACCTTACCATCTTACCGTAGCCATGAGTCATTAGCGAACCGCTGATCACTACTCTAAAAAATAAAAGAGCCACATGATTATAATGGCTCTTTATCGAACATAAGAAAAATAAATTTTTCATACTAAACTATATTACGCATTAATTTGAGTTAATGTTCGACTTAATTAGATGACAATAATTTAATTTTCTTGCGATATCATATAGTTTAATTATAAATTTACTCTATGAATGACTCTAATTACAGGATAGGGCACGGTTATGATGTTCACAGACTCGAAGAAGGTAAAAAGTTTATTATTGGAGGAATAGAGATAAATCACTCCAAAGGTGCAATTGGCCACTCCGACGCTGACGTAGTTATTCATGTCATATGTGACGCGCTTCTCGGTGCCATGAGCCTCGGAGATATTGGGTCCCATTTCCCAGATACTGATAATAAGTATAAGGGTATAGACAGCAAAATACTTCTAGGTGATGTAATTAATATAATGAAAGAAAATAAATATGATATAGTAAATATTGACGTCACTATATTGCTACAAAAACCTAAACTTAGAGATCATATCGATACGATGAGAAAAACTATAGCTGAGATCACTGGGTCTGAAGTTTCTTCAATCTCAGTTAAGGCAACTACTACCGAGGGACTCGGTTTTGTTGGAAGAGAAGAAGGTGTAGCGGCACACTGCGTATGCCTATTAAAAAAATGAGTCTAAAGGTTATAAAAACTTCGGACGGATCCGACACCATATATAATTCAGAATTAAACGAGACATACCACTCTTTACATGGGTCAATAAACGAATCAAAAATTGTATATATCAGAAATGGTTTGGAGCACTACCTAAATAAAAACAGAAAAAATAATATTAAAATATTAGAGATTGGTTTTGGCACGGGATTAAATTTTCTTCTAACTCATTCCTTTTTACAAAACAGAAAAGAGAAGGTAACATATCATACCCTTGAACCCTTCCCTTTACCTATAGGGATAATCCAAAAGTTAAACTATGTCTCAGAGTTAGGAGAAAAATACAGGAGAGTCTTTGACTTATCTCACTCTAATGATTTTGATAAGAGAAATAATATCACTGAAAATTTAAAACTTTTAAAAACTAAAAACTCTCTAGAAAGTATAAGGCTTGATGGAAAATATGACGTCATCTATTATGATGCTTTTGCCCCGAGCAAGCAACCGAGTATTTGGACTAAAGAAAATTTAAAAAAAGTTTTTTTGCACATGGAAGATAAGTCTATCCTTGTCACATACTGCTCAAGCGGTCAGTTTAAAAGAGATCTGAAAAGCATAGGATATGACGTCGAAGTTTTGCCGGGAGCAAAAGGAAAAAAAGAAATGGTAAGAGCCTCTAAATAAGTTACCACTCTCTATTATATAGCTCTATCTTCTCAATCTCATCATCATCTAAAGTATTCCCCATTCCATGAACGGAAGACACATTGAAGAATCCTACCACAGGATAATTTGGATTAACTGAATCATCAGGAATATTAATTGCATATAAATTAGTTGGAACGTTTGATAAAGAGACAGCAAATAATTCGCTAAAACCACCAGGTCTATTTATTTGTAGAGCTGTCTTATTAAGAAAGTCGAAAGCCTCTAAGGTCACAGAATGAATTTCTACGAATAGAGAATCTCCTTTTTTGAATGGAGTCACAAGGTTTCCGTCATCATCATTCTCAAATTTAGTAACAGCCCTTCTGATTGGAGGGATAAATGGTATTCCATCAATAAGAGCTCCTTCTGAAGAAGCGCCAGCGTCTATACACGTTATTATATCTTGTAAACCTGTCTGTAGCTCGCCATTAATATAGCTCTTGATCCAGTATGCATCCCCAACCCCTTCCTTTTCTCTAGACCAGAATTCTGCGTAATATGAATCTTCTGGGACTTGTCCTCTCACAAAATTAACACTATCTATTATCGATGTGCGATGAAGTTGGGATTCCGCGATAATATTTATTCCGTCATGCTGTAAAATGATACTTAGATAAAACTTTGTTCCCTCCTCTCCAATATTTTCATTAGCTGAGTCTGGCGTCCAAATATACTCCCCATCATTAACCTCAGTAAAAGTGAAATGTTTAAGATTTTCGTCATAAACAAATACATTAGCACCGACTACAGGGACTGGTGAGTTAGTATCTAAATAGTTCTGAGTTTTTGAAAGTTTAATGACTTGTGTTTCTTCTAAGTTATTTATCCATGCGTCAACGACAAGGATTGGATCGTTAGTTGGAAGATCAGGATTAATAATGTCTTCACATGAAAATAAAAACATAAATAAAATGTAATAATATCTTTTCATTAAAATTTAAAGTTATAAGTTATAGATGGAACAAATGAACCAATAATTGAAAGACGAGTAACTTCTCCAGGCACAAAAGAATCTGTAACATTTCCTGTCCCTTGCGAGAAATAAATTGAAAATGGATTCCTCCTATTATATACATTGTAGACACCTATAATTAGAGAGCTGTCATTTTTCCTTACCTTACCATTTTTCTTCTCCTTCTTTCCGTTAATAGTTACAGATAGATCTAATCTGTGGTAGTCAGGAATCCTGAACTGGTGTCTTGCACTTGAGGAGTTGTGGGGTATGGCAAAGCCCTGAATAACAAATTTTGATGATGGAAAGGTCACAGGAGTTCCAGTTAGATAAACAAAATTTCCTGAGAGCTGAATTCTTTCATTAATTTTATATGTAGACGTTACCTTGAAGTTATGCGTCTGGTCATATCTTGTAGGATACCAATTAAATTCATTTATCCCATCTATCTTGAGCTCAGACCTACCAGCGGTATAACTTATCCACCCGTTAAATTTTCCTTTATTCTTCTTTAGTAGGAACTCAACACCATACGCCCTTCCTTTACCCGGTAACAAATCTCCCTCAAAATATTTATTTATTAGAAGATCGGCACCGTCTATATAATCAATCTGATTCTTAAGATCTTTATAATATAATTCTACAGAAGCCTCAAACTTGTTACTGCTAAAATTTTTAAAATAACCTAGCACATAAGAATCTGCGAACTCGGGTTTTATATTATTAGTACTTGGGGTCCACACATCAAGAGAACTTGATGCAGCAGTATTAGATAGCAAGTGTATGTACTGAGTCATCCTATTATAACTTGCTTTTATAGCAGAAAATTTTCCGGACTTTATATTTAAAGAAATTCTAGGTTCAAGGCTAGAATATGACTTAATATTATCCTTACCATCCACCGGTGTCTCAGAGACAAGAGGTCTTCTCCCACCAGATAACGTTGATGTTCCAAACTCATAAATACTTCCAGGCCCATTATAAGAATATAATGAGTATCTGATACCATAAGCCAGAGTTAAATTTGATATTTTCTGCTCATTACCGATATAAAACGCGCCCTCGAAGGCGTACTTCATCGGGAGTGTGATGTCTGTCTTTTCACCATCGCTTACTCCTATTGCATTGGCTGGCTCGAACCTATAGTTTATCAATTCAGCACCAATAGAGAGTTCATTTCTAGCATTCACAAAATAGGTGAACTCTGGTTTAAAATTATATGTTTCAACGTTTGAATCCCACTCAAATTTATTTCTATCGTCACTACCAAAAGCCAGTTGATAATCATAGTTACTGTATATAGCAGTAAAGTTTGAGAAGAGTCTGTCGTTAAATAAATGATTCCATCTCACTGTTCCTGTTCTGTTACCCCAATTAAAACCTTGTCTTGCGTCAAACTTAAAAACATCTCTACCAACATAACTTGAAATGTATAATGTGTTACTTTCATTTAGTTCAAAATTTGTTTTTGCGGTGAGATCATAAAAGTTTAGCGCTGCTCCATCCTCAAAAAAATTAGAGCTTTTCAGAAATGGTCTTGCTAATATATCAGCGTATGACCTTCTCAGTGCCAAGATAAATGAGGACTTGTCTTTTACGATTGGAGACTCAAGAGTTAACCTACTAAAAATGGTTCCTATACCTCCTGATAGAACTGTATTTTTTTTATTCCCATCCTTCATCCTTATATCCAGAATTGATGATATACGGCCACCATATCTTGATGGGACACCTCCTTTATATAATTTCAAATCCTTAACTGCATCAGGATTAAACACAGAAAGAAAACCAAGAAGGTGAGATGAATTATATACCGGGGCCTCATCAAGTAACACCAGGTTTTGACCAACAGAACCCCCTCTCACATTAAATCCAGATGCGCCCTCACCAACTGAACTTACACCAGGAAGTAATTGAATAGCTTTAATAATATCATTCTCTCCTAGGAAAGTAGGTATTTCAGTTACTTTTGACATGTCTAGTTTTGAAGTGCTCATCTCAATGCTAGATATATTATAATCTTCTGCAACATCACTAACGACTACTCCTTGTAACTCAATATCCAAACTTGAAAGTTCAATATCTACTTTCAAATTATCAGATAACTCTAACTCTCTAGAAATTGTATTATATCCTATATATCTAAAGTCGACGTTATATATTCCTTCATCTAATGTAATTGAATAGAAACCATAAGGGTTTGTTATTGTTCCTGCTCTTATCTGATTAATATAGACTGTAGCTCCTATGAGACTCTCTCCAGACTCAGCATCTCTCACATAACCATTTAATGTAAATTTATCTTGAGCATACAATTGAGTTGATATCAAAAAGAAAAAAGACAGATTTCGTAAAATTTTTGTCATCACGATAATAATACGATAATTTATATTATGAGTTGTTTTTTTTTATCTCTTCGATAATAATTTTTGAGTGATCTCTAGAATTTTCAATAAACCACTTATTAGTTTTCAACCCACCACATATTACACCTGCAAGATATATACCATTAACATTAGTTTCCATAGTATCAGGATTATGGAAAGGTGTTGTGTACTCATCATCTCCAATTATAATACCAATTCTTTCTAGGAAAGAGAAGTCAGGTTGGTAGCCTGTCATGGCAAGAACAAAATCATTTTTAATTACCACCTCTCCATCTGGAGTAGAAATTGTAATACTTTTATTTTCTATGCTTTTAATATTAGAGTTAAAATATGACTTGATTGAACCCTCACTAATTCTATTCTCAACATCAGGCTTTACCCAGTATTTTACACTCTCACTTAAATTTGGTTCACGTACTATCATCGTAACTTCTTCAGCTCCCTTCCTGTAAGTCTCAAGGGCTACATCAACAGCTGAGTTGGCAGCACCTACAACAGCAACCTTCATACCAAAGTAAGGGTGAGGCTCATCGTAATAATGTTTGACTTTATCCAAATCTTCTCCCGGAACATTTAGCTTATAAGGGAGGTCATAGAACCCAGTAGATACTATCACATTTTTTGAAATATATTTTCCTTTGGAGGTAACAACTTCAAAATTTTCTTTTTTGGTTATCTTATTCACTTCCTCATATAAATTAATATCTAACTTCCACGAGCTGACTACCCTTCTGTAGTATTCAAGAGCCTCAGACTTTGTGGGTTTTGAGTTATGTGAGATGAAGGGAACACCTCCAATTTCTAACTTATCAGAAGTAGAAAAAAATGTCATGTTTTTTGGGTAATTATATAAGGAATTAACTAGACACCCCTTGTCTATGATAACATAGCTAAGATTATTTTTTTTTGCCTCTATAGCACAACAGATTCCTATGGGTCCAGCACCTATAATACAAAGGTCAAATTTCATATTATCTCATTAATATTTTAAAATTCAAATCAAGAGGATCTAATTCTTTATATAGGTCATCAATAAATGATGAATCATAAAAAGAAATCATATTTTCCTTTCTCTCTTGAATTGAATTATTAGGCTTTAGATTATCACATAAAAATTTAATGTGTGATATAGCATCAGAATTATTTTTTTTAAGTGCATTCACATATCTCCTCTGTACCTGACTTACTGTCTTCTCAATTTTTTTTCCGGTTGCCAAGACATGAGGTTTCATTGTCGAATCAATATCTCCAAACTTTGATGACAAACTTTCAACTGCATCTTTTATTTTTTGAATTTCATTGCTAAAGTTTTTTGTCTCATCCTCAAAGGCACCAATAGATTTAGATTCTAAGACGTGTCTGCTTTTAAATAAATCTCTTGAAGTAAGGCTGTATTTCTTTATTATCTTCTGCACCTTCTCCGAAAGAATTAGACAAAAATCTCTAGGAATAAGTACAGGGTAGTTAATGTCATAACTTTTAAAAAATTTTTTGAAACTAAGCCAATAAACTATCTCCGCAGGACCTCCAACATAAGATATATTAGGCAATATAGACTGCTGGAAGAGACAACGTGATATTACATTAGGACTAAAATTTTCGGGAGATGAATGTATTAGTTTTTTCATCGTGCTCTCATCAAAAGACTTTGAAGTAGAAAGAATTTTATATTCATTTTCTTTCTCAATTCTCTCTCTAAAGTTTTTCTCTTGATAAAAAAAGTTGATTTTTCTGACTAATACATCAGACTTGATTTCTGAAGTCTTTTCAATATTATAAATTGAATTATTTATTATATCATCTTCAATTATTTGTACAAAAGATTTTTTTAAAAGCTTTGAGTTTGGGTCAATGACTATTAAACCTCTCTCACCAAATAGAAAGTTCATGTATTTAATTACCGCCTCAGATAAAGAGTCACTAGAGTTATAAGCTTCAAGAAAAAAACTAGGGACAGAAGATTCTTTTTGTAAAATATTAGCAAAAGATTTGGGGTTAATATCTCCTACAGGGCCTGATGTTTCTATATCCCAGACGTGGGTTCTTCCCAAAGAATGAAAAGATTTAATTTCATCAAAATCATGGTCTTCTGAAGCCATCCAGTAAACTGGAATAAAATTATAATTAGGATATTTTTTTGAAAGATTCTCTGCTAACTTAATAGTTGATATTATTTTATATACCACATAAAGAGGGCCCGTACATACATTCAGCTGATGTCCTGTTGTTATTGTAAAGGTATTATCTGATAAAATTGAGTCAATATTTTCACTAAGTTTATTGCCAATTTCTATGGAATGATATTGAGATATAATCTCAGAATGAAGAGTTCTCCTCTTACTATTATTAAAATCAACTTTATCTATCGCCTTTATAATATTTTTCTCTTCGGGGAAATGTTCCTCTTTAGAATCTTTATTTATGAAGCTTAAAAATTTTTTAGAAAAATTTCCTGTGTCATTAAAACTTATCGTTTCTTTCTTCATTTTAAAACTTCTCCAATTAAATCGTACTCACTCGCCGATATTATCTTAACATCATAAAATTCTCCAACCCTTAGATGAAAATTCTTGGCAGGTATAATTACTTCATTATCTACTTCAGGTGAATCAAACTCTGTCCTACCAAAATAATTATTTTTATCACCTCTATCAATTAATACTTTAAATGATTTACCAACTTTCTTTTTATTTAAATCCTCTGAAATGCTCTGCTGTAATGACATTATCTGATTATATCTCTTCCTCTTAAGTGTCTCAGGTACATCATCTTCAAATGAATGAGAATGTGTTCCCTCCTCATGTGAATATGTAAATACTCCTAACCTATCAAATCTATTCCTTTCTACAAAATCATACATCTCCTTGAAATGGCTATCTTTCTCTCCTGGGTGTCCTGCAATTAGAGTAGTTCTAATTGATATTTCAGGATTAATATCTCTTATATCTTTTATTAACGCATCGGTCTTCTCTCTAGTAATTCCTCTTCTCATAAGTTTTAATATTTCTGAAGAACCGTGCTGGAGAGGTATATCTAAATAATTACAGATATTTTCTCTATCTCTCATAACCTTAATAATTTCTAGGGGAAAACCAGAGGGATATGCATAATGTACTCTTATCCAGTCCAAGCCTTCAATATCCGAAAGTCTTTTTAACAAATCTGGCAATTTCCTCTCCCCGTACAAGTCTAATCCGTAATAGGTTGAATCCTGAGCAATTACCATTATCTCTCTTACTCCATTTTTAACAAGGTTTTTAGTTTCAATAACTAAATCCTCTATAGACTTAGACCTATGCTTACCCCTCATAATAGGTATAGCACAAAAGGAACAAGGTCTATCACAACCCTCAGAAATTTTAAGGTATGCGTAATGTGAATCTGTAGTAATAATCCTTTCTCCTAAGAGCTCATTTCTATATTTAGCTTGAAAATTTTTTAGAAGTTCTGGTAGATCCCTAGTGCCATAAAAACCATCAACTTCTGGAATATCTTTCTCTAAATTTTCTTTATATCTCTGGGATAAACAACCCGTGACAAATAATTTTTTTATTTCCCCTACCTCTTTCTGTTTTGCATAGGAAAGTATAGTATCTATAGACTCTTGTTTTGCGTTATCAATAAAACCACATGTATTTACAATCACAACGTCTGGGTTAATATCATCCCTCTGGTGGAATGCCTTCTTATCGTTTCCTTTCAATTGAGTGAGTAAAACTTCAGAATCAACAATATTTTTTGCGCAACCTAATGTTACAATATTGATTTTTTCTTTTGACTTGGTTTGCATTTTGTTTTTTTAGATGGAATAAAATTAACGAATTATGGGCACTAATAGTTGAGATAAGATATATATACCTAACTACCTTTGACTTTTTACGATATTAAATATTTTTCTCCTACCTGACTTATCCTCTATAACCTCAACAATATATGATCCATTGTTATATTTTTTCATTTCTAAGGTTAGGTCAGAAAAAGGAACAGTCTTTTGTTCAAGAACTCTCCCGAGTTTATCTACTACCCTAATATGATATGTCCCGACTGGGTCACCTCCTTCAAACATCACCTTATCAAGTGTTGGGTTAGGAAATGCCTTTATTTCAAGAAGTAAGCCTTTCTCTAGAGAAGTAGGGATCACATCTACTATTAAAGGTTGGTGAAATCCTTGCGTGATTTCTGTGTCATCATTTCCGAGTGTAGAGATGACACCTTCACCTATAGTCCAACTTAAAATCATTCCTCCTGCCTCAGATGTTTTTCCTGCAGAAGAAATCACCTCCTGAGAGTAACATAAGTGAGAAATAATAAAAAAAGTAAAAACTAAATAATATTTCATAAAGTAAATTTAACTAATTATAGTAAACTAGTTCCCATTAAACATAAGATCTAATGAATTATTAAAACTTGTGGGATTATAGTCTAAAAATTTAATAGACTTTTCTAAATCAAATCCTGTCTTAAAAGGCCTTAGTGCTCTTTGATTTAAATCTTTTGTCTTAACATGATTAATAAGATTTTTATCTAATGTAAAGTAATCTGCTATTCTATTACCAATTTCCAGATAACTCATCTGTTCAGGGCCACACACATTAAAAATTCCAATAGCATTCTTTTCAGAGGCACTCACACATGCTGCTGACAAGTCATCTACATACGTTGGCATTCTTATTTGGTCATCAACAAGACTTATGATATTACCTTCTTCTAGGGACTTCTTAATATAGGTCACTATATTTAACTTTTCGTGCATTCCGTAAACCAAAATTGTTCTTAAAATAGAATATTTAAGATTTGATGAGGTAATTATTCTCTCACCTTCTAGTTTACTTTTAGCATAATATCCTTGGGGGCTAGGAGCATCAGACTCTAGGTAGATTCCTGATTTTTTTTGACCATCAAAAATATAATCTGTAGATATATGAGTAAGGTGACAATTATATTTAAGGCAAACATCAACTAAATTTCTAACTCCATTAATATTTACATCATCACATGACTTTTTTTCTGTTTCACAAAGATCAACATTTGCCATAGCGGCAGAGTTTATTACAACATCTGGATTAAATTTTGCAAAAAATAATTCCAGATCATCTTTTGAGGTTATGTCAACCTTATGATCGGCTAAACCTTCAATTTTTCTTGAGGATTTAAATACTTCATGTTCAGATTTAGAAAGAATCTTTATAATCGA
>TARA_B110000008_G_scaffold17534_1_pt1 | contig 11057 bp, 11 predicted proteins | sample TARA_B110000008 | Tara Oceans TARA_B110000008 (sample SAMEA4396496) | marine metagenome | biome: Westerlies Biome; feature: [DCM] deep chlorophyll maximum layer (ENVO:01000326); material: water (ENVO:00002006), including particulate matter (ENVO:01000060) such as... | depth 40 m
GGCTCCTCCTCTTCAGACTCTTCTTCGACGACAGGCTCCTCTTCGTCGATTTCACCGGCCTCTTTGGCACGAATGGCTGCGACGTACGTTGTTTTGCGACTGCGATTGCCGAACTCGGCGACTTGGTCGTCCGTAAGTCCTAGGCCCTCTGCTTTGGCTTTTAGGTCGGCCAGCCGCATAGCGTCTAAATCTTCGACGACGGGCTCCTCTTCTTCGACATCGGGACGGCCCGGCTCCACGACCACTGGACGTAGCTGTCGGTCATCTTCGATGTCTCTTCTCTCTTCCTTTAGAGCAGCGCGTATGGCTACGCTACTGGAGCCACCATTGACACCGTAATCTTTTCCTCCGCTCTGCTTAAGAATTCGAAGACGAGCTCCTTGTGTTTGCAAGCTAGAACGAGACATCAAATCTATGGGATCTTCTTCCTCTTCTTCGTCTGACGATGCAAACGAATTGTCGTCGTCGTCAGTACTTATGTCTTCCATAACGAGTCGTCGGCGAGCTCTGGGAGCGGGTACGACCACCACATCGGGTTCGTCCTCACTGTCCGAACCTGATTCATTTCCGAGCATGAGCACTACACGCGCGCCTTTGCTAATATTTTTGAGTTCTCTGCGAAGTCCATCCGGGTTGAGGTGGATTGTCGGTTCACAGAACTCAACCATACGAATGTAGTCGTCATCGTCTGTAGATTTTTTGCAGAGGGCAATAATCTCCTCGACGGACTTGTCCAAATGTTCGGGTAATCTTGACACTCTGTCTTGGAACACCCGCATTGAGAATCTGTTGGCCTCGTTGTCAAAGCTCGCGCAATGCGAATGCACGCGCGGTTGTGTTAGACGCAAAATCCTTCCGACAACTCCCTTGCATCTCGATACAAATTCGGGGTCACGTCGTCCAAATCTGTAGGGCCTTCTTTTCGCAGCGCCGGCTTGGCGCCGTATGACGGTTCCGATATCAACCGTATTGGAAATATAATGCTCGTCCTTGTTGTCGTAATGGAGACGAACTTTACCGCACGTTAGGTTTGGTCGAATTTCTGGTTCTCCTTTGTCACCCATCTGCGACCACGACTCGTACGGACTGGCAAATTGCCAGTGGTATTTTGAGCGTGCTTTTGGGAGTCGCCTTGGGCGAATGACTCCTTTTCTGTAGATGATGTTGAGCGTTTTGTGTATCCTTTGTCGTGTCACCGTGTCCATCTGGGCTTTTTGAAGATCTTCCTGTGCTTTTGACAGTAAATCGCCGAGAATTTGTTGGTTAATTCTGTGTTTATACGACTCGTCGACGTTTTTGAGGAACCGGTCGAGTGGAGTCTTGCTTGCGTCATAATGTGACGTGACAACGTCCGATGCCTTCTTTTGAGAAGTCAGTTGACTCGCAAGATTGCCCTCCTCTGCAAGTGCAGACGTTAGTTTTTGAACCAGCGCCTGTTTTGCTCGTATACGCTTGGGGTCTTTCTTTCGAACAATTTCGTTTTTTTTGAAAGTCTGCATAGAATCCTCGTAAATGTCAAAATGCATCGGGGTATATATAGGGTCGAATCGTTTTTACAGCCGAAGATGACTATCCAATGTTCTCGTCGCCGTACAAATATTTACCAAGACCGACCTACGCCGATGTGGCAGCGTATCCTTGTATACGGGTGTGGCGCGGCTATTTTATTGGCGCTGTGTTGGTGGGTACTTCGCGACACAACGCCGGTCAGGTTCGTCAAGCCGACGTCCGACGACTTTAACGCTCCTCCTGGAGAGACCGTCACACGGGCTCAATTGGAAGATGTGTATTGGCGCGTGTCTATTCGACACGCTTCGCAGGCGCTTTCCGAAGTCTGCGATGCCGAAGACTATTCTGTATTGACACATAAAAATATTATTATGGACGGGGAGAGAATGCGCGAGTCTTACATATATCTGTGCAAACCGATTGGCGATATCGTCTCCGTGTTGAATGCAAGACGGGTCATGTCCAATGCTGCAACAAAAAGTGTCTCGTGCAGAGAAACATATGGAAATATTACGAAAACCGTTGCGCGCAAGTACCCATTTTCTCTGAAATATGTCTGTGGTCAAACATTTGTGCACCGAACACGGGTCGTTCGCGAAGCGGCCGAAGCATGTACTTGGTTGCATGCTCTGGATATTGTAGAGTCTGTTTGGGATTGACGTATAAAAGGTCGAGTTATCATTGAAACGCCATGGACCATGGCATACCGCTCAATCGACGGGAGATTGCATTGACGTTTGCTTTTTTACGCAAGACGCCCATGATATATACATGTCGAAACATGATTCATCATCATTTGTTTGGTAACGGCATTACATTTTCGCACCGCCGCGGCCGTATTCGTCCAGATCCCCATATGCAGGAAATTATGACAGATTACTGGATGCCCTGCTGCAAAGCGTTGGTTGATAGTATCATGGCAATTGGCATCGCCATAATCCGCGTTGTTCAGATGGACGATGGTCTTCGAGTGCCTGTTGTCTTGGAGCCCGAGTGTTGTCAAATTAAAATGCGTTACGTGTTCGGCGTTCGCGAGTACACGATAATGGACGACCAGCAGCAAATTGTGCCAGATACATTTGTATTGGACGACTTTGGATTTTCTCCCACGATGAGAGGTTCGCTAACATCGACCGTATGCAACTTAATCCCACAGATTCAATATGTGAACACGCTCATGGGGACGTCTTTGACAATGGAGCGCAAGAGAGCCGACCCTGTCATCATGACAGAATCTGTCGACACCAAAGTTGACAACGTCGAGGGTATTAATTACGACTATTACGCAGACGGAGATATGCAAGATACTGGTGACAAGAATAAATTTCAGCGCAATCGCTCAAACATTGCACAATTAGCACAGCAGCAAAACATGTACGATGCTTTCTTCGCAGGTGAGAGTGGGGTACCATCCACCGGTTCCGCGGTTCTTGATAATGTGGTCACATTACCTATTGGCCAACGCGTTGTCAACACACCGCAACAAACTGGTCGTTCTGATGTTGTGGCACAGGTGAAGCTATTTGAGGATACCGTGTGTGGTGTGTTGGGCGTTCCGCGGTCGCTCATCATGTCCGACACGCCTCATAAGTCGGATTCGGCTGGCACGCACCAAACCTTTCAGAAAACAATCTTGTCGTGGAAAACACATATTCAGGAGGCTTGTGGAAAGTTGTACAACATCATTTACTCTGAAGACATTACGAAACAACTTGTGGATGCGATGGGTAAGAAACGCAAGCGAGAATCTACAATTGCCGATGTGTACGCGCTGAAAAAACGCATGCAAGTCGAAATAATCTTCCCAATATCCCCATTCATGAACCACGATTCTTTGTTCATGCACTATCAACGCGGTGTATTGCCATGGGACACTTACGTGGAGCACGCATGTGCTCAAGCGTGCTTGCCACATACTAAAATGCCCGAGCCGAAACAACAGATGTCAGATACGAAAGACACATCGCCAACTGAGAAGGGGGACAAAAAGAAAAAAGAAGAGAGTATCGACGACACGAACGCAGTGAAGGATACATCAGAAAAAGACGACAATAAAGGTAAAGAATAACGACAAAAATTATTTTTTTTTTACATTTCGTGATACATGGCATCGTAAGACGCCATAATTTTGTAATCTATATGAGACAAAAAGTGCTGAGACCCTTTATTTGTTATGGATACGTACACTGCGCCATGTTTTGGAACTTGTGCGGTCCTTTCCGCACGGATGCGCAATTCTGCGACTTTGTTTCCGTGTGCGTCGGCCGATGTCTGCACAAGTTTTTGCAAAATGTCCGCAGACAATTCCATACACGTCGTGTTGGAGTGTATGCCAGGCCTGTGAAAGTTTACTCTTAGCGTCAGATCGGAGCTTGACAGAGTTTCTATTATCTTTTCTATGGAAAGCGAAGTGCCATACGTTTCTGCTGTTTGATATAAAACCGTTCCAGCGCTTTGCACTTTTCTCGTTTCGTTCATTTCGAATAAATCCTTCCCGCTGCTCCTCAGTTCTTTTAGAGCTCTACCTTGGTCGGCGACATTGTCCTTATTGTAACTGTTCGAGCCCAGCGGACGAACAGTGGCTTCTAGCATAATGTGGTGCGTCGCAGTAGGGGCCGGCGCTTCAACATTCACCGGTGTCGACTCTCGAGAACGAAAGGCAAGCCTAGACATAGTTGTCTAGATCCATTAATCTTTATATACTGCATTTTCAAAAATCTAACTTCCTCTTGTTCACTACCAACAACGGTACCGAACTCTGTCTTGTTGTCACAGTGTCACGGTCCCATTTACCCATTGCGAAAACGGATAAGGAAATGGAAAACACAATAGGGTCCATCATTGAGTCCGTGCCAAGATCAAGAAGATTAGGCCGCTGCATTCTACGAATGACTACCGTGTACATTCCAATGTATGCACAAATCGTAAAGAAAGACCATACGTATTCCGCATTTCGAGGCACGCAGCATGGACCGTCTGATCTTTTCGATTCCTTATTGACGTCAGAGAATGGTTTGAAGTACATGTAATGTAAAACGACGACGACAATGTGCCAGGAGAGCATAGACAAGAAAATAGTCCGCCATTCGGAATCATCTTCGTCGTCCGCGAGATCGTAAATCATGACTGACAAATATAACCAGAATATTCCAAGAACAATGTCGTGCAACGTCCACAGAGAGTAAACTTTTCGAAATCGCAGAACTAATTCCTCGGATGGGATGTTTAGTGACGCGTCGTGTTTAAAGGTTGTCGTGGCGGCACAGTGGATCAGACACACTACCAGAGGGATACATGATATTAACCAACACACTGATGCAGATGCCCAAACTGTTGCGACTGTAGAGGAGTGACCCTCAAGGAATCGATGCCGCTCAAACCATGACGTCGCCACCGCGGCAAGTGCAATCATGGCTGCAAGTACCCTGAACATGACAGTAATCCATTGAACGGAAATTGGATCAGACCAAAAGTCGTGCAACAAACAGCAATCTGTCTTTTTCATCACGCGTATCGATTTACGGAAGAGGTTGTGTTTAGTAAAAAAGGAAATTACATCTGTCACAGTAAGGGTAAGAATGGCTCCGCCTAAACCGGCGAAAAACAAAAGTGGTGTAAGGTTCCACCATCCCCATATAGCGAGCGAGAGCGTCACTGCAAATAAAGCATACATCAGTAAAAAAATGTATATTTAAATACGTCTCGTTTTACAAATGAACATCACTGATGTGCCAAGTGATTGGGCCGCAACGGGGGATAAGTTGCCCGTGTCTAATTGGCTCGCCGATGACAAGTTGCCAATCGACAGGTCCGCGGAAGAAATGATTCAGTATCTCAAGGGCCATTATAGTAGCGATTTCGGACACATGATTCATTCCACAGGGTCTATACCGCAAGATTTTGTGCATTGGTGGTGTTACATGGGAAAGGCACACTTCGAAGAGGATCATCGGACAATTTATCCAACATTAAAATTATGGTTGCCTATCGTTTCGAAGTGGCTTGGTCGACAGGCACGCCCGTCGGACATTTTTGGCACGTTTAAAGCATGGCTGGATATCCTGTTCTTGGACCAGACCGTGTACGACAACGAAGATGTCAGACCAAACGTCCCTAGAAAATATGCAGGACAGGTCTACTGGATGAAACAACCTTCTGAGAAGAAACCACAAACACGTCTCGATACCATGCAATATATCATTCAACAGGGGTTTGAAATATTCAGCGAGCGCGGTTGGTCAGAGGGCTACAAGTACTGGCAATACGAAACAAAAAATTACGAACTATTTGCCTGATTTTAAAGTAATGGACACATCTAAAAGGTGCAGTGCTAACATGAATCCCGACAAACAACCGATAAAAAACAGTATTGTCAGCAATAAAATGATACGCATTTCGCCATGCGAATTACACATGATCATCAAAGCAACTAACAAAATATACACAGAGATGCCAATAGATGAAAGGATATTTTCTGCCATGAACACGTCACTGAACGTTCCATCGGAAAGCACAAGAGCCAATATAATTCCAATCGCGAAGAAACACATAATGACCAACCAATAAATCTTCGTGACGAAGCTCTCTAAATCTCTGAGTTTCATGAGTTCGTAGATCGTATCTGTTTTCATTTTTCCAGATTCTATGTCGGGGGCTAACATTTTGTCTGTCTCGTCGTCTCCAGAGCCTGCGCGTCTAGACATTTACTTTTGAGAAAATACACTAAATAGATAAAATGCAATGTGACTTTTATGGATTCAAACTATATTACTCCTGTGAAAGTAGGCAAATCGATATTTAACCATTTCCAGTTGGCGCTGCAACGACGCTATTTGCTGCGCCGCATCTCGTGCTACTTTATGCATGGCGTCGTGTTCTGTTCTGGTCTTTTCGTACGCTTCGGCTAGTACCGTCACATGATCTTTTAGCCGCTGATTTTCGACCAAAGATTCCTTGTATAATTTATCCAATTTCGACATGTGAGGCAGTAGGAATGCGATGGCTTCCTCAGCTGTGGGTATTGTGGCACGCAAACGCTTATTCATCTGCCGAATCTCAGTTTCGAAACTTGCAGGTCTTTTTGCACGATTAGAGAGCTCGTTGGTACCGAAAAATGCATCGTGACACGGACGGTGGCGTTTCGAACCGTATGCGATGTCCCCAGGCGCCATTTGGACCATGACATCGCCGTCGCGACCACGCTTGGGCATGTCTACCTTAAATTGTTCGTGTTTTATATAGTGTGTTCAGAATATACCAAACATATGCGTACAACATTTAAAACAATTCCAACATTTAAATTGTAGAACAGTCATTTAAATCTAATTGTAATGTCTTTGTTTTCACGCGCCTTTCCAGCGAGCCGCGATGGGACCGCTGGGTACAGACCTGTCACAAACGCTGAAGAAACCCGCAAAAAGGCCGAAAACCGCGTCCGTGCACTGGTTAACGCGCTCGAGGACATGTGTGGAAAGTCCGTGCCCACCACACCGCACATTGTTTGGGCAATCGTCAACGCCGCGTGCGATATATTCGATCAGACGTACCCGAACTATGCAGTCGCGCGCGAATTTTCTCTAAACGTCCCGGAATATCACGCCCAAGTAAGTGGCGCAGAGAACACGGACAACCTTTCCGAGTTGATCGCGTGGTTAGAAGCGGTTCATAACATCCACGTTGGCGATAAAACTCTCGCCCGAGAAAAAAAGTACAATGTGTTTGCACGGCACTGTGGCTATACTAGGACAGAAAATGAGTGAATATTTACGACATATGTTGTACATTAATTTTGCTTTAAAATTCTGACGATATGGAATGGAAGTTCGTGTCTGTCAAAAATGGTTGCGCGAAGCTTGGTTCAAATCTACCTCATTTAAAGTAAAACCACAATTATGGGTCTCGGGAAACAAACTTAAAATTACAACGTTTAAAAAAGGCGGTATCGGGATGAGATCCGTCCGTACATATACGGCAGACCTTAACGAGGAGTGCTGTATTGAAATACCGGACACACTAAGGGCTTACCTAAGTCAGATGGACACAGAAGATGAAATCACATTGAAATTGGCGAAATCGAACGTATTGTCGGTCATTCTTGAGGCTTGTTCGTATGGCGTTCAGTATCAGATTCCAAACATTATTCGCACGGAGGACATGTCCGTGGACACATCACCAAAAGATTGTCGAATACAAGTATGCACGAAAAGTTGGTCAAACCTCTGTCGCATGATGCCTTCAAAGGGGGAAATAACGCTAGCCTGCAAAATGGATAAAAAAATAGTGACATTCAAGCACTCGAAGGGTAGGTGGGCCGCGGCTATCACTGCGAAAACAAAAGCTAGTAAAGACGCTTCGTTCGTGTGCGACAGTGGTGTGACGAAATTCTGTTTCACAGAGGCTGCAAAAGCACCAACATTTTCAACATTGATATTCATGGATTGTGGTGTATTGAAATGGGAATCCGGAAACACGTCTGTGCATTTGGCACCATTCGTTGAGTAAAACGAATCTGACTATATAAACGAACAAACTACGTCAAATGATTATATTTATTGTACCATACAGATGCACAGACCAACCGGAAAGAAAACACCAACTCCAATTGTTCTTGCATACCATACGCGGCTTTTTGCCAGATTCGTATATTTTTGTAATGGAACAGTTTGACAAGGGACCCTTTAACAGAGGCGCTTTGTTGAACGCGAGCATTTCCGCGTGTGGGGCATCACCAAATCATGTGCTGTGCTTTCACGACCTAAAATACCTACCAACCGTTGAAAGCATTCAGGAATACGTACGCCAACTACCAGAAAACACTGTGAGGCACGTCAGGTCAAAAGATTTCCCAAAATTCGGCGGAGTTATTCTCATGAGATGTGCCGATTTCACAAAGGTGAACGGGTTTCCAAACGATTATTGGGGCTGTAGCGGAGAAAATGACGAACTACACAAACGTATTTTGCGCGCAGGTCTTAGAATCGAGCGCACGGACGGTGTTCTTCTCAACCTGAAAAAACTCACCCCACCTAGCCCTAAACATCAGGCGTCCCAAAATAAACGCTGGGAAAAAATGGACTGGCATGACGCGAATCCCGGGAAGGACGGCCTTGAACAACTCGACGCACAAATTGTACATAGTTCGTGTCAAGACGACGTTTTGTTTCACTACCAGGCCGTATTACCACACATTGAACACTGAATCCACATACAAACTATTTTAGACTATTTATAGAATATGCTACTTTATGAACATAATATGTCTTTTATACCATGGATCATGCGTACATTCGTATTCATCCTGCTATTCTTAAGTGTTTTTGCACAAGACGATGACGAGGACGACGGCGTAGGCACGACTATAGGCATTGATTTGGGAACAACGTACTCTTGTGTAGGTGTATTCAGAAATGGTCAAGTAGACATCATCGCAAACGACCAGGGAAACCGAATTACGCCATCGTACGTTGCTTGGTCGGACAAGGAGCGCCTAGTCGGCGACTCTGCAAAGAATCAAGCCACAATTAACCCCGAAAACACAGTATTTGACGTGAAAAGACTTATTGGACGTAAATTCAGTGACAAGACAGTACAAGCTGACAAGAAACTTTTCCCATTTGATCTGGTGAATAAAAAGGGGAAACCGTACGTTGAAGTCACTGTCGATGGAAAGAAACAACAGTTTGCACCAGAAGAAGTCTCTTCCATGATTCTACAAAAAATGCGTTCCACGGCAGAGAACTACTTGGACAAGGAAATTCGCCATGCAGTCGTGACAGTACCCGCATACTTTAACGATGCCCAGAGACAAGCCACAAAAGACGCAGGTACCATATCCGGTCTGTCGGTCGAACGAATCATCAACGAACCTACCGCGGCGGCAATAGCCTATGGTCTAGAGAAAAAAGGCGGCGAGAAAAATATTCTTGTCTTTGATTTGGGTGGTGGAACTTTCGACGTCACACTTTTGACCATCGATAATGGCGTTTTCGAGGTATTGGCAACGAACGGAGACACCCATCTAGGCGGAGAAGACTTTGATCAAAGAATCATGAAATACTTTATGAAAATGTTCAAGAAAAAACACAAAGTCAGCATGGCAAAAGACAAGAGGGCAATGCAAAAACTACGCCGTGAATCAGAGCGAGTCAAACGAGCACTGTCCACACAGCCACAAGCACGCGCTGAAATTGAGGCACTTTATGACGGTATTGACTTTTCTGAAGCGTTGACGCGTGCCCGTTTTGAAGAATTGAACCAAGATCTGTTCAAAAAAACCCTGGGACCGGTCAAAAAGGTCATGGAAGACGCAGGGCTGAAAAAATCAGAGATCGACGAGCTCGTTCTGGTCGGTGGATCAACACGTATTCCGAAAGTACGCAAAATGCTACAAGACTACTTTAACGGCAAAAAGCCTAATACGGGCATCAACCCAGACGAAGCCGTTGCGTACGGTGCAGCGGTACAGGGTGGCATTTTGTCAGGGGACGGTGGTGATGCCACGAAAGATATTCTACTTCTTGATGTCGCACCACTGTCTCTCGGCATTGAAACTGTGGGCGGTGTCATGACAAGGCTCATTGAACGAAACTCTGTCATTCCCACTAAAAAAAGCCAGACATTTTCCACGTATCAGGATAATCAGCCCGCAGTCATGATACAAGTATTTGAAGGAGAACGTACCATGACCAAACACAACCACAATCTTGGCAAATTTGAACTCACTGGCATCCCACCAGCCCCCCGAGGTGTACCGCAAATTGAAGTCACGTTTGAAATCGATGCAAACGGGATTCTACAAGTATCTGCTGAGGACAAGGCATCTGGAAAATCTGAAAAGATCACAATTACAGCTGAGAAGGGGCGCCTGTCCGAAGAAGAAATCGAGCGCATGGTGCAAGAAGCCGAAGAATTTGCCGAAGAAGACAAGCGTACGAAACAACGCATTGACGGACGAAATGCGCTCGAGGGGTACTGTTACAGTCTGAAGAATTCACTAGAAGACGAAGAAAAGGGAATTGCAGACAAAGTCAGCGAAGAAGACAAGGAGTCGCTCGAAGAAGCAATCAAAGAAACACTAGAATGGCTTGAGGACAATCAAGAGGCTGACAAAGAAGATTATGAAGAAAAACAGAAAGAACTTGAAGGTGTGGCAAACCCAATTATGACACAAGCTTACGCGACTCCAGAAGGCAACCAGGAAGTCGACGATGAAGACGACGAAGACGACGAAGACGAACTTTAAAATAGCAATAATATATATTAATTTAAAATTTTAATTTTCTAATTCCAGTTTCCAACTCGGCGGAACTCGTCGCAGTCATCAATTCTTCCGAAAGCGATGCAAGCTGTTTGCGTTCGGCAGATGTATCTCGACAGCAGCCGAACCAATATATGAAAAAGATGAGAAGTACAATCAAAACAAACAAAAACAGAATGTAATCGTTCCACGATTGACCGTTCTTTTTGGAAGAACAGCTAGAACCATCACCGTCGCAAACGCTGCATGCGTCTAGAGTTGCGTTGCCGTTCGGCGTTCCGGCACAGTCGGC
>TARA_B110000008_G_scaffold98088_1_pt1 | contig 11039 bp, 9 predicted proteins | sample TARA_B110000008 | Tara Oceans TARA_B110000008 (sample SAMEA4396496) | marine metagenome | biome: Westerlies Biome; feature: [DCM] deep chlorophyll maximum layer (ENVO:01000326); material: water (ENVO:00002006), including particulate matter (ENVO:01000060) such as... | depth 40 m
CAAAAAAGGCTTGGGAAGAAACAACAAGTAGAGGTGCTGAATCTTACTTAGAACCAAAAACAGAAAAGGATAATGATGGTGAGGTGGCAACATCAGGTATTAAAATCTATGGAGATACCGTTCATATTTTTGTTGAGCGTAAAAACTATAATGGAACTTTTATGCCAGGATTTGAAAAATGGGAATCGCACTATAACCCTGAACCTGTTGGGTTGAAATACATTGATCATATGGTTGCTAATGTAGATTGGAATGAAATGAATATTTGGGAAAAATTCTATAATGAAAAAATGGGATTTGCTAATCTTATTACTTTTGATGATAAAGATATTTCTACTCAATTTACAGCTCTTATGAGTAAGGTAATGACAAATGGAAATGGAAGAATTAAATTTCCAATTAATGAGCCAGCTGAAGGAAAAAAGAAATCACAGATTGAGGAATATTTAGATTTTTATGACGGACCAGGAGTACAGCATATTGCAATAGCTACTGATGATATTGTATCTACTGTTGCTGAGATGGTAAAAAGAGGAGTTGAGTTTTTAAAAGTACCATCAACATATTATGATACTGTGCTGGATAGAGTTGGAAAAATAGATGAAGAAATTTTAACACTTAAAGAGCATGGCGTTTTGGTAGATAGAGATGAGGAAGGTTATTTATTACAAATTTTTACCAAGCCATTAACCGACAGACCAACTTTATTTTTTGAGATTATTCAAAGGAAAGGAGCAAAATCTTTTGGGAAAGGAAACTTTAAAGCCCTTTTTGAATGCATAGAGGCAGAACAGGAAAGAAGAGGAACATTATAAATAATAAAATTATGATACATTTAAAAATAGGAGATAGCGCACCAGCAATTAATTCTGTAGATCAGAATGGAGATGTAATTACATTAGAACAGTTTAAAGGGAAAAAAGTTGTCCTTTATTTTTACCCGAAAGATATGACTCCAGGCTGTACGGTTCAATCTTGTAATTTGAGAGATAATTATAAAGCTCTTTTAGATAAAGGATATGTTGTGTTGGGCTGCTCGGTAGATAGCCCAGCAAGACATGTTAAATTTATAGAAAAATACGATTTACCATTTTCACTTATTTCAGATGAAGACAAAAAAGTAGTTGAGGATTATGGAGTTTGGGGGCTTAAGAAATTTATGGGTAAAGAGTATATGGGAATAAGCAGAACTACTTTTGTGATTGATGAAAAGGGGATGATTGAAGATGTAATCACCAAAGTAGACACTAAAGATCATACTGCTCAAATATTTAAAACCTAAGATTATGAAAAAACTACTCCTTATATTACTTTGCTTACCTATGATTGGGTTTGGGCAATTAACTTATGTGCCTGATAACGCTTTCGAATCTTATTTAGAGGCTAATGGAATGGGAAATGGTTTTACAGATAATTATGTAACAACATCAAATATAAGTTCTATTTTGAGTTTAGATGTTAGCTATCAAAATATTTCAGATTTGACTGGAATTGAAGATTTTATATCACTAACTAATTTAGATTGTCAAGTGAATCAAATTACAAGCTTAGATATTAGTAATAATATAAACTTAGTTGATTTAAATTGTCGATACAATCAATTATCAAATCTAGATTTAAGTTCTAATACATCTTTAGTAAACGTTAATTGTAGAAATAATCAAATTATTAGTTTAAATTTAAATAATGTTGATTCCTTAGAATCACTTTTGTGTTGGAACAATCAATTGACAAGTCTAAACGTAAATAACTGTTCTTTTCTATTATATCTGAGGTGTGAAAATAATTATTTAACTAGCCTAGATGTAAGTAATAATACCTTATTATATACTTTAACATGTAATAACAATCAATTAACTAGTCTTAATTTAGTTAATAATACATTTCTACATACAATTTGGTGTCATTACAATCAATTGACAAGTCTTGATATTAGTAGTCACGTTTATTTAGAATCGATAATTTGTAGTGATAATCAATTAACAACTCTTTACTTAACTAATACTTCACCTACTAATTATAATAATCTATACTCTTTAGTTTGTCATAACAATCAGCTAAGCAGCTTAAATGTGAGTAATCATGCATCAATGCAAACTCTAACGTGTAGAAATAATCAATTATCAAACTTAGATATAACCAATTGTGCCTCTTTAGTATCTTTATCTTGTGACAGTAATCAGCTAACCAACATAAACTTAACTAATTTTTCTGCATTACGTGATATTTATTGTTCAGACAATCAAATCACAAGTCTTGATTTAAGCACTAACGATAACTTAGAGATTATACAATTTATGAATAATCAATTAATCAGTGTTGATTTAAGAAATGGGAATAATAATATTCTTAATAGTGTAAATTTTTTTGGAAATCCTTATTTATATTGTATTGATGTAGATAACCCTAGTGCTTGGGTGTGGAATCAAGGGTTTGGCTTTGATCCACAAACTAGTCTTAGTTTAAACTGTCCACTACCTATACTAGGTTGTAACGATTCTTTAGCTTGTAACTTTGATATATCAGCAAATATTAATGATAATAGTTGTGTCTATCCTTCAACATCAGTTGATTCAGTAGGAACTTTTTGTGACTCATACACTTGGATAGATGGAATAACTTACATAACTAATAACAATACAGCAACTTATACATTAACTAACTCATCTGGTTGTGATAGTATTATAACTTTGGATTTAATTATTAATAATAGCACCACATTAATTTCAAATCAATTCGTTTGTGATTTTTATACTTGGCCAATTAATGGAGCAATTTATAGTTCATCTATCATTGACACTTTCTTTACTACAAATGCTAATGGATGTCCTGAAACAAACATTCTTAATTTAGTAGTTAATTATTCTACAACAAATACCTCCTCAGTTACAGTTTGCGATTCTTATACATGGATAGATGGAGTAACTTACGCGGTTAGTAATAATACTGCAACCTATATTACTACGAATCCTTCAGGATGTGATAATATTGCAACACTTGACTTAACTATAACGGGAAACCCTATATCATCAATTATACAGAACGGAACTAGCTTAGAAGTCACTATAGCAGACACGTATATTTGGAACACTGGAGAAATAACACAGATGATAACACCAACGGCAAACGGGTTATATTGGTGTATAGTAACGGATGCAAGTGGATGTGTTGGAGATACTGCATTTTATGAAGTGACAAATATAATTAGCGCATTAACTGAAATAACTAACGCTAAAAAAACTTTACTTAAAGTAACAGACCTATTAGGAAGAGAAACAAAACAAACAAATCAACCACTCTTTTACATCTATGATGATGGAACAGTAGAGAAAAGAATAGTTATAGATTAGAATAATAATCGAAAGACCTCTTCAATCTTCCTACATTGCACAATATCAATCTTAAAGCCTTTAGGGCTGAACTTATTGTATTTAGAAACAATGATTTGCTTATAGCCTAACTTTTCAGCCTCTGCAATTCGGCTCTCAATTCTATTTACTGCTCGTATCTCTCCGGATAAACCTATTTCTCCAGCAAAGCAAGTAAGCATATCAAGCGCAATTTCTTTATCAGAAGAAAGTATAGAACATACCACAGCTAAATCAATGGCAGTATCATCAATTTTTATTCCCCCTGTAATATTTAAAAAAACATCTTTTGCCCCAAGCATAAAACCGCATCTCTTTTCTAAAACAGCCAAAAGCATATTCATTCTTTTGGTATCATACCCGGTGGCAGATCTTTGTGGGGTTCCATAAACTGCTGAGCTTACTAGAGACTGAATCTCAACAAGTAGTGGGCGAGCTCCTTCAATAGTAGCCGCAATACCCACTCCACTTGTCGCTTCATCTCTTTCAGAAATTAAAATTTCTGAGGGGTTACTTACCTCTCTCAATCCCTCTTGATTCATTTCATAAACTCCTAATTCAGATGCAGAACCAAATCGATTTTTTATTGTTCGCAAGATTCTATATACATAATTTCTATCTCCCTCAAATTGCAAAACAGTATCTACCATGTGTTCTAATATCTTTGGTCCTGCAATTGCACCATCCTTATTAATATGGCCGATTAAGAAAACAGCCGTTCCTGTTTCCTTGGCATACTTTATAAGTTCGGCTGTACATTCTCGTATCTGAGAAACTGAACCTGGTGAGGATTCTATATGAGCAGTATGTAAAGTTTGTATGGAATCAACTACAAGTATATCGGGTTGTAATTGTTCTATTTGCTGAAAGATATTTTGAGTTGAGGTTTCTGTTAAAATATAACAGTGTTCAGAGTTTTTGTTGATGCGTTCAGCACGCATTTTTATTTGCTTTTCACTTTCTTCCCCTGACACATAAAGTATTTTTTTACTTTTTGAACTCAGTGCAAATTGTAATAGTAATGTTGATTTCCCTATTCCAGGATCTCCTCCTAAAAGGATAAGTGATCCAGGTACAATTCCACCACCTAAAACCCTGTTCAGTTCTTTGTCATTAGTGATAATTCTTTTTTCATTGCTGTAATCAATATCACTAACTAAGGTTGGTTTGTTTATTTTTTCAGATTTAAATCCTCCTTTATTATCACTTTCTTTTGTAAGGACTTCCTCAACAAAGGTATTCCACTCATTACATTGTGGGCATTTTCCTAACCATTTTGGGGATTGTGTACCACAGCTTTGGCAAAAAAAAGCAGATTGAATTTTCTTTTTTGCCATTAAGAGTTTTTGATTTTATCAATAATATTGGTACTTGAAAATCCATCTACAAAAGGAACAAGTATTACTTTTCCACCATTTTTTTGAACGATTTCATGCCCTACAATAGTCTTAATTTCATAGTCGCCACCCTTTGCTAAAACATCAGGAACTAAAGTGCTGATTAAGTTAATTGGTGTTTCTTCTGAAAATAACACAACAGCATCAACAAAACTAAGAGAAGCCAATAAAATTGCTCTAGATTGTTCATTGATTATAGGGCGATCATCTCCTTTTAATTTTTTGATAGAACTATCAGAATTGAGCCCTATAATGAACTTACTTCCTAAGTCGGCAGTACGAGCCAAGACTTCAATATGTCCTCTGTGTACTATGTCAAAACAGCCATTGGTAAATACTACTTTTTCTCCTGAATTTTTCCAAGATTCAACTTGAGTTTTTAATTCTTCAAGGGTAAATATTTTATTCTTTAAAGTATTAAGATGCGACATTGCTTTTCTTTTTAGATAAAAATAAAACTAGCAATCCTACTGAACCCATAATAATTGCTACTAAAGTCTGTGCTACATGTACTATAGTTGGGAATAATAAAGCTGGGTTTGTTGGGTCGCCTCCTTCTCCTAAAAATACCGTTCCTACTCCAAGTACAGAAAGACCTATCATTACAATTGCGTGATAAGACCCTACTCCTCCAGGGGTAGGAATAACCATACCTATTCCTCCTAGTACTAATAGGAACAATCCATCACTAGCAGTTAGGTGAGAAGTTTCATCCATGCAGAAAAAACAAATATAAGTCATTAGGAAATACATAATCCATATACTGAATGTTTGAAACCAAAAAGCTGACTTTCTTTTCATTTTTTTGATGCTTTTAAATCCTTCTTTTAGTCCGTCAATAAAGGATAAAACTTTCTCATAAAACTTTGATTTTTTAAGCCATTTCTTAGCAAAGTAAAAGAGAACACCTCCTCCTACTAGGATTCCTAAAAGCATAAATAGTTTATCATTTCCTGTACTTTCAGTTTGCTGTGCTTGTAGGGTAGTGTAGAATTTAAAAATATCATTAAACTTTAAAACTACCGTTAAAAAGATAAGAGAAATAAGGAATACAAAATCAATTACTCTTTCAATAAGTATAGTGCCGAAAAGCTTGTCTACTGGCACTTTTTCCACTTGATTAAGTGCTGTACATCTTGATATTTCTCCTGCTCTTGGTATAAACATATTGGTAAAGTATCCTACTGAAACAGCAGATATACTATTGAGTTTTGATGACTTGTATCCTAGTGCATCAATGAGTACTATCCATCTTAAACCTCTACTTACATAAGCCCATCCACCAAAAACCATGGATAATAATACCCATTTCCCATCTACTTTTTGTATTTCTTTTACTAACTGAACAGGGTCTTGATTCTTAAAAAGTAAGTATAGAATTCCGAATGCAAAGCCTAAGGAAGCAATGTATTTTACTATTTTTAAAATGGTTTTTTTATTCACTTTGTAAAACTATAAAATTATATTATCAATTAATCGTACTCCTTCAATATATGCAGCTATGCAGATAGCATTTTGGTTTTTTGCTTCCCATTTAGTTATAGGAAGTAAGGTGTTTAAGGAAACAAAATCTATATATTCTAACTTAAAATGCGTGTTATTTTTGAATTGCTCTTGAATATATTTTTCTAAGGTAGGGATTGCTAACTCTTGGTTGTTTTTGCAATATTTTAAGCATTTATATACTAAGGTTGCCTCTTGTTTTGCTGAGGTTGAAAGTAATTCATTCCTTGAACTTTTTGCCAAACCACTTTCTTCTCTTATGGTTGGTATGCCAATAATTTGAATGTCAGATTCCATTTGTTTTGCTAACGCTTTTACGATTTGTAATTGTTGTAAATCTTTTTGTCCGAAAAATGCTTTTGTGGGATTAATAATGTTGAAGAATTTTTCAACTATAGTAGCCATTCCATTAAAATGTCCGGGCCTAAATTCACCTTCCATTCCTATTGTTAATGTTCCAAAATCAAATTCTTTTGCCTTTTCGCCATTTTTGTATAAATCAGCAATAGTTGGCGTGTATACAATGTCACAAGCTAATTGTTCTAGTTTTTCTAAGTCAGCTTTTAGGGTGTTAGGATAGTTGTCTAAATCACTAGCATTATTAAACTGAGTAGGATTTACAAAAATACTGCAAATAGTTATGTCGCATTGTTTTTTTGATTGTTCTACTATGGATAAATGTCCTTCATGTAAAGCTCCCATTGTTGGCACAAATCCAACCTTTTCTTCCTTTGTAAAAGAGAGTAAGAATTTTTGTAATTCTTTTTTTGTTTTAAAAATATGCATCTATCAGTAGTAAAATTGTACTTAATGGCGACAAAACTAAGAGAAAAGCTTTGATGTTTAGCTTTTTTTTCTATATTTTTGCAGACTAAAATTTTATTAATGGGAAAGAAGAGAGTATTGTATGTTTCACAGGAGATAGTTCCATACACTGGGGAAACTACTATGGGTGAAGTAGCTAGTTTACTGCCTCAAAAAACACAAGAAAGCGGAAAAGACATTAGAATGTTTTTGCCAAAATTTGGTACTATCAATGAGAGAAGACATCAGCTACATGAAGTAATTCGCCTTTCAGGAATGAACTTGATTATTGATGATTTTGATCATCAGCTTATTATAAAAGTAGCTTCTATTCAGAAGTTAAGAATGCAAGTTTATTTTATTGATAATGATGAGTACTTCCCAAGAAAACAAATGTTTGAAAATGAGGATGGAAGTTTTATGACTAATAATGACGAGCGTATGATTTTCTATTGTAAGGGAGTTATTGAAACGGTTCGTAAATTAGGATGGAAGCCTGATGTTATCCATTGTCAAGGTTGGTTTACTTCTTTAGTACCAATGTATATTAAAAAATTATATGCTGGGGATCCTTTATTTGAGGATGTAAAAGTAATTTATTCTGTTTTTGATAATACTTTTGATGGGGTGTTGAGTGATACTTTACCTGAAAAATTATTATTTGAAGATTTAGAAGCTAAAGATGTTGATATGCTGAAAAAGCCAAATATCAACAATTTACATAAGCATGCAATTGATTATGCTGATGCAGTAGTTCAAGCAAGTGCTGAAATGGAAAAAGAGGTGTTAGATTATATTAAATCTTCAGAAAAGCCGTTCATGGAATATCCTGGGGCAGAAGATTATATTGATGCTTACCAAGAATTTTATGAGCAATTTATTGAAGAAGAGGAAGAGGTAGCATTAACAGAAAAATAACACATGAACAAAATCATATCATTAAGCCTAATTATTGGCTTAATTGCAGTATCCTGTACTGACCCAAATACAATTGGGCTAGAAGTGCAACCACCATCAGACACTATAATTATTAGTAGTGATACTTCAGCTAATTTTACTGTAATTACAGAATCAGAAGATTCTTTGCGTACTGATGAAGCACTTAATTTAATTTTGGGAAATATTAATGATCCTATTTTTGATTCTGCTAAAGCTTGGTTTTATACGCAAATTCTATTGACTGAAAATAATACTGATTTAGGAGATAACCCTATTGTTGATTCAGTTGTAATGTCTTATACTTATTCTAGTTCTTATGGTGATTTGGTAGATTTTACTAGTATATCTGTAAAGTTGATTGATGAGCCTATATATAAGGATTCTATTTATTATTCTAATTCAGAAATACTAAATACACAAATGCCATATAATTTTGTAGAATCTTTTAGCTTAAACACCAGTTCAGAAGAAAATCCTATTTTGAGAATAAAACTCCCTAATCAGTTAGGGCAAGTTATACTTGATTTTGGGAATGATGTTTTAAAAGATAATGAATCTTTCTTAGCAGAATTTCATGGTTTAGGATTAGATGCTGAAGCACAAAACACACTGCTATATTTAAATCCTAATGGGTCAAATTCTTTCTTAAAAATTTATTACCACAATGATGAAAGTGGTACGGATACTTTGTCTTTGGATTTTGAATTAGGAGGTGATGCAGCAAGAATCAATTTATTTAATTCTAAACCACTTGAAAACTTAGTTCAAGAAGATGATAAAATATATATCCAGTCAATGGCAGGGTATAAAGCGGCAATTGCTGTAAATAATACCGACTCTATTAAAGCAATGTTAGCAGGAAAAGCAATAAACAAAGTAACAATGAGTTTTGATGTTGAGCAAGGTTCAACAAATGAATATGCAGCACACGATAAATTATTTTTGGTGCGTGTTGATGAGGAAGGTAAAAATGTATTTTTAACGGATTATACAATTGAGGGAGAAACACATTTTGGTGGTAGATTAGAAGATGATAAGTATGTGTTTAACATTACTAGGTATTTCTATCAGTTATTGAATAACGACACTTATACAAATGATTTGTATTTATTACCAGCAGGTGCGGCAGTTAATGCAAACAGAACAATCCTTGAGAAGGATATAAAATTGACTATTCATTATTCAGAATTATAAAATATGTGTGGAATTGTAGGTTATGTAGGCAGTAAGGATGCTTATCCTATTATCATTAAAGGATTAAGAAGACTAGAATACAGAGGATACGATTCAGCAGGTGTTGCGTTAGGAAATAAAAATGGAATATCTCAATTAAAGCAAAAAGGAAAGGTTGCTGATTTAGAAGCTTATGCAGCTGATAAAGATAGTAGCGGAACTATTGGGATTGGCCATACAAGATGGGCGACCCATGGTGTTCCTAATCAAGTAAATGCACACCCACACATGTCAGGTGACAGTAAGTTATCCATTATTCATAATGGAATTATTGAAAATTATGCATCAATAAAAACAGCCTTACAAGCAAAAGGACATACATTTAAAAGTGATACGGATACTGAAGTATTAGTACACCTTATTGAGGATGTCAAAAATCATGAAAAGGTAAGTTTGTTTGAAGCTGTTCGCATTGCATTAGCTGAGGTGATTGGCGCTTATGCAATTGTAGTAATGGAAGATGGAGTGAATAATGAATTTATTGCTGCTCGTAAGGGTAGCCCTTTAGTAATTGGTGTAGGGCGTGATGAGTATTATATTGCATCAGATGCTACCCCTATTATTGAATATACTAATGAGGTAGTTTATTTAGAAGATGGTGAGATAGCAAGGGTAAATGCTGGGGAAGAATTAGAAATAAAAACCATTGCTAACGAAACTAAAACGCCATATATTCAGCAGTTAGAAATGAGTTTAGATACCATTGAAAAAGATGGTTTCCCACACTTTATGCTCAAGGAAATTTATGAGCAACCTAAAAGTATCTTAGATACTATGAGGGGAAGAATTAACCCTGAAACTAAAGAGGTGAAGTTAGGTGGAATATCTGATTATGAACAAAAGATAATGAATGCGGACCGTATTATTATTGTAGCTTGTGGTACTTCATGGCATGCAGGTTTAATCGGTGAATATTTATTTGAAGATTTTGCTAGGATGCCAGTTGAGGTGGAGTACGCTTCTGAGTTTAGGTACCGAAATCCTATTATCCGTGAAACGGATGTGGTTTTAGCAATTTCTCAATCTGGAGAAACAGCTGATACTTTAGCAGCTTTGGAGTTAGCAAAAGAAAAAGGAGCAACCATTTTAGGAATTTGTAATGTAGTTGGTTCTTCTATCCCAAGGTTGACACATGCAGGAAGTTATACTCATGCTGGTCCAGAAATTGGGGTAGCATCTACTAAGGCATTTACAACTCAAGTTGTGGTACTTACTTTAATGGCTCTTAGGATTGGAAGCAAAAAGGTACACTTTCAAATACAGAATACCGTCAATTTATTACTGAACTGGAATTAATACCTGAAAAAGTAGAAAAGGTTTTAAAAACAAATGATCAAATTGAGGAGATTGCAAAGGAGTTTAAGGATGTGTCAAACTTCTTATATTTAGGTAGGGGTTATAATTTCCCGGTTGCTTTGGAAGGAGCACTTAAGCTAAAAGAAATCTCCTACATACATGCAGAAGGGTACCCTGCTGCTGAAATGAAGCACGGACCAATTGCTCTGATTGATGATGAAATGCCTATAGTAGTAATTGCTACTAAAAAAGGAAATTATGAAAAGGTAGTAAGCAACATTCAGGAAGTAAAAGCAAGAGGGGGTAGGCTTATTGCTATTGTTACTGAAGGTGATAAAACGGTTAAGGAATTAGCAGATTACTGTATTGAAATTCCTAATTGTTTTGAGGAATTAACACCATTACTTACCAATATACCATTACAATTATTGTCTTATCATATTGCTTTAATGAGGGGTTGTAATGTGGACCAACCAAGGAACCTTGCTAAATCTGTTAC
>TARA_B110000008_G_scaffold53183_1_pt1 | contig 11009 bp, 9 predicted proteins | sample TARA_B110000008 | Tara Oceans TARA_B110000008 (sample SAMEA4396496) | marine metagenome | biome: Westerlies Biome; feature: [DCM] deep chlorophyll maximum layer (ENVO:01000326); material: water (ENVO:00002006), including particulate matter (ENVO:01000060) such as... | depth 40 m
TTTATTAAAAAAAGAACAACCAACTATAATTTTTCCTACAAAACAGAGATTGATTGGTATACCGAATTTAACGCGGGCAATTCAAAGAACTGGACTTTATGAAAGGGTAGCTATTATTTCTGATAACCCAAATGTATACTACAAAAGCATTGTTGGCGATATTTACAGATTAAAAAGTTTCAATCAATAAAAATGTTATTTAAATTAATATTAAAAAATATACAAATTATAAAATATCTTTTTATTGGCGGTATAAATACAGTTTTTGGTTATGGCGTATACTGGGGGCTTCTCCAATTAGATGTTCATTTTGCAATTGCTACATTTGTTTCTACAGTATTAGGAACTATCTTTAATTTTTTTACAATTGGAAGATTGGTTTTTAATTCAAAAAATAATAGTTTTTTTTATAAATTTGTATTTTGTGTGTGGTTTTTGTTCTTTATATCTACTGGTGGAATTGCTTTTATCCATAATTTTGATATAAGTTATGAAGTTGCTGGATTAATAATAATAATTCCACGCGCAGCAATTGGTTTTTTATTAAATAAATTTTGGGTATTTAAAGAATGAAAAAAACAATCACTATACTCACACCTACACTAAACGAAGTAGATAATATTGATGAGCTATTTAGTCGAATTTCTAAAATAACCGACAAAAATCATAAATATAATTTTGAACATTTATTTATTGATAATGCATCAACTGATGGAACTGTTGATAAAATTAAAAAATTAGCCAAAAGAAATAAAAAAGTTAAAGTTATTTTAAATGTTAGAAATTTTGGAGTTAATGCCTCTGTGATGCATGCTTTAAAACAAGTTCAATCAGATGCTTGTATCCATATAGCCTCAGACCTTCAAGATCCACCTGAAGTTATTCCTGATCTAATAAAAAAATGGGAAGAAGGCTTTAAAACAGTAGTCCTTGTTAAGACTGCTTCTGAAGAATCAAAACTCATGTTTCTTTTAAGGAAGCTTTATTACCGTCTCTTATCAATAATCTCTGAAATGCCCCCAATAGAAAACTCTACTGGTAATGGTTTAGTTGATCAAGAAGTAATCAAGATTTTAAAAAAAATAGAAGATCCTCTTCCATTTTTGAGAGGTTATCTAGTAGAAATTGGCTTTCCAATTGGAAAAGTACCTTTCAAACAATCAAAAAGAAAACAGGGTGATACAAGTATGGATTTTTATGGGCTATACGATACTGCTTTAGTGGGTATTACTAATCACTCAAAAATACCAATAAGGATGCTATCTTTAGTTGGATTTTTGATGTCTCTTTTGAGCTTTATCCTTGGTATGATCTATTTATTTTTAAAATTTTTTTATTGGGAGAGTTTTGAAGCAGGTATGGCTCCAATACTAATTGGTTTATTTTTCTTTGGCTCAATACAAATGGTTTTTTTAGGGCTAATTGGTGAATATATTGCGGCAATACATACTAGAGTTCGTGATAAAGCTGGGGTTGTAGAGTTAGAAAGAATTAACTATTAAAATAAGTTATATCAGATAATTTTTTTAAATTTAAATTGGATCAACTATTATAAATGTCTATTGAATTAAAAAATTTAATTGTTCTCGAGATTGCAAATAATCATATGGGAGATGTGAAGCACGGCATAGACCTAATTAATACTTTTTCAAAAATATGCAAAAAATATAAGCATCTAAATTTTGCGTTCAAATTACAGTATAGAGACCTTGAGACTTTTATTCATAAATCTGTAAAAAATGATTTCAATAATCACTATGTAAAAAGATTTTCGGAAACCAAGTTAGTTGAAAAGGATTTTAACCAGCTTATAGGTGCAATAAAATCAAATGGCTACTTATCCATGGTTACCCCATTTGATAACAAATCTTTAAGCTTGATAATGAAACAAGATATTGATATTTTAAAGGTGGCGAGTTGCTCTTTCACTGATTGGCCATTATTAGAAGATATGGTTCAGCTAAATAAACCAATTATTGCTTCAACAGCTGGAGCTTCTGAAGTTGATATTGATAGTGTAATTTCTTTCTTTAAAAATAGAGGGAAAGATTATGCAATTATGCATTGTGTTGCTCAGTATCCAACACCTAATGAAAAATTAAATTTATCCCAAATTGACTATCTTACTAATCGCTATCCAGATACTACAATTGGTTATTCTACACATGAAGATCCAAGTAACTTTAATTTCATTTTAATGGCTGCTGCAAAAGGAGCAAAGATTTTTGAAAAACATATTGGGTTACCAACTGATTTATACCCAGTCAACAAATATTCGGTAACTCCAGCTCAATTTGAGAATTGGTTAGAGGCACTTTCATTAGCCTTAACTGTTTGTGGGCAGGGCTTAAGGAGAACCCCAGTAGATAAAGCTGAACAAGAAAGTTTAATTTCATTAAGAAGAGGTATTTTTGCAAATAGAAAAATTAAAAAAGGGGAGACTATTTCTCGAAAAGATATTTATTTTGCATTTCCTCCTACAAAGAATCAGTTCACAGCAAATAATTACTCAAAGTATACTTCTTTTGTTTCAAAAACAAATATCGAATTGGATGATGGTATTTCTCATGATAATACTAATATTTTAGAGCAAAGGTCTATTCTGGAAGGTATAACTAAAAAAATTAATAAATTAATTACTGATGCCAATATACACCTGCCTTCGCCTATTGAAATGGAAATTTCACATCATTATGGTCTTGATGAGTTTTATAAATATGGAATGGTTATTTTTACTTTAATTAATCGTTCTTATTGTAAAAAGCTGCTTGTATCTTTACCTGGGCAAATTCATCCTGCTCAATTCCATAAGAAAAAAGAGGAATCATTTCGTTTAATTTATGGAGATTTAACATTAACGATTGATAATGAGGATTTGATAATGAAGCTAGGTGAGATTATCACAATTGAAAAAGGCGCAATACATAAATTCTCAAGTAAAAGTGGATCTATTGTAGAAGAAATATCAGATACTCACACCACAGAGGACTCTTACTATATTGATGATAAAATAACTCAAAATCAAAATAGGAAAACTATTATAAATTTTTATAAAAATTTATAATAGTTAGTTGAATCCATATGCAAAAATTTCGAGTAGCCGATTTTGTAGCATCATTTATTAAAACTATTGGAGTCGATTGTGTTTTCATGGTTCCTGGAGGTGGTGCTATGTTTTTAAATGATGCCGTCCAATGCAAAAAAGGTTTAAATTTCGTTGCTAATCATAACGAACAAGCTTCATCAATCTCTGCAGAAGCATATTCAAGAGTAACTGAGAACATTGGGGTTGCTATAGTCACAACTGGTCCCGGCTCAACTAATGCTATAACTGGAGTTGCTGGAGCTTGGATAGAATCTGTACCTTTAATGATTATTTCTGGTCAAGTTAAAAGATCGGATTTAAAAGGGAATACAGGAGTGAGACAAATGGGGCCCCAGGAAGTTGATATTGTAACAATTGTAAAATCAATTACTAAATATGCTACAACTATTAAAGATCCAAAAAAAATTAAGTTGGAATTAGAAAAAGCCTACTATTTAGCAACAACAGGTAGAAAAGGGCCAGTATGGATTGATATACCTTTAGATATTCAAGCTACTAAAATAGAACCGACTAGACTTATTGGATTTAAAAAACCATCTAACAAAAAAAAATCTATCAAATCATTTAATAAATATGATGAAATTATTGAATTAATTAATTCCTCAAAAAGACCAATTATTCTTGCTGGACATGGGATCAGATTATCTAATGCCTCTAAAGATTTTGTAAAAATGTGCAAAACATTAAAAATACCCGTTGTGACGACATGGAATGCAATGGATCTTTTACCAAATTCAAGTAAATTAAATATTGGAAAACCTGGAACTGTTGCACTTAGAGCGCCTAATTTTGCTATTCAAAATGCTGACTTATTAATATCGATAGGAGCTAGGTTAGATAATATTGTTACCGCTTATAACCCTCAAAACTTTGCTAAAAATGCTAAAAAAATAATTGTAGATATTGATTCTAATGAATTAAATAAATTTAAGATGAAAATTCAATTTAAAATAAATTTGAATGCAAAAGTTTTTATAGAGGGTCTGAATAAAGAGCTAATTAAAAATAATATTAAGAGTTTTACTGATTGGATTAGTCGATGTAATGACTGGAAAAATAGATATACGATTAATGATGGAAAAATATTTGCTCCTAGTAAAAAAATAAGTCATCTCCAATTAGTTGATACCTTGTCAGATTATCTTCCAAAAAACTCTTTGATAGTTACAGGAAGTTCAGGTTTGGCTATTGAATCTTTTTATATGGCATTCAGAAATAAACCAGGACAAAGAATTTTTCTGACTTCAGGATTAGGGGCTATGGGGTATGGAATACCTGCTTTAATTGGTGCATTAAATTCAAATAAATATAAAGAGGTAATATGTATTGAAAGTGATGGTAGTTTCTTAATGAATTTACAAGAAATATTGACGTTAAAGCTATCGAAGAAGCCATTTAAATTATTTATACTTAATAATAATGGTTATGCATCGATAAGAAATACTCAAAAAAATTATTTTGATGAGAGATATATTGCCACCGGCCCAGAATCAAATTTATTTTTACCTGATATATGTAAATTATTTAATTCGATTGGTATTAGTGCAATTAAAGTAAAGGACATAAATAGCTTAATTGATGGAATAAACAAAGTTCTAAAAAGTAAAAGATCAATCGTTTGTGATATTTCTTTAAAAAGGGATGACTCTTTATGGCCAAAGTCTGCCGCAATTCCTCAAAAGAATGGTTCAATGTTATCAATGCCTCTAGAAGATATGTCGCCACTCCTATCTCGATCAAAACTTAAAGCTGAGATGATATATCCTCTAAGTCCAGCATCTAAGAAAATAAAAAATTAGATGGGTACTAATTTAAAATGTAGGGCATGTAAAAATAAATTATTTACACAGCCACTCCTATCATACAAGGACTCGCCTTTATCAGCACAGGGCTTTCATAACGACCCTAATCAGAAAAATAATAATATAAGTCTTGATATATACCAATGTACAAAATGTAATCTAATACAGCATATATTGGATCCGGTTCCATACTATAAAGAAGTAATTCGGGCAGTATCTGTTTCAAAAGAAATGGAAGAATTTAGAGTAAAACAATTAAAAGAATGGGTGGATTTAAATAAGTTAACTAATAAAAAATATATTGAGATTGGCTGTGGAACGGGCGATTACCTAGAAATTATCAAGAAAATTGGTTTAAGAAAAGTATCTGGTCTTGAATATTCTGATAAAAATTTAGCTGTGTGTAAATCAAAAAAATTAAAAGTAAGTAAAGGTTATTTAGATAATGATTTAGTAATTCAAGATCGGTATCAAAATAAATATGAGGCATTTGGTATCTTTAGTTTCATGGAGCATTGGCCTAATCCCTCTGAATCGCTTGGTATATTATGGGATTTATTAGCAGAAGAAGCATATGGAATGATTGAAGTACCTAATTTTGAAATGATACAAAAAAAAGGACTTTATACAGAATTTATTACTGATCATATTTTCTATTTTGATAAGAATTCACTTTCACAAATTTTACAAAGCAATGGATTTGAAATTATTTCAATCAAGACTATTTGGCATGATTATATTTTATCCGTTGAAGTTAAGAAAAGAACTCCCCTTTCAGTTGATAATTTTAAAAATAAGTTTAACTCATTAAAAAACGAACTAACTAATTATATTAAAAACTCTGAAAATAAAAATATTGTTATATGGGGTGCTGGACATCAGTCATTAGCTATTATCTCTTTATCAGGCATAGCAAAATATATAACCTATATAGTGGATTCTGCAAATTTCAAGCAAAAAAAATATACTTCTGGGACTAATATTAAAATTGAATCGCCAGATGAATTAAAAACTAATACGCCTGATACGGTAATTATTATTGCAGCTGGTTATTCTGATGAAGTAAGAAAAATAATATCAAGTAAATATAGTTTTATTAAAAATATTGCAATCGTGCGAGAAGATCATCTAGAGATTATTCAGTGAGTAATCTATTAAAGTCTTACTTAAATAAAATTAATGAGATTATTTCAGATCCATGCGATGGCTTACCTGAAGAATTATTTTATTTTGCTAGCTCCATAACTGCTATGGCGAATGTAGATCTATTAATTAAAAATAAAGAGAACCAAACTTTGCTAATTTGGAGAGATGATAAATACTATGGTCCTGGTTGGCATATTCCAGGAGGAATTATACGTTTTAAAGAAACCTTTTCTTCTAGAGTGCATAAAGTTGCAGAATCTGAACTAGGTATGTCTGTTAATCATAAAAGTGAGCCTATAACCATAAAAGAATTATTTGCTAAAAAAAGAAATATTAGAGGTCACTTCATTACATTACTTTATGAATGCTGGCCAGAAACTGACCCTGATATAAGAAAAAAATATAGTGGTGGCGATCCTCTACATGGTCAGTGGTCCTGGCATAATAAATCTCCAAAAAATATTATTAAACAACATGCTTGCTATAAATCGTTCATTGACGGAAATAACAATGATTAAATATAATATTAGATCCGATTTAGATTTTATTTTTAGCAAGTGTAAAAATGAATTTAATTTACTGTCAAATAAATCTGTCTTAGTTACAGGAGGAACTGGTTTTTTTGGGAAATGGTTTTTAGATTTAATTTTTTATGCTAACAAAAATTACAATACAAATATTTTAATAGCATTAATAACAAGAGATAAAAAAAAATTTTTCGTAGAAAATCCACATCATAAAAATAATAAATTTCTTAAAATTATTGAAACAGATATTTTAAATCTTAAGAAGATTAACAATAAATTTGATTTCTTATTACATATGGCTGCAACATCAGCTAGAGAAACATTTAATGGTGAGACGGACACCAATAAAACCAAAACTTTATTTAATGGTACAAAAAATATTATGCAAATTGCAATAGAAAATGATATTTCAAAAATTTTATTTACTTCGTCTGGGGTTGTTTATGGTTCATCAACAAAAGATTTAAAAGATGAAAATGATATAGATTATTCCCTTGATAATGAAAAAAGAAATGGGCTAGCTAAAGGTAAAATACTTGCTGAAGATATAATTTGCAAATTGAGTGTAGAAAATAATATTAATTTTAAAATTGCTAGATGTTTTTCCTTTGTTGGTCCATATTTACCATTAGATATGCATTACGCAATTGGAAATTTTATTAATGATGCTATTTTTAAAGAAAATATTATAATTAATGGGGATGGTTCACCTTATCGATCTTACCTCTATATAACAGATACTTTAGTTTGGCTTATCAAACTTCTTGTTGGAAGCGCGGAAGGAATTTTTAATGTAGGGTCTGAAAGAAGAATTCAGATCATTGAATTAGCTAATATGGTAAGAGATATCATTGCTCCCTCTAAAAAAGTAATCATTCAAGAAAAAGAGATGCATGAAGGAAATTTCAAGAGAAATATATACCTTCCAAATACAAAAAAAATTCGAGAGTCACTTGGTGTGAAGGAATGGACATCTCTTGAGGATGCAATTTCAAAAACTGCCAAATTTACTTCATAATTTTTACTTGTTCTCGCGAAAACTAATTAATTAGAATTATGAATCACTAAACTCGATATTACGCTTATAAGGTAAAGGCATTTTAATTTGTTTTGCAGGAATTATTTGTGGGTCATGAAGAGCCCTACCAGGACAAAAATCACAGGCTTTAAGACTGCTCTTATCATTCAAAAGATTATTAATCTCTTTTCGATTCGCAATTGGGTTTGAGTTCTTTGTTAAATCAATATAATCTTCTTGTTCGTCACATACCCCCAACCTTGTTATTTGGGCGGAAAAAGGGCATCTGTGTAATTCATTTTTTGATAATGTAATAAGATTCTTACAACAACACTCATCAAATACTCTTTGATTTTCTTCTGATGTCCTATTAAATTTCTCTATACGTCCACAATCTGTCCAATTTTCTGGCGGATGTCGGCGATAATCAATTTTATTATCAATACAAAGTTGCTCAACCTTATCTGTAGTTCTTACAAATCTAGATAATTTCTTTGTATACTCGTCTTCAATTTTTTCACCAGATCTAGAATAATCAGTAATATTCATAAGAACTTTTTCATGTCTTAAGCATTCGATTTGATTTTCTCTTGGAATTATATTGCCGTTGGTGTAAACAACAATTCTTTTTACTTTTGGTTCTGATATAAGCTTTTCAATTACATTATGAACATTTTTATTTACAAATGGTTCACCACCAATAACTCTAAATTCAAATATTTGATCAGAGAATAAGCAAAGTAATTCTATAGCTTTATTCATTTCATCAAGTTCGTAACTTTCTGGTTTTTCAAAAAACTGCATTAAGTTTGAACAATCAACACACTTCATCGTACATTTTTCAGTTACAACAATATCAACACTCCTCATAAATACTTTGTTAGGGTCTAAATATCCATCATGGCATTCAACTGTGCTTGAAATTGCAAACTCAAGAAATCCTTTATCTTTATCCTCATCATTATAAGGAATGAAATGATTTTTAAATTCACTAAAATCATAACCCTTAAGAATTAATCCCCCTGGGTATAAATTAGTTTCTAGATATCCATAATCAATTAGGTGATCTTTTATGTCATTTATATCTGCTGCTGAAATTAAAAAGATTGCTTCTGGATGTCTATTTTTAATATCATCTGTATGAATAATCTCTACATTGTTGAGAGTGCTACCTTTTTTCTTAATATTATTATCACAAAAAGATTCAATTTGAATTCCAGCCTCCTTGCATGCTGATAATAATACTTGGCCAGCTACTCCGGCACCATAAATTACTATCGGCTCTTTTACAGAAGATAACTTTTTAGTTAATTCTTGCTTTGTTTTTATTAATAGAGAGCTCATATTCTTCAATTATTTAATCATATGATTCAATTATAGCAACATTGGGTTTTTATTTATACCTTGTACCTCATTCTTCCTCTAATCATACAAGCATAAAGCAAAATTAAAGGCTGTTTCATTTTAATTAGATATGGAATTATTTTGCTGTCATCACTAAATGGAGTGTAGTAATTAAGACTTTTCTGAAGCATTTGATCGCGAACACACCCACGAACTAATTTCAGTATTGCTTTTTTGTTATGCTTGTTATACTGAAAGCCTAGACGAATTAATTGAATGATAGTGTAACAAACATATGTGTGTGAAATATTATGTCTGATATTATTATTAATTTTCATCTTTTCTAAATACAACCCTAAGCTCTCAAGGGCTTGTTGGAATCCGAAAAACCTACTTGGATCTTTTGGTAGACGCATAGATGCTGAAAGAGAAATATTATCAATTGTGTGATTCATAATATTTTTTTTAACAAAAGTAAGCTTATCAACCCAAATTAAGTATCTAAAATTAAAATCAACGTCCTCAAAGGTCCATAACTTTTCATTAAAAGATAAATTATTCTCCTTAATTATAGATGCCTTAAACAAACGACCCCATGAGTATACAAATAATGGGTATTTATTAGGCCTATCTATATAAAGATTAAGATAATCATTAATTTTTGACTTATTTAGCGTTACTGTTCTTGAAAATCTTGACGTATGTTTTGATTTAATTTCTGCATCATCACACAATTTATTTGAGATTAAGAAATCTCCAATAGCTAAATCTACATTGGGGGTTTTAATTTTATCAAGTAAATATACTAAGCTATTTTTTCTTAAGTAATCATCAGAGTCTAAGAAAAAAATAAATTCCCCAACAGCACGGCTAATGCCAATATTACGTGCAGCACTAGGGCCTTTATGAACAGATTTAATTACTTTAATTCTTTTATCAGTTAATGCGTAAGAATCTGCAATTTGAGCAGACATATCACTCGATCCATCATCAATTATAACTAATTCAATATTTATTCCCATCTGATTAGTAACACTTTGAATACAGCGTGCTATTCTTTTTTCATCATTAAAAACTGGAACAATTACGCTGATAGTATTTTTTTTAACAGATTTATTTTTTTTATTGTTAGATAAATTCACTGGTGTATTTTTCGTTAATTTATATGCTTTCAAATATAAAATTGATTACATTTATATCAATAGTTAAGAATATATTAAAACATGTATTTATGCTAAAATTTCTAGCAATTACACTATTTTCATAACTCAGGGCTGATTAATGGCTGATGCACTTCAAATTTTAGCAGACCAAGAAGCTTTATCTTTAATTGAAAAAAATAAACGTAAAGATCAAAGTATCCACAGGCCAAGGGTTCATGAAAAAATTCAACAATACTTTAAAAATATGTTGGACGGCGAAATCAGTCCAATTTTAAGAATAAAAATTAATCGTTCATTATGTAATTTTCATTGTATGCACTGCTGTGAAGAACCATACATGACAAGAGATATAAAAAAACAAACTGGAATGAAGCTTGACCCAAGACCACAAATGGATCTTGATGATTACAGAGAGTTATCGAGGCAGGCGGATGAAGCAGGTATATTTCGTTTTGTTTTAACTGGTGGAGAAGCGCTTCTGGATAGAAGTCTTGATCAGCTGATAGAAGCAATAGACCCAAAGAAACATTTAGTTATTTTAGATACTAATGGATGGACTTTTGATGAAGAAAAAGCAAAATGGTTTGCCGGATTAGGTGGTTATAAAGTTCAGATATCCTTAGATAGTATGATTGAAGAAGAGCATGACGAATTTAGAGGCAAAAAGGGATCATACAAAAGAGTTATAAAGGCCTTAAAAGCATCAAAATCTGCAAATCTAGAGCTTCTTATATCAACATGTATAATCAAAGATCGCGTTTTCTCTGAAGAATTTGAAGCCCTCTGTAGCTATTGCAAAGATGAGGACATACCGCTTTATGTTACTTTAGCAAAACCTGTAGGAACTGCGCGTGAACAAGATACTTGGGTTTGTACAAAAGAGGATGTTGACCAACTAAAATA
>TARA_B110000008_G_scaffold245865_1_pt1 | contig 11002 bp, 10 predicted proteins | sample TARA_B110000008 | Tara Oceans TARA_B110000008 (sample SAMEA4396496) | marine metagenome | biome: Westerlies Biome; feature: [DCM] deep chlorophyll maximum layer (ENVO:01000326); material: water (ENVO:00002006), including particulate matter (ENVO:01000060) such as... | depth 40 m
GAAGACACTTTTTTAGAAAAACAATTTTCTCTAACTGAACCCATGGGACCATATAAGCCATCCAGTTTGATCGATTTTTTGGCAGGTCAACCCATTGAGATTCAGGCAATTTGGGGAGAACCGCTGCGAAGAGGGCAAGAAAAGGGGGCTCTGATGCCTGAATTAGAAAAACTTTTTTTGGAACTTAAGCACATTGCCGTCCAGCCTAAAGGATAGAGTAACCAAAACAGCCGGAGGGCATTTTCTAATAATTCGGAGGGATTGGCGGTATATCTTCGGGTGGAGGGGGAGGAAGGGCATCGGGTGGTTTTCCTGGATCAAAGGGAACATCATTACGTAAGTATCGATTATTACCCTCATCAATTCCGAAGAAAAATAGATTAAGTAATGGATGAACAACTGCTTTCCCAGTTTGATCTAATTCAATATTAGATTCCGCGACATAGGTAACATGTTGACCACCATCTACTAAAATATGATACCATGCTTGATTACGATCAGGTTGTGTTTGATTAGATTGGTACCAATCATCTGCTGCTTGGCAAATTTCATCAAAGGCAACGATTAAACCACGGTATTCATATTTGTTATGTTTAATTACTTGACCGGGTTGAAACTCGGGCAACTCGGGCATCACTGAATATCCATCATTTAGATTAATCATGAAAGGAATTTGTACGAGACGATACAAATATTCGCAATCTGAATATAAGGAATTATAGTATGTGGCGTATTAAATTTTGAATACTAAATGGGTAAATCGGCCTTCAATGTTAAATAATTATTTAATCATGGTACAAAAAAGGGCCGTCCCAAACAGGACGGCCCTTAGAAAACTTTATTAAGTTATAAACTTAGAAAGTATAAGTAAGCTCAAGAGCAATCTCGTCTGAGTCACTGCCAGCAGTGTCATGACTAATATCGCTATATTCAAGAATAGCACCTAAGGACTCTGTAATCGCATAGTTAGGAGCAATTGTGATCTTATCTACATCAACAGATGCGGATTCCTCATAAGAGCTATAACGTACAGCTAAACCTAATTTATCCGACACATCATAATCGACAAGGATCATCATTGCGTCAAGATCAGCATTTCCTGTTGAACTAATTTCGGAATACTCAGCACCGATAAGAGCTTTTCCTACTTGGTATGTACCATTAACATTAAAAACATCTGAATCAGTTTTAACATTAGAGCTGCTTAATGCATCGTTAGCACGAAATCCAAGACCAAGATTTAAGTTTTCAATCCCTGTGTAAGAGAGAGCAACTTCGTAGTCGAGATCATTTTTAGATGCACCAGACTCGCGAATCGTTCCTGATGGATTGTCTATGGAAACTTGCAAGCTCCAGTTTTCAGCAGCATAAGCAATGATGAGACCCTCTGCAGTACCATTTACATCATCTATATTTCCAAAATTGAAATTAGGATTGTAAGCTCTGCTGTATGTGTAAAGCCCTGCAGGATCTTGACCTTCTAAACCAAGTGCTGAACCATAACGTCCAAGGGTAAGAGAAACTCCGTTGTCCAAACTGTATGTAAAATGAGCTTGCTCAATAGAGATATCTGAGCTTGCAGATCCGCTGTCGTTGTCTACATGCAATTCACCAGAAACTGAACCGACATTTAAGAGGAAATTAAGTTCGATTTCGTCTAGACCCCAGTTAGCAGTATCACCGCCGACTATTGCAGTTCCGTTGTCAGTTTTAGAAACTGAACCATCAATGAATCCATTAATGGAAAGATTATCGTTAATTTCGATAGCGGAAACAGATCCCACCAGACCGAAAGCAACAAGTGAAGCTAATATTTTGTTTTTCATATATCTTGTTTGTTTGTTTGTTTGTTTGTTTGTCAATCACTTAAGAAGTAATTGAAATCTTACCATGATGAAAACTACAAAAAAGTCAATCCTTAACACTTTAGTACCTCAAAAAAAAGGCCGTCACAATGGACGGCCTTAAGTTAAAATTAGAAAGAAAGTTAGAAATTATAAGTCAGTTCTAAAGCGAGCAGGTCGGCGTCAAGAGTTGAGATTTCATAATCCGAATACTCGAGAATTGCCCCAAGGGATTCAGTTATTTGGTAACTTGGAGCGATAGTAATTTTTTCTACATCTATAGAATTAGTAATTTCAGATTCGCTGTACCTCAATGTAATGCCAAGTTTGTCACTTACTTCATAGTTAGCGAGTAATAAATAGGCATCTTCTCCCATGAGTGCAGAATTTTCAATGCTTGTAAATTCGGCAGCAACCAGAAGTTTATCCAAAGTGTAAGATGCATGAATATTCAAAACATCCATTTGAGTGGTCGCTCCATCGTCTTTATTGTCGAAACGATACCCTCCGCCGATAACAGCATTTTCAATACCTGTGTAGGAAAAAGATAATTCAATATCGATATCTTCGGTTTCTAAATTTGCTCCAACATCTTCATGAAAAGAAGCAGAAACAGAAAAGTCTTCAAGATTGTAAGATATGGTAACACCTTCATAAACGTTACCACCATCAATATCTCCAAGATCATAATTAGGTAAAGTAATACCAAGTATGGGCCCCCCCGCTAACGTAGAAGCTTGCGAAATAAGATCGTGGGCACGGGTTTGAGCGAATCGACCTGAGGGATCTTCTCTCTCAAATCCAAGTTCAGATCCGTAGCGGCCAAATTTTATGGAAACTCCATTTTCAAGGCTGTAAGTAAAATGTGCTTGCTCGATGCCTATGTCGTTACTTGAAGAAGGAGCCGTGTCAAGGTGTAGTTCGCCTGAGACTGAACCAACATTGAGAAGAAAATTGAGTTCTATCTCATCAAGTCCTTCTTTTGCCGCTTTTGCTGATGCACCAGCAACAGATGCTTCTGCCTCTTGGTAAGAAGCGTCAATGAATCCATTGACGGATAAATTATCATTAATTTCGATAGCGGAAGTAGAACCCACCAGTCCAAATGCAACGATAGTAGCAATTAATTTATTTTTCATAGTAATCTTGTTTGTTTGTTTGTTTGTTTGTCGCTACTATTTGATAAAATAGTAGCATAGATCAATTATTCAGATTCAAAAATAAAAGTCAAGACTAAGATCGTATAAACTATTTTAGCTCGGTGTTACTTAAAACGGGGTCTCAAAGGAAACTGATTTGCCTTTGAAAAAATTTACAAATCCTTTTTCTTCGATACCATCGGCATCAATATCGCCATAATAATAGTAAACTCGTTCAATTCTGGGATTTAAAGAACCTTTAATTTGATTCGGATTACCTAAAAGTTTTCGTACCTTAAACTCTGTCAAATTTCTTCTCATCTCATTCCATGTTTCCTTATTTGTCCATGGTCCACGAGATTTTGCTTCTTCACTTTTGAGTTCGATACGCAATTTTGACATAAATGATTTTTTTTCATTTTCATTTTGTGGAAGCGATATCCTGGACTCCGATGCCGATTTTGCATCGTCCGCTTTTTTTTCCACCAGGGATAAATCCTGCTGGGTTTGAGAGTTTGCTTTTTCCAGACTAGCGATTCTTCTTTCCAAGGCTTCAATTCTTTGGAGCAAATTGGGGTCAGCCTTAGTATTTTGTCCGCAGAGCAGATTAGAGATTAGAAAAACGATAAATAATTTAAGTTTCATGAGTTTAAAGGAACTGATAGGGAATTGATAATGATGGGAAAGATATTAATAGAATTGGTGGCAGGTTCTGGTTAACCGAAGGGTGATTCGAAAGAAACTACACGTTTGTCAGAAAAGTTTACAGTACCTTCTTCTTGGGTGCCATCTGCATTTAAATCGCCACTGTAGTAATATATTTGCTCAATGTTCGGTTTAACAGAAGGTTTAATTCTGGTGGGAGTTCCTAAAACTTTCCGAACTTCATAATAAGACATTCTTTTTTTTATTGTTTTCCAATTTTCAGGATTTACCCAGGGACCGGATGCTTTGTCGGCGTTACTGTTGATTTCAAAGCGTAATTTATCTAGAAATGATTTCTTTTGATCTGGGTCGCTGGGTAAAATTTGGGCCAGGTTGGTAAGTTTTGAAGCATCGGTTTGTGTAGATTTAACAATTTCTTTTCGCAGTTGATTATTTTCTTTTTCAACTAATTGAATTCTGTCCTCTAAGAGTTTTACTTTTGTAGAAATGAAATCAATTTTGGCCAAAAGTTCTTCATTTGAAACCTCATCGCTGCCCCAAACCGAAATACTTGAAAAAATAATTAAGAAAAAATATTTATGCATTAGATATTTTAAAAGTGCAGACCTAATTTAGCCAAGCAAAAAGCTAGTGAAAGTAAGGTCTGGAAATTTTTTCTATTGGTTCTAAAACTTAATCATTTTGTAAGGGTACGGATGGCTAAGTCTTTAATAATATTAGGTTGTTCCTCTTTTGGCTGGGATAAAAGTTTTTCAAAGGCTCCGATTAAATCTGCTTGTAAATCAATTAAGCGACGGGTGTTGAATTTTTTGGTAATGGGGAGCAGTCGTCCTAAAAACCATGGGTTTTGCGAAAATAAATTGAGAGTTGTTTTATCCCCCGAACCGGAGAAATGATGAGCGTGTTTTTGTCCGATCCTTGCGAGTTGATCTTTTCCTAATCGACTACTTGGATCAAGTTCGCCACCATCAACAAGAACGCGAAGTTGAATTAGGAGCCGGTTTCTATTCTGTAAATTACTGAGAAGGGGACGTGCATCCTTGGCATGAAAAAAATGTCGATCAATTGCTTCCAGTGTCCATTTTAAATTTCCTGAGAAAAATGCTTCGGTAGCTTCAAAAAAATCACCTTCTCCGAAATCAGGAACGAGTTCCATGATTAATTTTTCCGTAACCGCACCCCCATCGTCGCCCAAATAGGATGCCAATTTTTTGGTCTCTTCCACACCGAGTCGGGGATGGGAACCAATTTTACCGGCTAGGAATTCGAGGGCTCCATTTTCAAAAGATATCCCGCAAGCCTGAGCGGTTTCTTCGACCAACCGTCGAAAAGCAACGTCCTCTTTTTCATTTTTCGCCACATCTTCATAAGTGGCATTTTTTTGTAACCATTTTACAAAACTATGACCCCTGTGAACAGGACATGCAGATAGAATTACCTTAGTGTCGCCCAAATTTCCCAAAAAAGATTTTATTCCCTCCAAAGCTTCCTTGGACCCTTGGGATGCTCCCACCCGGGTCTGGTTAATAAAATTGGCTTCGTTAATCCAAACTAGTTTTCCTCCGCCAAAAAGGGAGAGTGTTTGCCCGGCAGTTCTGGCTTCATTTAGAATTTGTTCTACATCTTCAACCCGGTCTGCCCGTCCATCAATTTGTTCGCGGGAAAGATCGTCAGGAAATTGATCCATTTGTTCGTCAAAAATTTCCTTGGCCCGTTTACGAACCAGATAGTCGTCATCGCCTACGATCGCATAGAGTGCGTCATTAGCCATATTATTTAAAAATTAGAAAAATTAGGTGCGAGGAAATCTAAAAATTATATATCAAAACTGTCAGAATCAGCGGCTGCAAAAACTTCCTCGAGTTTATATTTCCTCAGTTTTCTTCTCATCCAATCTAGGGCACCGGTTGCAGCCCTTCGACGATTGGACGCTCGGTCTCCACGAAGGTTTAATTTTTTTGCCCAAACCCCAACAGGTGAAGAATAGCCCAGGTAAATCGAACCTACTGGAAGTACCTGAGTGCCTCCGGAGGGACCGGCAAAACCAGTAACGCTTAGCCCATAGTCTGCTCCATATTTTTCGCAGGCTCCCGTGGCCATGGCAATCGCGACTTCTTCGCTAACCGCACCGTGTTGTTCGAGCATACTTTCGGGTACATCAAGCATTTGTACTTTTGCATCGTTATGATAGCAAACCGCACCGCCATGAAATACTTTGGAGATGCCGGGAATTTCTGTAAAAGAAGATGAAAGCAAACCCCCGGTGCAGGACTCGGCTACCGCAAGTGTTTTATCTAGATTGCGAAGTTCACGAAAAATGACTTCTGCAATGGTACGATCACCCAGGCATACAAAATCTTCTCCCAGGGCATCCCGACATGCGTCCGCAAGAGAATGTAGGGCTTCTTCATTAAGGACATCGGAGTCAAGAGAGCTTAAACGAATATCCACCATTCCCGCATGGGCACAGTATCCAACCAAGAGAGCATCTTTTCCATCGAATAAATGTTCCACTTTTTCTGCCACTGTGGACTCACCAATTCCGGCGGTTCGGATTTGTAAGTAGCAGTCAATTTCAGGAAATATTCCCTCTTCTTGTAGCCGGGGAACTACTTGTTCTTCAAACATTGGATGCATTTCCCGAGCGGGTCCAGGAAGCATTACTAAAATTTTATTGTCTTTTTTGAGCCAAAGTCCAGGGGCAGTACCATAGGGATTTTTAAGAATCTCTGCATTTCCGGGGCGGTAACATTGCCTCAGGTTTATTTCGGGCATGGCTCGGTTCAATTGGCTAAATCTTTCCTTGAGGGCAATTTCAATTAATGGATCAAAAACTAATTGTTCGCCCAATGCCTGAGCAATGTTCTCGCGGGTGATGTCGTCGGTAGTGGGTCCTAAACCACCGGTGGTGATAATTAGATCTGATCTTTTCCAAGCGTCGGAAAAAAACAGTCGAATATCCTCGGGGTTGTCTCGAATGACGAGGTTAGCGGCAGGTTCAAGCCCATGATGAGCGAGTTGATTACCAAGGTAGGTGAGGTGGGCGTTCTCACGAATACCAAGAAGAAGTTCATCTCCCAAGGTAATCGTTTCGACGCGGATGGTCGAACTCATAGTCAGTTGTGTTTAAGGATCAAAGGTTATAATTTGTATTCTTGCCAACTCATAAAATACTCAAGATTTTAAAGATTGCCAATGCAAAATCAGAAAGTCGAAATTCGTAAGTTTATTCGGACCTTACCTCAGGGCTCGGGAGTTTATTTAATGAAGGATAGATTGGGGCATGTTATTTATGTGGGAAAAGCAAAAAATCTGAAGAGACGAGTGAGTAGCTATTTTCAAGGTTCTCAAAGATTTATCCGAGCACAGCCCAAAATTGCAGCCATGGTGGAGATGGTTTGCGAGATTTCCATTCATGAAACCAAGAACGAAACGGAGGCTTTATTGTTGGAGGGTAAGTTAATTAAGGAATATAAGCCTAGGTACAATACGGATTTTACGGATGACAAACAATTTCTTTTGGTTCGAGTTGATTTACAGAATGAATTGCCACGTTTTAGGCTATGTCGAAATAAAAAAGAGGATGGATCTCATTATTATGGTCCCTTTGCTCAGGCAGGGTTTTTACGTTCCACTTTATCAGAAATGAGGAAAAAATTTGGTATTCTTTTAGCCGATGCAAATCCAATAAAATTGAAGGATGGAAGATTTCAATTATACGATGATGTGAGAGCAGAAATTTTTTCCGGTCATAATGAAACAACTAAAGAAGAGTATCGGGAAAGAGTAGAAAATGCCTGTTCCTTCTTGGAAGGGAAGGCAAAAAGTTGGTTGGCGGAACTCAGGGAGAAAATGCAAAAACATGCCGAAGCAATGGAATTCGAGCGGGCGGCAGAATTTAGAGATTTGGCCACTGCACTTTCCAAGACGATTAAGAAAACCCGTCGATTTACCAAGGCATGGCCAACATCGGATGGTGGGAACTGGAATGGACTGGAAAGACTGAGGGAGGTTTTGAAATTAGAGCGGCCACCTGCTGTAATTGAATGTTTTGATATTTCTCATGTTTCGGGAACTTTTGTAGTCGCCTCTATGGTTCGATTTATCTCGGGTAAGTCGGATAAAAGATCCTATCGAAGATATAAAATCAAAAGTTTTGAAGGTAATGACGATTTTCGATCTATGGAGGAGGTAGTTGGGCGTCGTTACGGTCGATTATTTCAGGCGGGGCAGGAATTTCCGGACCTAGTTGTAATAGACGGCGGGGCAGGGCAAGTAAGTTCGGCAATGAAAGCATTTGCTGATTTGGAAATTGATCCTCCCTGTTTAATAGGATTAGCCAAACGAGAGGAGAGCATTGTTTTTCCTGACGAACGCGATGAACTTGTCCTTGATCCCAGAGATGCCGGTTTACGGATGTTACAACAGGTGAGGGATGAAGCTCATCGATTCGCGAACCAATACAATGCTGATTTGAGGAGTAAAAGAATAAAGGAATCTATTTTAGATGACTTTAAAGGGCTCGGGAAGGTTCGAAGGGTTTTGTTATTAAATTATTTTGGATCTTTAGAAAAACTTCGTAAAGCAACCCCCGAAGAAATTCAAAAAGTTGAAGGAATGGGTCCCAAGTTGGCTCTGAGTTTGTACGATTTCCTAAGGGTTGGTAAAAAATAATGGAATGAAGCTTTTTTGGATTTTTTTTTACTTCGGTTTTGTTTCATCATTATTGGCAGATGGTTGGCCTGAGTGGCGTGGGCCAAGGGGAGATGGTAGTTGGGAAGGACCTAGCGTATCTAAGTCTCTTCCTGAGGATGGGTTGAAAAGAATTTGGAAAACAAAAATTTCCCCGGGTTATTCGGGAGTCACGGTAAAAAATGGACTGGTTTATCTAATGGATCGTCCGGCAAATAAGGTAAGCGAAGGAATGGAGAGGGTTATATGTTTGGATGCCTACACGGGTAGTGAAATCTGGGATTTTTCTTATTCTGCGGCTTATTCGGACATGGGATACGGGAAGGGGCCCCGTGCATCCATAACTATAAAAAATGGCCGAGCTTTTGGATTTGGAGCCAGAGGTATGGCTTTTGCCTTGGATGCCCGAACGGGCAAAAAGCTGTGGATGCGCGATCTCGTTGAGGAAGAAAATGCAACCCTTCCCATTTGGGGTTTTTCAAGTTCTCCTGTAACGCATGAAAATGTTGTCGTTTACCATGCTGGATGTCAGCCAACGGGAAGTTTAATTGCTCTTTCGCAACAAAACGGTGAAACACAATGGAGGGCCGGTTCTGACGATATGGCCGGATATTCTCCTCCATTTATTCTGTCTTCTCCTGAAACTACCCAATTAATTTGCTGGGGGCCAAATCGAATTATGTCTTTGCCCGTTGGGGGCGGCAAAGCATTTTGGGAAATTCCATATAAGGTGAAGTATGGAGTTTCTATTACCAAACCAATTGTTCACCACGGTATCGTTATGGTGAGCGGATATTGGCATGGGACTCGTGCTATAAGCTTGGGAGAAAAAGCCAGTGATGCCAAATTATTGTGGTCCGATGAGAAAAACCTTCGTGGTTTAATGTCACAGGCAATTTGTCGGAATGGGGTTTGTTACCTGCTTGATCGATCATACGGATTGACTGCTTTTGAAATAGAAACCGGAAGAATTTTTTGGCGTGATGATCATCAAATTACCAGCCAAGATAGAAATCCACATGCGAGCCTTGTTTGGAGCCAATCAGATGGAGATGCGTTTGCCCTAAATGCAGATGGGGAACTTGTTTATCTACACTTGGGGAAGGAGGGATTTAAGGAATATTGGCGCGAGCAAATAACGGCTAAGACTTGGGCTCATCCTGCTTTTGTTGAGGATCGATTGTATGCAAGGGATGATCAATCAGTAGTTTGTTTTCAGTTGCCCACTGATTAGGCTTTCTGCTTATATGCGAAATTTATTCTATTTATAGTTATTATTCATGCATTTATACAAAACCACCGAAGGCTTTTTAATTGAACAAAATGATGAGTTCCGTTTAATAAATGAATCTCTCGACTGGGATCTGTTAATCAATAATGATAATCTGAGGATTGCTTTAGAAGAAAAGTGGGAAACTTCTACTAAACTTTCCAGCGCCCATTCGTTTCTCAATGAAAATTTACTTCCCCCGATCGGTCATCAGGAGGTTTGGGCAGCAGGAGTGACTTATCATTCGAGCCGACTGGCAAGAATGGAAGAATCCCAAGATGCAGGAGGTGGAGATTTTTACAGCCGTGTCTATCAAGCGGATCGCCCAGAAATCTTTTTTAAAGCTACTCCTAACCGGGTGGTCGGGCATAATCAATCCTTCAGGATTCGACAGGACTCCAGTTGGGATGTCCCGGAACCGGAACTTACTTTATTTGCAACGAGTTCGGGGAAAATTGTAGCATACACGATTGGAAATGATGTTTCTTCCAGAAGTATTGAAGGGGAGAATCCATTGTATCTACCACAAGCTAAAACATATGATAAATGTGCCTGTTTAGGACCTGGATTGTATATACCCAAAGACCCCCTTTCATTGGAAACTAAAATTTCGATTGAAATACAACGATCCGATGATGTTCTTTTTACTGGAGAGACCAGTCTTTCTCAAATGAAGAGAAGCCCGGAAGAGTTGACCGGCTTTCTTTTCCGAGAAACAAGCTTTGAGAAGGGGGTGTTTTTAATGACAGGAACTGGTATCGTACCTGACAATAACTTTTCATTAGAGCAGGGCGACACCGTTTCCATTTCGATAGATTTAGTTGGCAACTTATTAAATTCAGTGGAATAACAATATTAAATATTTTTTATTATGATCGAAACTTCATTAATTGGTTTTTCTCGTGGAGAAGAATCGGATTCATTTTTCCACGCGGTTAATCCTGTCACGGGTGATAATTTAGATGTTCAGTACGGCTGTTCGTCTGAAAGCGAAGTTGAAAGAGTTGGTGAACTTGCCCATGTGGCTGCTCAACCATTAGCTTCTTTATCTGGATCAGAAAAAGCAAAATTTCTTCGTTCGGTTGCGGATCGAATTGACGCTGCAGTTGAGGAATTAGTTATTACCATGACTCTTGAAACTGCACTTCCTGAAGGTCGTGTAAGGGGTGAGACTGGACGAACAAGTGGGCAATTGAGAATGTTTGCCAATTTGCTGGAGGAAGGTTCCTGGGTTGATGCCCGTATTGACCGAGCCATACCCGATAGAGAACCTGTGCCCAAACCCGATTTGCGGGCTATGCTTCGGCCCATTGGTCCGGTGGCTGTTTTTTGTGCGAGTAATTTTCCCTTGGCTTTTTCAGTGGCTGGAGGGGATACAGCTTCCGCATTGG
>TARA_B110000008_G_scaffold193960_1_pt1 | contig 11000 bp, 10 predicted proteins | sample TARA_B110000008 | Tara Oceans TARA_B110000008 (sample SAMEA4396496) | marine metagenome | biome: Westerlies Biome; feature: [DCM] deep chlorophyll maximum layer (ENVO:01000326); material: water (ENVO:00002006), including particulate matter (ENVO:01000060) such as... | depth 40 m
GCTGCCGCACGCCGGACGACGGCTGTGGCCGATGCCGAGTTGTTGTTGAAGGGTCCATCGGTGGCTCCACGTTGGCCGTTGCCGATGCTTCCAGCAGGTGTTTCACCGGCTTTGCTGAGTCACGCTGTGGTGGCGCGTTTGGGCTTGCAACCTCAGGTGGCGGCCGTGGGGTTGATGTGCCAGCCAGATTTCGACCATGTGCGACTTGAGTCTCCGGACCTCGGACCGGCTGAATGCTTGTCGTCTGGTGCTGCGATGCCACTGGAGCGGGTGAATTATCTCTGGCGTCAAGGAGAACAACTGGGTGCCGAACTGCAGCGGCCCCTTGTTTTGGCGGAATGTGTCCCAGGGGGAACGACCACCGCCCAGGCCGTTCTCACCGCTCTGGGGTTTGAGGTTGGCGACTTGATTAGCGGCAGTGCCCGCCAACCGCCCCATCGCCTGAAATCCGCGTTGGTTGCCCAGGGATTACAGAGGGCCGGCCTCATTAGAGGCTGCGGTGCAGAAGCTGTGTTAGCGGCGGTTGGGGATCCGTTTCAGGTGGTGGCAGCGGGCTTACTGGTGGGTGCTGTTCAATCGCAGCAACCGGTGCTGTTGGGAGGCGGCAGTCAAATGTTGGCCGTTTTGGCGTTGGCTTTGCATGCGCTGCCAAAAACGGCTGGTGCATCGTTGTTGCGTCAGGTTCTCGTCGGCACAACGGCTTGGCTTGCTGATGAAGGCGCTAGCGACGGTGGCATCTCCCCACTGGATCGTCTTGTCGATTCCATCGGCGCACGATTTGGTGCATCGCTTGCCGTGTTCGCCTCAGGTGTTCATTTTCATGCCAGTGCCCACCAGGCCCTGCGTGACTATGAGCTCGGACATGTCAAGGAAGGGGTCGGAGCTGGTGGGTTGTTGCTCCTGGCTCAGCTGAAGGGGGTTAGTCGGCGTGGGTTGGTGGATGACTGCGACCAAGCGATGGACCAACTCATCAGTCGCCCCGTAACGTCGATTTCATGACGATGCCTTTCGATCCGTCTAGCGGAATTCGTCGCCGTCATCTCCTGAGGATGATTGGTGGAGCTGGTTTGATCAGCTTGGTTGGGTGTCGCGCTAGCGGTGTGAAGCCTCGCCTGTTCGCTCCCGCAGGTGTTTTGCCCAAAACTTGGACGATGGAGTTGCCTGACCCTTGGCAGCTGACGTCTGCCAAGGCCCTCGACCAGTGGACCCAGGCGGATGCTGCTCAGGCGGATTTGTTGGCCTGCACCGATGGTTGGCTCGGCAGCCTTTCCGCCGTTGCTTTGCAGCCGATTGAGGCTGCTCCACTGCGGCATCAGCTCGATCCGTTGGCGCAGCAATTTTTGAAAACGCTGGGTCCATTGGCCTCCCAAGTGCTGCCTGTTGGTGTGAGTCCTTGGGTTCTGCTAATTCGAAGGGATTCTGTTGCTGATGCGATCAAGCGGTTGGGGTGGCAGATGTTGCTCGACCCTCAGCTTCAGGGCCAAATTGTGTTTCCTGCCAGTCCCAGAGTGGTGATCGAGCTGGCCGATCGCCTTGATCAACCGGATGCTTTGCAGCGTTTGCGTCGCCAAGCGCTCACCTTTGATGATCGTCAAGCGGTGAATTGGTTGCTGAAGGGGGAAGCCAAGGTGGTGGTTTTGCCATTGCAACGCTGTTTGTCCTTGCTGAGGCGAGATCCACGAATGGAGGTGATCCTGCCCAATCAGGGAGCGCCGTTGCATTGGACCCTGCTCGCCAGGCCCAAGGACACGAAGGAGCCTCTCCCTCAGCAATGGGTGGAGCTGGCATGGCGTGAACCGATGCGCCGGCGACTTCTCCAGGAGGGGTGGCGGGCTCCTCTGCCAACGGCAGTTCTCGATGTTGATCGTTTGCAGCTCCCAGAACGTTGGCGGTCCTTGGTGCTTCCGCCGGACGACCTGTGGAACCGCTGTTGGTCGCTGCCACCTCTGAGCCCTGAGCAGCGCATCAATTTGGAACAACGTTGGCTGGCATCAGCTCCATAACCGCCTGCGCGGTGCCGCAACAAGTCGGGCATGGGTGTCGGCTAAGAGTTGGGGAATGTTCAGCCCATGGGGACATCGCGGCAGGCAATCGCCACAACTCCCACAAGCGGAGGCATCAATGGTGTCCCACCAGTGACCGGCTCGACCGATCAGGTTGTATCGCTCTTGGCTGTATTCGATGAGGTCATGACCAAGGGTCAGATTGCGCAGTCGGAGGAGATTGGGAATTGGGACCTGATTGGGGCATGGCAAGCAAGCACGGCACTGACCGCAGAGATCGTTGCCCAAGCGCTCTCGTCGGCGTTGCTCCAGTTGATGCAGGACATCGGTTTCGTCCTGTTGGAGGGGCCCATCTGCTTCAGCTAAATGAGCAGCAGTGGAGAGATCGTCGCTGGAGGCGGCTCCGAGGGTGAGCGTCGAAATGCCTTGGGCCAGGAGGAAGCGATAGGCGAGGACGAGTGGGTCGATGGGTTGGCAATCGTCTTTGAGCGTTGGGCTTGGTGCTTGGAGTCGCCCCCCCTTGTCGGCTGGAGAAATGGCCATGACCCCAATCCCGTTCTCCAAAGCCCAGTGCGCCAGTGGTAAGCGTTGAGGGTCGAACAGGTGAAGGTGGAGACTGCAAAAGTCGAATCGCTGGCTCCGGAGTGCCTGTTCGATCAATGCATTCGTTCCGTGGCTGCTGAAGCCGAGCTGCATTACGCGGCCGCTGGACACGGCCCACTCCAGGAGTTGGGCACCGTCACCGCTCAGGGCCCACTCCAAATGCTCCTGTCGGTTGATGCCGTGGACCGCGAGGTTGTCGAGGGTGTTGAGGCCCAGCCGGTAGAGGATTTCGTCGAGTTGCTGCTGACCTTCCACCAGGCTTAAACCCGGCAAGAGCTTGCTGGTCGTCACCCATCCACCTTCGGGAAAGGTGGAACAGTGTTGGAGTGCTTCTCCGAGAAACTGCTCCGCCGGTCCGTAGGCAGGGGCAGTTTCTAAGTGATTGATGCCGATCTTGGCCGCGGCTTCAAGAACTGAGGCCATCTGCTCTACAGAACCGATGGCCCGCATGGTTCCAAGGGTGAACAGGCTGACGGGCCGCCCAGCTCCAAAGGACCGCCGTTTCACGGGACTGGCGGAGAGTTGGTGTCTGTGGAGGGCTCATCCGTATCACCTCGGTTGTTCAAATGACGCACAAGGGCCGCGGGGCTGAGCTCATCGACAAATCGGCTAAAAGCGTTTTGATCTTCGGCGTCGGCTTCAGCATCGACTGAGATTGACGCTTCAGCGACCACCTCTTCCAGCATCCAAATCCCACTCCCGGTGCGTACTGCAAGAGCAATGGCGTCGCTGGGTCTGGAATCGACTTCGATGAAGTCCATGTCGTCGTCGTCCTCGAGTTCGTCGTCGTCCAAGTCGGGTCGAAGTTTGAGCACGGCATGAAAGGTGCTGTCTTCAATGGCATGCACGATGACCCGATCCAATTCCAGACCACCTGCCACCAACAGGGCTGCCATCAGGTCGTGGCTCAGGGGGCGAGGGGCAGGGGTGTCTTGGAGGCCCGCCATGATGTTGTGGGCTTGTGCTTGATCGATCCAAATTGGTACCTGACGTCGTCCACTTGGATCACGGAGCAAAACGATGGGGCTTCGACTAGCGGCATCGAGAGCGATACCAGCGACGCTCATCTCAACCATGGCGACGCTTCGACGTTGTCCGATTATGACTAAAGCAAATCGCGCAGGCGATGTTTACAGGCCTTGTGCAGTCGGTTGGAACCATTCAGCGTCGTTCAGGGGCTGTGGTGGTGTCGGGTTGTTCGCCATTTGCGCCCCTTGTATTAGGCGACAGTGTTGCGGTGGATGGGGTGTGCCTCACGGTTGCTGAGTTAGTAGCCGACGGCTTTCGTGCTGATGTCAGTGAAGAGACACTGCGCCGAACCACCCTTGGCCGAAAGTCGGAACAAGGCGGAGCTGTCAATTTGGAGCCTGCGCTCCGTCTCAGTGATCGCCTTGGCGGTCATTTGGTGAGTGGTCACGTTGATGCTCCAGGTGAGGTGATTCGCTTGGAGGCTTTGCCTCAGTCTTGGCTCCTGGAAATGCGTTGGCTGGAGCCGCGATTCGGTCGTTATGTCTGTGAGAAAGCGAGTATCGCCGTGGATGGCATCAGTCTCACCGTCGCGGACTGTTGCCCAGAAGGGGTGACGTTTTCATTGGCGGTGATTCCGCACACCTGGCAAGAAACCACCCTGCGGGGATTGGCCGTAGGCGATCGTGTGAATCTTGAGGTGGACCAACTGGCGCGTTACGCCGAGCGATTGTTGATCGATTCTCCGAAGCAGACTTACTCCAAGCCTGTTTCGGACTTGTCGGTGGATTGGTTGGCCTCCAATGGCTGGTCTTGATCGATTTGCACCAAAACGATGACCCCAGACTCTTTTTGGAGCTCAATTCGAAACTCTTGACCCGGAATTAGGCCGAGTTGACGCGTGTAGGCGTGACCAATAAGCAAATTTCCATTGCCATGAACCCGGGTTCGAAACTCCGCTTGGCGCCCCCGTGTTCCTGTCGAGGATGATGTGCTGCTCTTGGGCAATTGCCAGCCTTGCGCTTTCGCTTTGGCTTCGACGAGAGCCCGATAAAAACTTTTTTTGAGCAGTCGCCCACTGGGGCCGACGTATCCACAACCGCGGGCAATATCGTCTTCCGGCCGATTGCTGAGCGATCTGGCTTTGTCAAGCAGCTCTTTGCCGACCAGCATTTTGGAAATCAATTCATATCAATTTTGGCTTGAACGTTTAATGCCGGCAAGGGATCAGAGCAAATAAAGAATCACAAAAAGAACAACCCAAATGCCGTCAACAAAATGCCAATACAGCTCAGCCGCTTCAAGAGGGAAATGATTTTCAGCGGTGACGCGTCCACCGGATTCGCGGGCTTGCCACCACACGATGAGGGTCATGACGGCCCCAAGGGTCACGTGTAGACCATGAAAGCCAGTCACCGCAAAGAAAGTGCTGGCGTAAAGGTTGTCGGTGAGTCCAAATGGAAGCGTGAAATATTCCACCATCTGGCTGATCAAAAAGGCGATCCCCAAGGATGCAGTGATCAGAAGCCATCTTCGACACCGCGCATGGTCGCTGTTGCGAATGGCTTGCCCCGCCTTATGAAACGTGGCGCTGCTCACAAGCAGCAACACGGTGTTGAGGATGGGAAGTGGAAGCTCGAGCTCATAAATGGCTCCGCTTGGTAAGGGATTGACCGCTTTGAAGGTGAGATAGGCCGCAAAGAAACCGGCGAACGTCATCGCGTCAGCCACGAGGAATGTGGCTAACCCGAACATTCGGAAGTCCCCATGCTCTTCAGCGGCATGGCCGTGGTTTTCAGTGCTCTCGATTTCGGAGCTGTCGGTGCTATCGGGCTGAACGGGAAGGGTGCTAGTCATTTGCCACTGCTCCAAAGATCACGCCCGCTCGTGGCGGACAAGTCGATTTCATCGACGGGGACGCCATAGGCATAGGGCTCTTTCACCAGAGGTGCTTCTCCCACCCAGTTCTCCACTGGAGGGGGGGAACTGGTCAGCCATTCCGGCGTGAGCGCATTCCATGGATTATCTCCGGCGACCTTTCCATAAAAAGCACTGTGAATCACGTTCCACAGGAAGGGAAGGGTGCTGATGGCCATCAGCAACGCACCCACGGAGCTGATCTGATTGATCAACGTGAACTGAGGGTCGTATTCCGCAACCCGCCTTGGCATTCCATTGAGACCAAGCCAGTGCTGAGGTCCAAAGCAAAAGTTGAAGCCAATGAACGTGAGTGCGCAGTGGAAGCGTCCCAAATCTTCATTGAGCATGCGCCCTGTGAACTTGGGATACCAGTGATAGATCGAGGCGAAAATGACAAAAACAGATCCTCCAAAAACGATGTAATGGAAGTGGGCTACGACGAAGTAAGTGTCATGCACATGAATATCGAAAGGCACCTGCGCTAAGGCAACTCCCGTGATCCCTCCGAGCACGAAATTCACGATGAATCCGCAAGAAAAGAGAACCGCGCTGTTCAAGCTGATTTTGCCGCCCCACAAGGTGGCGAGCCAATTAAAAAATTTGATTCCTGTTGGAACAGCAATAAATGCCGTGGCAATTGTAAAAAATAAGCGCATCCAGGGTGGTGTTCCACTGGTGAACATGTGGTGTGCCCAAACAATCAAGCCGAGAACAACGATGGCCATGATTGAGTAAACCATCGTCACATAGCCAAAGAGTGGCTTGCGAGCATGAATCGGAAGGATTTCACTGACCAGCCCAAAAGCTGGTAAGACCATGATGTAAACGGCTGGGTGAGAATAGAACCAAAATAAGTGTTGATAAACAACAACATTCCCGCCAAGTGTTGGATTGAAAAATCCCGTATGGGCAACAATATCAAAACTTAAAAGAACTAATGTTCCGGCAAGAACAGGGGTTGATGCGACAACCAGGATGCTGGTCCCAAGCATCGCCCAGCAGTACATCGGCATCTGCATCAGCTTGAGCCCTGGACGACGCAATTTTAGAATTGTGGCGATGAAATTAATACCACCGAAAATGGAACTGCCGCCTAACAAAAGAACACTGACGATCCATATGATTTGTCCAGTAGCAGGTGTTGTAATGCTGAGGGGTGGATAAGCAGTCCATCCGGATTGGGCAGCTCCAGTGATGAAATAGCTGGCCACCAACATCAGGCCAGCAGGTGGAATCAGCCAAAAAGCCACGGCATTCAGCCGTGGGAAAGCCATGTCCCGAGCACCCACATAAAACGGGATCAAATAGTTTCCAAAGGCGCCGTTCACCACAGGAACGATCCAAAGAAAAATCATCACCGTGCCATGCAAGGTGAGCACTTGGTTGTAGACGTCCCGAGCCATGAAGTCGGCGACGGGGCTGGCCAGTTCTGTGCGGATGGCTCCAGCGAGAGCACCACCGATCAGGTAAAAAACAAACCCGCAGACGAGATATTGCAGGCCAATCACTTTGTGATCAACGCTGAAACTGAAGTACCGCAACCAGCCCGTGGGCTGAAGTTTTGGGGCTGGGGCCGTGCTGTTGGGAGGAAGTGTGACAGTCATCTCAAGTGTTAGCGACTGTTGCGTCGGTCGTAGGTGTCGGTTTGGCGTTACTGCTGAACCAGGTTTGCCATTCATCGGCTTCGTCCACCACAACGGTGGAGCGCATGCCCCCGTGGTAGGGCCCACAAAGTTCTGCGCAGACGATCGGATAACGCCCCGGTCGCGTTGCCGTGAAGCTCAATTGAGTGGGTTGGCCAGGAATGATGTCTTGCTTTAAGCGGAATTCAGGAACCCAGAAAGCATGAATGACATCCTTCGATTCCATGCGGAGTGTGATTGGACGATCGGCTGGAACATGAAGTTCGCCTGCTGTGATATCTCCGTCTGGATAGTGGAATAAGAAGGCAAATTGCATGGCTGTCACTTCGATCGGTAAGACATCGGGGACCATTTCTGAACCGACTGATCCAGAGCTGATGCCTCCCCAAATCCTTTCCTCCTGCATGCCTCCCATGTGGTCATGGGCCAAAGGAACCATGCCTCCCATGCGGTCGTAGATGTCGTAGCTATAGAGCCCTACGAAGAGCACAACAATGGCAGGGACGGCCGTCCAAAAAATTTCAAGTGGAAGGTTGCCCTCAATGGCAACTCCATCACCGATTTGATCGCTTCGTCGTCGAAAACGAATCAAGCTAAAAATCAGAAGTCCTGTGATGCCAACGAACAGGATGGTTCCAATTGTGAACAGAACCTTGAAAAGTTCGTCGTAAATCGGAGCGTTGATGCTGGCGTCGATCGGTAGAAGATTGATCGTTTGTCCGATCCACAGTCCCCCAAGGACTAAGGCCATCCCCAGCACAAGCGTGAGAATGGCGGACGGGATCTGCACGGATTAAATCCCTTACTTCCAACAGCGTATGGAGCAGCCAAGCCATCTCCATGAAGTGATTGTTAAGCCGTCGCTCTTGTCAGCAAAAGTGCACCATTGGCGGCTGAAAGTTGTCGTACTCGTCCATAGAAGGTGACGCCTGGGATGTCATCGCTACGGTCCAAACAGGTCCCTTGCGAGCCCACCGGCGGGAGCTGGTCGATGACATCTCTTTCTCTACCAATTGTTCGGCAACGCTTGATTCAACTTTCGGCCCACCTGGTTGTGGCCGTTGTTGCACTCGTTGTGATCGGTGGGGCGACACGGGTCATGGAAGCCGGTTTGGCCTGTCCTGACTGGCCGCTCTGTTACGGAACGCTTTTGCCTGGCAAGCAAATGAATGCTCAGGTTTTTCTCGAGTGGTTCCACCGGCTGGACGCTTTCATCGTGGGCATGGCTCTGCTTGTTCAGGCCATCGTTTCCGTCGTATGGAGACGGCTTCTTCCTCGATGGATGCCCTGGTTGAGCCTGGCTCTCGTGGGCATGGTTGCGCTGCAGGGCGGCTTGGGTGCTCTCACCGTGCTCCAGCTGCTTCCATCCGGAATTGTCACGGCTCATTTGGTCTTGGCACTCACCCTGGTTGCCCTCCTGAGTGGCTTAACCCAGCGACTCCAGCAATCGTCTGATGTATCGGCTCCGTTTTGGTGGCGTGGCCTGTCGCTGCTGGCTTTGGCTGCGGTGATTGGCCAAAGCTTGCTCGGTGCCCGGATGGCCACTACTTGGTCTGCTCAACGTTGCCTGAGTGGCGGTGATGCCTGCCAATGGGTCTCGTTGCACCGCACCACAGCCATGCCCGTTGCGGGAGTTGTGCTCCTGTTTGTGGTTGTGGCGCTCCTGGCTGGCGGCTGGGCCCGTCGGCAGTGGCCCCTGCTGGGCTTCGTTGCAGCTCTCGTTCTCGGACAAGTCGCCCTTGGAATCACCACATTCCGGCTGGGTTTGTCCCAGCCCTACGTCACGATTTCCCACCAGCTTTTAGCGGCCTTGCTGGTGGCAGTTCTTGCGGCGCTTGCCGCTCGATGTCCCGATCAATCCCCCGCCCATTCTCCCGTCGTTGTTGACGGAACCACCCTGGAGACCTGTCATGGCTGAAGTCACCGCGACTGTTGCTCTCACTCGGGCGGATGTTGTTCCGTCCCGCAAGCGCGTCAAATTACCGGCTTGGCTTGAGGTCGCGAAACCGCGACTCATCCCACTGCTGTTGGCGACCACTCTTGGTGGGATGGCTCTCACAGAGGGGTGGCCTCTTTCCTCTCCAAGATTGATCTGCACCCTTGGAGGAGGGGCCTTGGCTTCAGCTGCGGCGGGTGTGCTCAATTGCCTTTGGGAGCAGGATTTGGACGGTCGGATGAACCGCACAAGCGGCCGTGCTCTCCCATCCGGGCGGCTGTCGCCGACCACGGCATTTATTGGTGCCATTGCCTGCACATTGGCGGCGGCCATGCTGTTGGTGAGTGGTGTGAACTGTCTCGCCGCAGGTCTATCTCTGTTGGGTTTGTGCAGTTATGTGCTGCTCTACACCGCTCTGCTTAAGCCACGCACCACCCAGAACATCGTGGTTGGTGGTGTTGCTGGCGCGATCCCTCCTTTGGTTGGAGCTGCGGCTGCGACGGGGCACATCGGCTTGGGGGGGTGGTGGTTGTTCGCGTTGGTGATGGTGTGGACTCCGGCTCACTTTTGGGCTTTGGCCTTGTTGCTTCGAGAGGATTACCGCGCCGTTGGTATTCCGATGTTGCCTGTGGTGAAAGGTCCGGTTGTCACCGCACGGGCCATCAGCCGCTATGGGTGGGCCACGGTGCTCCTAAGTGGATTCGGGATTTTGGCGCTGCCAACGGGTGGCTTGTTTTATGGCCTGATGTTGCTTCCCTACAACAATCGATTGCTGCAACTCGTGCATCGTCTTGCTGCTGATCCCGACAGCCTCACGAACGCCAAAAGCCTGTTCCGTTGGTCGATTCTCTACTTATTCGGCATCTGTCTTCTTCTGATCTTGAGCCGTTCAGCTTTGGCGGCTCACCTGGATCAGCAGATGATCGCGATGTTGATGCAGATGGGTGTTGCCTGAATTCTTCCTAGATTCCTATTTGATGTAGGTCCATGACCCCGACGTTGCCCGATGGCGATGATTGAACTGAGGCAGCTGTCCAAGGCCTATGGAGCGGTCACCGCCCTCAGCAATCTTGATCTGAGCGTTCCTGAGGGTTGTCTCTACGGACTGCTGGGTCCCAATGGAGCTGGAAAGACCACGACATTGAGGATTCTGGCCACTCTCTTGGCGCCCGATGGTGGTTCTGTTCAGGTGGACGGTGTTGATGCGTTGAAGCATCCCAGGGAGGTTCGGCGCTTGCTGGGTTACGTCGCTCAGGAAGTAGCGATCGACAAGATCCTCAGCGGTCGTGAGCTTCTTCAGCTCCAAGGAGACCTTTATCACTTGAATCGGGCCGATCGTGATCATCGAATTGATGATTTGATTGATCGTCTCGGAATGGAGCCGTGGATCGATCGACGCTGCGGCACCTATTCCGGTGGGATGCGCCGCCGACTGGATTTGGCCGCAGGGCTATTGCATCGACCTCGACTTCTGGTTTTGGATGAACCCACGGTGGGTTTGGACATTGAAAGTCGAAGTGCGATTTGGCAGTTGTTGAACCAACTGGTTGAAGCTGGCACCAGCGTGTTGCTCAGCAGTCATTACCTCGAGGAGATCGAGGCTCTTGCCGATCGGATGGCGATCATCGATGCAGGGGCGGTGATCGCAGAGGGAACCCCCACAGATCTCAAGCAACGCTTGGGTGGAGATCGTGTGACGTTGCGCGTTCGCGAGTTCAGTGATGCCAAAGAGGCTGCCCTGGTGCGATCTGTGTTGGAACCGGTTGAAGGGGTTCGACAGGTGGTGATTAATCGAGCGCAGGGTTTCTCGCTCAATTTGGTGATCGAAGGTGAGTCGGTGATTGAGCGTCTTCGTCATTCGCTGGAAGGGGCTGGTCTTCCCGTGTTTGCACTCGCACAAAGTCGCCCAAGCCTCGATGACGTTTACCT
>TARA_B110000008_G_scaffold278439_1_pt1 | contig 10982 bp, 11 predicted proteins | sample TARA_B110000008 | Tara Oceans TARA_B110000008 (sample SAMEA4396496) | marine metagenome | biome: Westerlies Biome; feature: [DCM] deep chlorophyll maximum layer (ENVO:01000326); material: water (ENVO:00002006), including particulate matter (ENVO:01000060) such as... | depth 40 m
GAACATATTTTTTTCCAAATGAGCCAGTCCCGCCAGTAATCATGATTGTTTTGTTATCAAACATCAAATTAGTCCTATATTATTTATTCAAAATTTTCGCTTTACAGACACAACAGAATAATTTCCAAATTTATCCGAACTTGCTGCAGAAATTATTGATATTTCAGCTAAACTAATTGTGTTGAAATCAAGGGTATACGAAAAAATTTTTCCTGGCTGTATAATATCGAAATTATCATGGTGGTAACTTCCAATTTTGGTTTGGATTGCAAGATATGGCTGGGGTCCAAACAATTCTCCTTCACTTACCTCCACTATAAATCTTGATTTCTCGAGATAGCAATTTAGTTTCAAAGGCTGATAATCTCTATGTTCTTTAAGTCTAACTAAATGCTGAGCAGCCTCATTTGCCCCTGAAAATTTTATTTTTACATCTGAATAATTCTCTTTTACATTATCAATGATATCTCTTATATATTCGACATCTGGCCTAATATCTCTCCAGTCATGATTAGCAAAAGCTAAGATTGATACTCCATTTTTTTGAGCATCATTTAAAGCTTCAATAACATGCTTTTCTTTGATATTTTTAAAACGTGTGCCAACATTGAGGCATCTAAAAATTACTCTTCTACAATTTCCACTAATTTGATGATCATCATGGTGGGGATGGTATCCATACCATTTGTTACTAGCTCTTCTCCAATCCCCAAATCTTTCTGATTTTAAATCATCTTGTCCATCTTCATAATCATACGAATTGTTTGCATAGTCAAATGGTATCCATTGCTCAAGAAATAAATGTATATCAGGCCTTTCAGTATGAAAACCTGGTCGATTGACTGTTGGAAACCACTTCTCATCAATTATTCTTCTGCATAGTACTTGATTAAGAACATCGAAAGAATTAACATAGTTTGAGGACGATTTCAAAGGATTTCTATCAAAAGAGAGTGGGTGATAATGCCAATTTATTTCATCCTTAAGACTATTACTTAACTCAATCATATTCTTATAGAATTGATAAACCTTTCCAAATCCAAGATCTTTTTTTCTAGGATTTTGGCTATAGCCTACATGATCCATACAATGCCAGCTATATACCCATCCATTTCCATAATCATCTTTCATTTGAGTCCTAAATTCATGTGACATACAATCATTTAGCATTTCTCTAATGTCAGACCATGTTTGATTATATTTCAATAATTTGCTTGAAACTACTTTTGCAACATTTTCTTCAAGTCCACTTAATTCAAGCTTTTTGTCTTGTAATTTTTTTAAGTTTAACTTTGTAGGCTTAATATTTATACCAAAAATCTGTTTTATTCTTAAAAAAGTATCATTTAAACTCTCAGTCATTGGGCCTTCAGTATCTATACAATGAACAACATGCATAATGGGAGGATTAATTATTTTATTTTCATGATCTGGAATATTTTTCACCATATACTCCAACCTCCATCTATCACTAAATTTTGACCGGTGACATATTCCGAGAGATCTGATGCTAAATAAGCAATAATTCCTTTTAAATCTTTTTCTGTTGCCATTCTTTTTAGTGGTGTTTTATTCTCATAGAGACTAATAAAGCTTACAGGCTGATCTCTTAAAATTCCCCCAGGTGAGACTGAATTAACTCTTACTTTTGGAGCTAAAGTACTTGCCAACCATCTTGTAAGTTGAATCAATCCACCTTTTGAAGCAGCGTAAGCAGCGGGATTTCCCATATCAGTTCCTTTATACAGAGAATAATCTGGGGCACTGAAGCCATATATCGATGCGATATTTATAATGGAGCCATTCTGACTTTGTTCTAATTTAGAGCATAGTCCTTTTGACAAGTCAAAAGCCGCAGTCAAGTTAACTTCAAATGCTCGGCGCCACGTATCAATAGTTTGACTTGTTAACTCTGTAGTCCATCCATCAAGGTTAGAATCTCCAACGAATGCTGCGTTATTAATAAGAATATCAAGTTTATCTATACTATCTATCAGATTAGTTCTATCTTTTTCAATTTCTAAATCACAATCCATGCAGACAACATCAACCTCCCAATAATTTTTAATAGTATTTTTAATTTCAGTAAAATTTGATCCTGGCTTATCAACAAGAATTACATTACCACCTAACTCCGCTATTGTATATGCAATTTCTTGTCCTAATGACCCTGCAGCGCCTGTTATAAGTGCAGTTCTATTATTCAGATCTAATAAATCATATACTTTATTCATGGATTGATTCTTTTTTAGAGTTAATAAACTCAGCAAATTCAAAGTCTAAGATTGTATCTATATCTACTGATCTCTCTGCAGGAACGTTAACACAGCGAACCTTTCCATCAAAAATTCCTTTTTTTTCTATAACAAAATTTGGTTTAACAACATAAGCAACTGTTGTAATATCAAAAACCTCTGGGGAATCTTGGCGCCTTGTAACATGCTTATCAGGAGAAACGACTAAGGAAGCAATTCCATCTTTATTTTTCTTCACCATATTAAAATAAGGACTCCTCACAGAATTAGTCACTGTAATTACAATATCAGCATCGCTCTTCTCAAACTCATCAAGGCAATTTAATATATCTAGTTCGCTCCGCAATGGTGAAGTTGGAGGAATTACTACTAATGCATCAATTTTTTGTTTTTGTTGTTTTAAATAGTCCAATGCATGCCTCCAAACAAGCCACTCAGGACTATTGTCTTGAGCAAGGTTAGAAGGCCTAATAAATGGCACCTCAGCTCCAAAATCTTTAGATATTTTAGCTATATTAACTGAATCAGTTGAAACAATGACAGATTTAATTCTTTTAATTTTTTTTGCTATATTAATAGACCATGCAATCAAAGGAATTCCTCCAAGGAGTTTAATATTTTTCCCAGGGAGCCCCTTTGAATTTGCTCTGGCACAAATAAGCGCTATATATTCCAAAATATTCTTTTAAAAAATTAAGTCAGCATAACATTATTTAATGTTATTTTTTAGTGAATGTTCTTTATTCACTCTATTAAAATCCTCATGATGTCCAATATCCGTCCAGCTTTCATGCAAAGGAAAGATACTTACTTTCATTCTTTTTTGAATCTGCTCCTCTAGTAAAGTTGTCATATTTATAAATTCATTCGATACAATTTCTGAAATTATTTCAGGTTCTATAACGTAAATACCTGCATTTACAAAAAATTTTTGGATAGGCTTTTCTTCAATTGAAGTCAAATAACATTCCTTTGATTTGACTACTCCATATGGGATTTGATAATCAAACTCTCTAATACACATTGTAGCAATACCTCCTTGTTCTAGATGAAAGTTAAGGAGATGGTTGTAATTTATACTAGTAACTAGGTCTCCATTCATAAGAATTACTGGAAGGTTTATTTGATTTTTTGGAAGAAGGCCTAAAGCACCTCCTGTTCCCAAAGGTTTTTCTTCATGAATATACTTAATTGTCACACCCCACTTGGCACCATCTGAAAAATGATTGCTTATCATTTCTGGCTTATAATGTGTTGAAATATAAAAATTGTGAAAACCTGCTTGAATGAAATTTTCAAGAATTGTTTCCAAGATTGGCTTAGATCCAATCTTTAGAAGAGGTTTTGGCGTATCAAAAGTTAAGGGATGTAGTCTCTTTCCAAATCCTCCAGCCATAAGAATTACTGGATTATCAAATTTTTTTACCCCAACAAGGCTTTTTAATGTTTCAAGTCCAATAATTTTTCCAGCTTCATCAACAATCGGTATTTGCAGGATACTATTTTCTTCCATCTTGCTCAGAATTAACTCATAGGGATCATCAATGTTTGCTGAAACTGGATTGGATTGCATAATATTCTCTAATGAACTTGTTAATTCGTGTTCATTAATGATTGCTCGTCTTATGTCACCATCTGTAACTGTTCCAATAAGTTTACCCTCTAAATTCTCAATCAACGCAATCTTGTAGATTTCACTATCAATAACCTCAATGGCACTCTTAATAGAATCATCCGATTTTAAAACTACTTTTTTCCAATTACTCATATTTTTAATTTAATTTTAAAACCTAAGAAATTATTCTATTTCTATCATAAAAAGCTTTATAGGGAGAAAACTTATGACTTTCTAGCTCTGAAACTATTATTTTAGAGGCATTACCATCTCCATAAAGATTTTTAATATTACGAATTGAATTTAAAAAATCCTCTGATAACGCTAGGCTTATTTTTTGTCTAAGGTTTCTAATATCTGCATCAATGACATTTATATTTCTTACCCTTCCTTTTTGTCTATCGCCAATATTTACAACTGGCTTTTTAAAGCTGGCAGCCTCAATAATCCCACTAGAGGTATTTCCAATTAACAGATCAATATTAGACATTAAACTTAAATATTTTCTTCTGCCAAGATTTCTAAAAACTTTAAATTTTGATGAATTTTTTTTACAAAAGATTTCAATCAATTTATTGATTTGTCTTCCTCCATTATCAGCATTGGCATATGTAAAAATAGCTTTTAAGTTATCTTCTAGCAAAACGTTAAAAATATGATTAATTTCATTCATCAAATCTTTATTAGAAAGCGTTTCTGGATGATATGTAATGAGTGCGGTTTTGTGATTTTTAAGACTAAAATTCAATTCAACTTCCAACTTCTTGAGGGATATTAAATCTATATTATTAATATTGTCTATGGCTGGCGCTCCACTGTTAATTACACTTGACGGATTCTCTCCCATCTGAATTATTCTGTCACGATGGATTGCATTAGAGCAGAAGTGTAAACTACTCATTTTAGTTATTGAATGTCTTATTTTTTCGTCTATAGCTCCTTCAGTAATTTCACCTCCATGAATATGAGCTAAAGGAATATTCATTATTATTGCTGAAGAGGCAGCCGCATGGGCTTCATATCTATCACCTAATAACAAGATAAGATCTGGTTTTAATCTGATAAAACAATCTGAAAGAAGAATCATGGCCTTTCCAGCTGATTTAACAACTGATGCACTTGATTTAATTATTTCAAGGTTATCAACTTTCTCATCAATCGTAAATCCATCATTTTCAATCTCTTTATAAGTAAGTCCAAAATCAGAAGATAGATGAGAAGAAGTAGCAACAAGTTGAAGCTCCAATATTTTTGATAATTTTATTTTATTTAAAATTGGATAAAATAAATCATAATCTGACCTAGAACCAGTTACAACACAAACCTTTCTTTTATTCATATATTCTCATCAATTTTATAATCTTTTTTCGCAACCTGGCCAATTATAGATTTCCATCTAATAGCACTTATTCCTCCATTAGATCTCTTCACTGAGATATTTTTTTCGTTAAAAATATCTCCTTTCTTAATAGTTTCTGCAGCTACAATAAACTTTCTAGCAAGGTGAATATTATTTTTTTCACTATTTGTTGGAAGTTTTTTAAAACTGCCTAATGCACATTCAATATTCCTAATTGCCTTAACCATACTCTTTAATTCTTTAGGCTCTAGAGAAGCATAATGGTCTGGACCATCCATCAATCTATCGATTGTAAAGTGCTTTTCGATTACCTTTGCCCCCATTGCTACAGCAGCAATAGGAACCTCAATACCTAATGTATGGTCACTATATCCAACTGGAAGCTCAAAAGCCCTTGAAATCGATTGCATTACATTTAAGTTAACATCAACAAACGGTGTTGGATACATTGTATTAGCATGAAGTAAGGTAATATTTTTTTTAAAAGTTCCGGCACTAGTTAAGATATTTATAGCATCATTTATCTCTTTCATATCTGACATCCCAGTTGAAAGGATGATTTTCTTATTAAACTTACCTATATGATTAAGGTAAGGATAATTTGTGATTTCGCCACTTGGAATTTTGATAATTTCAAGGCCTAGAGTATTTAATAAATCAATACTCTCAATATCAAAAGGTGAAGACAAGAAAATAATTTTTTTACTTTCACAATGACTTATTAAAGTTTTATGATCCTCATTGCTCAATTCTAGCTTTTTTAACATTTCATATTGCGAAACATTTCTCTTTGGAGTAGATAATTTCTGATAATCCGCTTTTTCAACATTATGAGTTGCTACATTGCTGGCCTTAAATGTCTGAAACTTTACCGCGTCTACTTTGGCATCACTTGCAATATCTATCAGAGATTTTGCAAGTTCAATATCTCCATTGTGATTAACTCCTGCCTCAGCAATAATAAAAACCCTCATTTGACTATACTCCCAGCCCTAATAAAAGTATTTTCTGATATTTTAATTTCTTGTTTAGTCACAGAATTGCTTCCTAAAAAACATCCATTTTCAATCTGAGTTCCTCCATTGATTATCGATCCAGTTGATAAATGACAACCATCACCAATTAAGCAATCATGTTCGACTAAAACTTTACTATTAATTATACAGTTCACTCCAATTTTAACATTCGAGTTTATTAAAGCATGGTGCATTACTACAGTGCCTTCATTTACAATACTATATGGTGAAACATAAGCATTAGGGGAAATGATAACGGGAAGAGAAAAACCAATTTTTTTTAATTTTTTAAAGATATTATCTCTAATTTGGCCAGTATTAATTTGACCGACAGTGACTAAAGCATACTTATACTTTTTAAATAGCATATGCATATCGTAGTCAGTACCAATAACTTTATAACCTAAAACTTGTGCACCTAATTTTTCAGGCTCATCAATAATACCTGCTATTTTGTATTTTCCCTCAAGCTCTATAACATCAATAACAGACCTACAATGACCTCCACCACCAAATAAGATAATATCTTTCAAAATTTCCTCACACTGCTAGGAATATTAATAATTCTTTTCTCTAGTTGTAAAGAATTCCTTAGATCACCACATTGGGAACTTTTAAAGAGGTTTAATTTATTCATCAAAGTCCAAACAGGCCTTGTTAGAACACCATTCTCATTCGTTTCTTTCAAAAAAACATCTCTTTGTCTTTTATCAGGAAGTAATATTGAGTTTAGCCAGTAATTTGACTTTGAGTTTTTTGGCTCAGAATGAAAAGAGATCTCAGAATTTTGAAAAAATGATTTATAGTTTTCAGCAATTTGTCTTTTGCTAATCAAGAATTTATTGATATTCTCTAACTGTGCTACCAATAGAGCAGCATTTAAATTTGGCATTCTATAATTATAGCCAATGCTATCATGATAATATTCCCACGGGTGAGAAGTCTTTGCAGTAGTAGTTATATGTTTCGCTTTCGATGCTAACAACTCATCATTGGTTAGAATGCAGCCTCCTCCTCCTGAAGTAACAATCTTATTACCATTAAAGCTGATGACTCCAAAATCTCCAAATGTTCCAGTGTGTTTGTTTTTGAAAAAACTACCAAGACTTTCAGCTGCGTCTTCGACAACTTTAATATGAAATTTATCACAAATTTTTTTAATTTCATCAATTCTACATGGGTGTCCAAAAGTGTGCATTGGAACACAAGCTCGTATTTCTCTTCCAGAAATCTTATTGATACATTTATTTTCTCTTAAATTACAATTAGTTTTCAAAAAAATTTCTAAGGCCTCAGGACTAAGGCCAAGTGATTCTTTATCGATATCGATAAAAATAGGCTCAGCACCACAATACTTAATTGCATTGCATGTTGCAACAAAAGTTACAGGCTGTGTTATTACTTCATGACCATACTCTACTCCTGATAAAAGAAGTGATATATGGAGCGCTGAGGTACCATTAGAGGTCGCAATAGCAAATCTAGCACCTGTAAATCTTGTGATTTCTTTTTCAAAAATATCTAAATATTTACCCGAGGATGATACAAATGTAGAATCTATACAATCATTTAAATATTTTTTTTCATTCCCATAAAATCGAGGCTCATGAAGTGGAATAGTATTATCATTATATAAATCTTTAGAAAAACTTATAAAATCTTCATACATTATAGATTTCAGACTTGTATTTGATTAAGTTTTCTGGCTGAGTAAACCAGTCAATAGTTTTTTTAAGACCTTGCTCCATTGTAAATTGTGGATTAAATGAAGTTAAATTTTTAATCTTACTGTTGTCACAAAATAATCTATAAACCTCTGATTTTTCTGGCCTCATACGATTATCATCAGAAATTAAATCAAAATCAACTTTCATCAATAACTTAATAATTTCTAAAGTATCTTTAATACTAATTTCAGAGTTTGAACCAATATTTATAATCTCACCAATAGTATTTTCTTCCTCGGCAATTGCAATAATACCTCGACAAGTATCTTCTACATAATTAAAGTCTCTAGTAGGGGTTAAATCACCAAGCTTTAACTCTTTAGCGCCATTAGCTAATTGTGTAATTATTGTAGGAATAACTGCCCTGGCTGACTGTCTAGGGCCATATGTATTAAAAGGTCTTGCAATCGTAATGGGTAGATTAAATGATTTATAAAAGCTCATAGCCATTGCGTCTGCTGCAATTTTTGACGCACTGTATGGTGATTGAGGCTGCAAAGGATGATTTTCATCTATAGGCACATATTGAGCAGTGCCATAAACTTCACTTGTAGATGTATGAATTACTCTTATATTGCCATTTTGTCTTGCTGCCTGACATATATTTAATGTGCCTTTAATATTAGTATCAACGTAACTATGTGGCGCATCATAAGAAAAAGGAATCGCAATTAATGCAGCAAGATGAATTACTAGATCAACATTTTTTAAATTTTCTTTGCAAAAATGAGGATCACGAACATCACCTGAGATTATTTTAAGATTCTCACTAGACTCTATTTCTTCAAGCCACCCCCAATAATTGAAAGAGTTATATTGTGAAATTGCAATAACTTCATAGCCCTTATCTAATAACATTTCTACTAGATGTGAACCAATAAATCCGTCTGCGCCAGTAACTAAAACTTTCATAAGCTTGATGCCGTAAAATAATTGGATTCCGCAGTATAAATTCTTTTAATAATCAATATCATGTTTTGAGGCAACTAAAATAATTTCATTAACATTATCTAAATGATCCAAATCACTTGTAAGATTTTTTGCATCAATATCCTTTTTTAATAAGATGTCATATGTTAACTTGACAGTTTTTTTATCTCCAGATGGCTCTATATGCAAAACATCGGCTCTCTTAGCATAATTATTAATAACTTTTATATACTCTCCTTCTTCCTCAGCCATCAAAACTCTAAGCTTTAATATAAACTCACTTTTGTAAAACGCTCCATAATTTAGGTAATAAAGAATAAATGAAACCATAGAAAAAATTACAGTACCAGCAATTGCAATAAAGTAACTCGAGGTTCCTGAAGCCATTCCAGCAAAAAGAGCTAAAAATACATATGCAGTATCTTTAGTGTCTTTAACTACAGTTCGGAATCTAATAATTGATAAAGCTCCTACTAAAGCAAATGCCCTTGCTATATTGTTACCAATAATCATCATAACCATTGCAACAATAATTGTTACAAAAACAACTGTAAGCATAAATGATTGCGAATATGACAAACCTTTATGCGTAGTTTTATAAATATAGCTTACAAACATTCCCAGAATTACTGATAAACCAATATTAATTAATACAGTAGTTGGGTCATAAATTTCAGTAAATCCAGTTGATTGCAAAAATTCCATTTCATTCATATTTTATCTCCTTAGGATAAATCAATAGCTAAGTTAGTTGAAGTCATGCCTAAAACAAATTTTGAAATAGATACACGGCTCAAGTTATAAGTCTGCAAAATTCGATGGAACCATGCAGGTATTCTTCGATGAAATTTTACTTCCATAATTACATATCCTGGCAGAGATTGAATATCCCTGTAATTTTCATCTGGAAATAAGTACATTGACTCCTTGGAAATAATTGATGAATCAAAGGTAATACGGAAATTACTATCGTAATTACTTGTAAACGGCTTTCTAATATAATCAACCAAAACACGAGGTTTTAATTTCTTCTTGTATGCCTGAAATATAAAATCCTCAATCACTTCATTTTCATAAGTATTTTGAAGCTCAAAGAAACTACTTTCGCTATAAAAATTTTCTAAATCTTCAACTTTTATAGAGCATCTATTTTTGAATACACGGTTTAAATGCCTGCCCTTCTGTTCTAGAAACATCGGTGAACTTTTATCATTTATCTTTGAATAAGTTCTTAATCTAAATTTTGTTCTGTAGCGGACTCCATCAATCTTCTCATAAAAATTAGAAGCAAAAACATTATCAAAATATAATGAACGAACCAAATACGCATTATCTAACTCTTCATGAATATAACCATCATAATTCATAAAATGCTCAATCTCGCGTTGAATGTTTAAAGCCACATCAGTATTTAATACATACTTAAATTCATATCTATGGAATTCCTCTACATCATTTAACTTATCTGACATATGAGTATCCTCCAGAAAAATTACTATTTTCCCAGTAATTAATTGAATTTATTAGGCTAGCTGATAAAGAATGTAAATTAGTGATTTTATTAGTTTTCATAGATTTTATTTTAATTCTTTTCTTTTCATCAATAGTGGTATCAGCATAAGAATTTGATATTTCCAACTTAGACCCTTTCTTTATGTCAATAGCATTCTTAGCATCAAAGATATTAGAGGCAGTTATAATTATTGCTCCACCACCTCCATAACGCCAATTTTTTGAATATGCGCTAAATTGAGTGTCATTATTAGAGAATTGGCCACCAACTACATTTGCTAAAGACTTATCTTTTGACTCAATTCCAATAAAATTAGAGTCAATTACTGTATCGAATATCAAAACCTTAGATGACTCTCCAACGGACACACCTTTGTCACTAGATTTTTCTAAAAAACTATTTTTAATAAATGCATTTGATCCCATTAAGTCAATTGCATCATTGCCTGAATTACTAACTACTATATCTATCATTGAAACTTCTGATAAATCAATATCTATAGCATCACTTTTAGCATTTTCAAAAATACATGACTCAATTTTTACAGAAGCAGAATAGATAATATG
>TARA_B110000008_G_scaffold63881_1_pt1 | contig 10974 bp, 9 predicted proteins | sample TARA_B110000008 | Tara Oceans TARA_B110000008 (sample SAMEA4396496) | marine metagenome | biome: Westerlies Biome; feature: [DCM] deep chlorophyll maximum layer (ENVO:01000326); material: water (ENVO:00002006), including particulate matter (ENVO:01000060) such as... | depth 40 m
GCTCCAGCTTCAATATTTTCAATATGGATTTGTTTGATAATTTCTGGATTATGTATCAACGAGTATGCAGACCAAATTGAGGTCTTAAAACTAGGAAGATACTCTCCTCTATTCTCCAATTCAGTACCAAGTGCAGAATCAAGTATGTATGGCTTCATGAGTATTTTGTGTGGGTTTGAGTTATGTTTTATTATACTTCTTATCGAAATCAATTAATCTTCTTTTCCACTTACCAGAAAGCACTTTAAATTCTGCAGGCTTTACTAGAAACTCTTGAAATATTAAATCTCTATCAACCATTAATATAACTATTTGCTGAATATCTGTGCCGAACATTACATTATGCGCATTGGCATAGGCGCTACCTTGTAAAAAGTAATCCTCTATCCAATCGCGTCTTTTAATTTTTTTTGCTGTTTTAAAATCTATAAGTGATGGAACTCCGTTATATGTTCCTACGCAATCGGCAGTACCAGCATATAAATTATCTAAAATAAGACCAACCTCTAGACCCCAGACCTCGGTGATCCCATTCAAACCATCAGTAATAAACTTACCAGTCATTCTTTTGGCCATTAGTTGATCGCCGTGATCTGAGAATTCATCCCAAGTTTCATTATTTAGGTATTTTTCAATTGCCTCATGAACAGCTGTACCAATATCAGTGCTTTGCTTAATCACCCTATCAGCTTCCTCGTCACCAACGCGCTGTCTCCATTGATCAATACCAGCCTTACTTTGAGAGGTTCCAGATAGCACTGTTGTTACGCTTGGAACTGCTATGTTATTTGAATCCAAATAATGTCTGCCTACTTCTGTATCGACCCTTTCAAGTTTTGGGTAATTAAATTTATTTATCATATTTAAAGTGTGTAGTTAAAATATCGAGATTATCACTATAATTCTTCCAATAATCTATACCCGATTTATACATTGGCTGCCTAACCTGTTCTGAGCTAGCAGTCTTAACTGGCCTATCAGACTTATAGAAATTTAAACAATCACTTTCAAACTCAACATTGCAATGACTTAAAAGTTTATCAATTTCTTCCTTTGGATTTTGTATAACTTCTTCATAATTAACAGTATAAATTTCATTTGGAAATAACTGTTTCCAGAAATCAATCAAACGAATATAGTCTTTATAATATCTAGATATATCATCAAGATCATATGTAAAGTGCTGGCCTTTAGCAAAGTATTGTTTGTAGCAACTAAAACATGTATCTAAAGGATTTCTTCTAGCATCAATAATTTTTGCATTAGGAAGTATTAATTTTATTAAGCCAATATGCGCAAAGTTGTTAGGCATTTTATCTATAAAATAAGGTTTCGAAGATCTAGCCCATCGTGTTTCGTCAATATAACTATTTCCATAATCACTAAAATCTTTATCTTCAAGTGACAAAATATTATTAGGATATCCAATAGAGGTATTTAGTAACTTTATTTGCCTTGAGATAGACATTATATTGGGTAGTTCCTGAGTGCCTTCAATTTTAGAATGAGATGATAAGATCTGCTCTATCAATGTAGACCCAGATCTAGGAAGGCCTAAAATAAATATAGGATCATTGGATTGATACCCATAGTTTTGGCCAAATAAACTTTGGTTATTTGTAAAAAAGTCAATCATCTCATCTATAGAAATTTTATAATTTTCTGCGTTGTAATCTATTTGTTTTCTTTGTTCCCAGTTACCTTTTTTATAATTACTAAAAGACTTATCAAAATCTTTATTTGATTCGTAGGCTTTACCTAAAGCAAAATACATTTGTATAAGCTCATTAGGATGTATTTTTTTAGCAATAGCAGATTCCATATCAGATATTTCAGATTTGTTAAATTTGTATGTTTTAAGGTTTGCTAAACTCCAATAGGCCTCACCAGATAATGGGAAATATTTTATAGCATTTTTATATGCGTTCTCGCACTCTTCTCTTTTTCCAACTGTTTTAAGGGCATGCCCCATACTTAGATATACTCTTGGATTTTCAGGGTTAATTAATAAGGCTTTTTTATAAAGCTTGATTCCATCCTCATATTTAGAAAGTTTTACGTAAACAGTTCCCAAGGAAACAAGAGCTTCAAAATTATTTGAGTCAAGTTTTATAAGATTTTCAAAGGCAGGTATAGATTTCGATAATTTGTTTTGAACTCTATATAATTTTGCAAGGTTGTCCCATGCAAGTGCAAAAGATGGGTTTAATGTAAGACACTTTATAAAAAGATTTTCAGCAATATCATAATTTTTTGTTTTAAATGCCAACAACCCTAATAGCCTTAGTGCATCAATATTACTCTTATCATTCTTTAGGATCTTTTTATATGTCTCTTCAGCTAACTTTAATCTTCCAGCTTTGACGTGTCTGATTCCTTTGTACAACTCTGAATAGTTTTTATCATTTTCTAAAAATGATTGAATAACATTATCTGACTTATCCTCATCATCGTCAGACATATATAGATTTGAAATTAATCTTGCTGTTTGTATGGAAGGATGAAGTTTATGTAATTTTTCTAAAGCTTCAATATAAGCTCTTTCATTATTTGTAAATTTATAAATCTTGGCTCTTTGTTCTAAATATAATTTATTGTTAGGTTCGATTTCTAGTAGCTTTTTATTTATATTTAATGATTCTTTGGATTTATTAAGTTTTATATATACGCCTAGAAGCATTGATAGGGAATCTATATTATTTGGTTGATGCTCCAGAATTTCGTTTAGTTGTTCAATACATTCATTTAGATTATTATTATTTAAGTGATGAACCGCATTGATTAATGCTTCTTTAAGGTTTCTATTTTCTGGCATATGTACAATAAAATAAGTTCTGAGTGGAATAAAACCGTTGTCCTTTTAACGATTGTACTATCTTTATTCTTATCTATATATGTATTAACAGACCCTTTAGGTAGCGCCTTAACTCTAAGCTCAATATATAACACCCTTTCAACGATGTTTGAATCAACTTATATGTATGGAAGCTTTATAGTTTTAATATTTCTTTTGTTTATAGCTTTATCAAGATATGGAGAAATACAAGTTATTTTAGAAAACAAGGAGATTTATTCATTTATTTCATGGGGTTCAATGTTGTTTGCAGCTGGAATTGGTGCTGCTCTATTGTACTGGGCTACTGTTGAGTGGATCGATTACTACAATATTCTCAATACACCCCTCGCTGATAAAAAGGAAGTAATGCTCTACTCGAGAGCTTACCCTCTTTTTCATTGGTCATTTACTGCATGGGCAATATATTGTTTACCAGCAGTAGCATTTGCATTGGCATTAACGATAAATAAAAACTCTAAATTAACATTTTCAGGAATCTTTAATATCAATAATAAGATTCTTGAAATACTTTTTGATGCTTTGTTTATTGGAGCTATATTATGCGGTGCAGGAGTTGGGCTTGGCTTGTCCTTCCCTTTAATATCAACTATTTTTTCGAAGATTTTTAGCATTGAAAGAAGTGCTTATCTCGATATTTTTACTATTCTTGTTTGTTTATCTATCTTTTCAACAAGTGCATATCTTGGAATTCAAAAGGGAATCAAGAGATTAAGTAATTTTAATATGGTCTTGGTAATTCTTTTTCTTATATCCATTCTTCTTCTTGGCCCTACAAAGTATATTTTGATTCATTCTATTGAATCATATGGATTTCTTATAAAGAAATATCCTGAATTAAGTTTTGCAACAGGTACATCAATTAGTAAAGACTGGAGTGTTTTCTATTGGGCATGGTGGATGGCTTTAGCACCAATGGTTGGTGCATTTATTGTTAATATTTCAAACGGTAAAACTATAAGACAAATTATTTTAGGGACCATAATGATTGGAAGTATTGGTTGCATACTTAGCATGTCAATTTTATCTAATTTATCAATAAGTCTCTTTGAACAAAATATATTAAATTCTCCTGAATTAATATCAAAAGGACTGATGTCACGTGAAGATTTGATAGTTGAAACAATTTCTACTTTAAGTTTTAGCTACCCATTATTGATAGCTTTTGGGATTATTTGCATAATATTTTTAAGTACTACATATGATTCAACATCATATATTCTAGCCTCTGCCTCTATGAAAAGTTCTAATATTGAGAGTTCGGGAAAGCTAAGACTTATTTTTGCATTTTTGTTGGTCATACAACCTTCACTCCTCATGTTTATAGGAGGAGTTGATTCATTTAAGTGGATAATGGTCATTTTTTCTGTACCATTGATATTTATATATTTACTACTCATGACATCGGTTATCAAAAATGTTTATAGAATTACAAAATCATAAAGCTCATATTTTTGAGCATAATAAAATTGATAACCCGCTATCAAATATTTTTATAATTCCTGGTGCTGGTATGGATCATAGAATTGGCTCTATGATTGAGCTCTCAAGACTATATTCTAAATATAATATTTATTCTATTGACCTTCCTGGTCATGGATTCACATCAGGTCAAATCTTACATACAGTTGAAGAGTTTGCAGATTTTACTATTCAAGTTCTTAAAAAAATGGGAGTAAGTAATAATATATTTATAGGTCACTCGATGGGTGGTCTGATTGCTATGGATCTTGGTTTAAAAGTAGAAACTAAACTGACCATATTAATGAATACTAATTACCCTCTGATGGTAGGAGATATACTGCTCGATCATGCTAAAGGTAATTTGGATCAAGCTAGTGAATTTTTTACTAAATATGGACTCTACAATATTCCTGAAACAAAAATAAAAGCAAAGACTTTTGGCTCTATGGGTTCTGGGTTTTATGGAAGAGATAAAGGCACCATTAAGTCACCATACGGAACTAAAAATATTGAAAATGATCCACAAAAAGAAATTAATGTGTATCCACTTAAGAGACTGTTCAACCAAACTCAAAAGGAAATACTTTCATATGATCTAAAGACCTGCTCTGCTTATAGAAATGATAAATTAAAAAAGCTCAAAAATATTAAATTTATATATGGCGGCAAAGATAAGTTGGCAAGATACAATCCTGAAAGCGAGGTCCATCAAAGCATAGGAACCGAAGGTGTAACTATAATGGATGAGACTGGACATTTCCCATATTTTGAAAGGCCAGAAGACCTTTCAAATATATTAGAGAAACTTATAACTAATAGCGATATCTGAAACGTAAACCAATTACTCTTGGTCTGTTCTGTGTTCTTCTAATATCACCAAAGTCATTATATCTAGATAGGTAACCATTTTCATCAGTTAGGTTGCTTAGATACATTTCGATTGATCTATTGTCAGCTTCCATACCAATTCTCATATTTGCTATTGCATATGAAGGTAGTTTCAAGTCATTTGCTTGGCTGGTATATCTGTTTCCTGTATGAGAATAATCAATAGTAATATATCCAGGATTGCCAAATATCGTAAGAACCTTATCTAAACCTAAGACATAGGATAGCTCCGGAACATATGCAAGCTTATTTCCTGCATTTGCTTGCAAGACACCTGAAACATCATAATAATCCTGAGAAAGAGATGGGTCATTTGAAACCATATAAGCAGAAACTGTTAGAGAGTCGTCTATTTTATATGTTGCATCTAATTCCAAACCATTAATTTCTGCATTGCCGACATTATCAACAAAAGCAACTGGCGAAAATGCAAGATTATATGTTGTTGATTGGAAATCATTCCAATCCATCATGAAATACGCACCATTTAGAATTAGCCTACCATCTGCCATAGTAGATTTGAATCCAAACTCTAAACTTTCAAGATAATCTGACTTATACGTCTCAGGAATAAAAGCAGTTTGAGCAGGTCTTACACGATTAATACCACTAGCCCTAAAACCCTCAGAGTAAGTTCCATAAACCATAGTATTTTCATTTAAGTCATGTGCAATATTTACTTTTGGCACAACCCCTGAATCACTGGAATTGAAAACTTTATCAACTCCATCAAATACTCCAAAGTAACCATCCTTGGCATCAACCATTGTTTCTTGATCATAAGATCTAAAACCAAGTGTTAATCTAGTTTTATCATTTAAATCAAAATAACCTTCACCGAAAATAGCTTCAACTTCTTCTTCTCTAGTATTGTCAAGATTCCACCATTGTCCATTTGTAGGCTGAAAAGATAAGTCACCAGGGTTTAGGCCCGGCCACAAATATTCAATTTCATAGTCTCTTGTTGAGGTTTCAGAAAAAGCACCGAGAACCCATTGAAAGCCACTGTCGCCTTTCGACTGGATTCTAAACTCATAAGACTCTCTTTCGTGATTGTCTGTTTGTGTATAAGACATTCTTGGGTCCTGACAACCAGAGATATTATAGTAATAATAGTAATCATAATAATCACAGGTATAAGTAGGCCCATCATAGTTATAATATTCTACATACTCTGAATAATCATAAGTGTAGTTAACGTCTCTATCGAAGGAAGACGTTGTAAAGACATATTCTAAATTGTCATTAATATCACCACTCAAAGAAAGTGAAAATTGACTAAAATCATCATCGAATTTTTCTTCATTAAATCTTGAATTAGATCTTGGTCCAACAGCTTCATCTGTCTCCCATGAACCGCCAAAGGTTGATGACTGATCTAATATAGAGAGATCAAGGTTTTGATTCATTATCTCTGTTGCAAACCTTACCCTATAGCCACTTTTGTTAAGTTCGTTATAGTCATCCTCAGCAACTTCGCTGTTGTCGATTGTATACCCGCTATTCGTAAAAGTTTTGGAAGTTAGCTCGTTGTCAATCCAGCCACCATCTTTAAGATCATAGGCACTAATTCTGATGGCAGAAGAATCACCTAATGGCATATTCATGTATGCCTCAAGAGATTGATCATTTGAACCATCTCTAATAGAACCATAATCAACATCAAAGCCATAATCAATAGAACTTAAATCTGGCTTTTTTGTAATAATTTTAATATTGCCTGATGTTGAACTAGAGCCATAAAGGGTTCCTTGTGGGCCGCTTAAAATCTCAACACGCTCTATATCAAAAACGTGTAAATCTGGTGTTTGGCCAATTGTAGTTAGTGGTTGATCATCTAGATATAAGGCTGTTGTTGATGCTGCTCCTGAGGGATTACCAAAGCCCCCATCTGATACACCTCTAATATAAAAAGAAGAGTTACCTGGACCTCCGGCATCCAAAGTAACTGCTGGAGATAAATTGGCTATATCATCAAGACCTTTAACATTTTTAAGATCAAGTTCTGCTGCACCTATGGCCTGAACACTCATAGGAACATCCTGAAGATTTTCTGAACGTTTGGAAGCTGTAACTACTATATCTTCAATCGCATCATCAGCCTTTAAATCAGAAGATTGGGCAACACCTAGACCTAATGCCAAGACACCCATAGTAGATAATGCATAATTATTATCTTTAAAAATATCCTTCATTAACAATGTTAATGGATCAGATTTTTTCTCAAACAGTGGCTTTAATTGAATTGATGGCATTTTTTATTACTCCCTTAGATATAAAAAAATAAAAAGCGTCTTTCTATAATACCTAAAATGGATGCTTTGACAAGAAATGTAACAAATCTATGTATCTAATATAAAGATATTTAATTTTTATGTATTCTTAAGTTTATAGCTCTAGTAAAAGCTTGACTATAAATTCATTACCCCAGAGATTTTCAATAACACGACACTCATTTATTTCTAAATTAGATTGATCTTGGGTATTACAGAAGCCAACACTTTGATCAATCCCCGGCCATAAATGCCCTCTATCTTTATTTAAAATACTGGAAATAGTGATACCACCCTTACAATTAGAGGCAGTTTTTTTTTCAAAATTATCAGTAAACAAGTACTCTTCATTTACAAAAACAGAGCATTGAAAATTTTCTGACCAGCTATTAAAAGTTTTATTCATGGGTTCATAGAAATATCCATCAGCAGCTCTTATGTTAATTGGCGGAACTGTCGTATCTTTCATTCCGCCATAAATAATAAAGTTAATCGGTTTATCCGGTATGCAACTTAAATCTTTATGCTGCATACCAACTACATTGGCAGCTCCTTTGAATAGCTCAGGATATTCACATGCCAATGCCTGAGCCATCATCCCCCCATTACTCATGCCAATTACATATATATTTCTTATATTTTTGTTATTTATAGTTGTGTCAATAACTTTTTTAATAAACCCAATATCATCATTACAGCTTGTCCATGAGCATCTCCCACCACTATTGCAGTTAGGGTATTTAGGATATATTGCAGCATCTATAGCGCATGTCTCACCAAGTGGTGTTTTCGTTTTTGATCCGGCTAAGTCATTCCAAGAAGATACAAAAGATGAGCTGCTATTATCATAAAAATAAATACCCTGAGGATAAATAGCTATAAAGCCATATTTTTTAGCTACCTTATTGAACCCTCCAGTTGTTTCTTTTTCAAAACCAGATGCAGTTCCAGAATAGCCATGCAAACCAATAAAAAGGTCTATAGGGTCATTAATATTTTTATTAGGAGGCGTGTATTGAAGATATGACCTATCAATATCATTATGTGAAATAGAAATTTCTATCATGGCTTGAATGGATATATTAAAAAATACAACTGCTAGAAATATAATCCTCATAGATTCATGATAAATAATTTAAATTTTTTATAAGCTTCAAGTTTATTTAACTCTGTAAATACTTCATGTCTAGCGTCATCCATTAAAATGATAGATGTTTTCATAAAGATGCTGTCTAAAAATTTATGCAAACTAATAGCCATTTTTCCATTTGAGCTAGCTGCATCAAACTTTCCAGACATTATTAATATTGGGATCTTTTTATTAGATTCTAAATAAAAGTTCTTCTTGAAAACTTCTAATAAACCATTTGAAAGATCATTCCAAAGGCTGTTTGTAACTTGAAATCCGCATAATGGATCTGCTGTGTAATTATCTACACTATCTTTATCACGGGAGATCCAATCATTTGGTGTTCTATTTGGCTTGTATTGATCATTAAATTTTCTAATAGTTAATTTATCCATAACAGAGCTTACTGCAGTTGGTCCTTTTAGGATTGATTCAGCTTTAATAACACTCTTTTGTATATATATTAATTGATTAGATATTTTGGATGAGCCTGTTAATACTAAACCATCTAAATGAACATTTTTATCTAGTATAGAAAGAGCTATCCATGAACCCATGCTATGACCTATAAGATAAGTTTTTTTATTTTTAAATTTATTTTGAGCATAAATAATAGTATCTAGTAAATCATTCGAAACCTTAGTCCAGCCATCTTGCAAAGAGAAAAGACCAGGAGTTGATCCATTTAGTATATTAACTCCATGCCCCCTATGGTCTGATGCAATTACATGATAACCATCGGTATTTAACTGGGAAATCAACCATTCATATCTTCCAATATGCTCAGCCATACCATGACTTATAATCATTAAACCATTTACATCATCATTTGGTGATAGAAACTCATGATAGCCATTTTTAGAATTAGTTATATTAATGTTCATAATTTATAATAAACAATATTTAATTTTTAACAATTATTATGCACAACATATATATAGCAGGAACTGGAATTTGGTATCCAGATAATCTGATTACTAATGATGAGCTTGTAAGTTCTTATAACTCTTATGTAGATCTTTTTAATGAAAAGAATAATTTAGAAATTGATAAAGGTAATATACAAGCGATGATGCATTCATCCGCAGAGTTTATTGAAAAAGCATCTGGCATTGAAACTAGGTATGTAATAGATAAGGAAGGCATTCTTGATACTTCAAGAATGATGCCTAAAGTATCGAATGAAGATGAAAGTAAACTATCAGTTCATGCTGAGGTAGGAATTATTGCTGCTAACAGAGCAATGGAACAGGCTGGAGTAACCGCATCTGATATTGATGCAGTTATAGTTGGAACATCTCATGCTGCAAGAAATTATCCCGCCATAGCAATAGAAATACAATCAGAGCTTGGTATTAAGGGTTATGCATACGATATGCTTGTAGGCTGCTCTTCAACAACCTTTGCAATTAATAACGCATATAGCGATATAGCCTCTGGGCTTGCCAATACCGTACTTGTAATAAATCCAGAAATATCAACTCCTTTTGTAAATTTTACGCATAGAGATAAGCACTTTATATTTGGTGATGCTTGTGCTGCTACTGTTGTTCAGAAAGATAGTAATTCAAAACATGCATTTAAGATAATAGATAGAAAACTGCATACTCAATTTTCCAATAATATAAGAAGTGATTTTAGTTATCTTAATAGGGCCGCTGTTGACCAAAAAACAATGGACGAGCTAATGTTTGATCAAAATGGTAGAAGTGTATTTAAAGATGTCTGCCCTCTTGTTGCTTCTTTAATCTCCAATCAACTTGAAAAAAATAACATTAATCCAAATGATATTTGCAGATTTTGGCTCCATCAAGCTAACGGCAAGATGATTAGATTGATAGCTTCAAAAATATTAAATGATGATGATTTTGATCTCTCATTGGTTCCTATGCCAATAAAGCAATTTGGTAATCTTGCCTCTGTTGGATCGCTGTTTGCATTTAACCTAAATAATGATCTTGAGTCAGGTGATAAAGGAGTGATTTGTTCTTTTGGTGCTGGCTACTCTGTATGCTCAATTATTGTAGAAAAAATATAATTTATCTCACTAATTAAATGTAAAACATTTATAATAGCGCCATGGGTGAATATGATGCAGTTTGGGTTTTCTTAATATCTACAGTATTTGTAGGTACTTTTATATTTTTAGAAGCAAGACCAGGCGGATCGACCCTTACAAAAGATATCACATCTACAATATCTAGATTTTTTCGTAAAAGATAACCTTTGTTATTAACTAAAAAAGTATCTGTTTTCCCTTTTGTTTTTCTAGCCCTCATCTTGGGTGGATTGGCCTCATCTAATACGTCAACTGATGTCTGGTATCAGGCTCTTAACAAGTCAGATTTGAACCCACCTGGTTATGT
>TARA_B110000008_G_scaffold6806_1_pt1 | contig 10968 bp, 10 predicted proteins | sample TARA_B110000008 | Tara Oceans TARA_B110000008 (sample SAMEA4396496) | marine metagenome | biome: Westerlies Biome; feature: [DCM] deep chlorophyll maximum layer (ENVO:01000326); material: water (ENVO:00002006), including particulate matter (ENVO:01000060) such as... | depth 40 m
CCATTATCAACAGTGATATTAATATCTCCAACACCTTTTCCATTTTTATACTTCATAGTGAGATTTTGGATTTCAATCATTAGCTAATCTTATATATTGAGAAAAATAATGTTAATTTATTTTATTAAATAATTATTAAATAGAAAATTATTCGTCTAAATTTTCATTTTTTTGTTTATTTCTTAACCAAGTTAGAAGTAGAGCTGGAATTAAAAACATCAGCATTTCATCCCAACCACCTTGATGGTGCATTACTGGCGGTGGAATAATTTTAATTAACATTACAAGTAGTTTTCGACCATCCAACGAGTAATATTTACAAGCGTGTTGGGTAATAGTCCTAAATAAATAGTTAAAAATGCAAGGAAACCAATTACTAATTTATCAGAATTTTGTATTTTGATTTTCTCAATTGTATTGTCTGTTTTTTCAACTGCTGAAACCCAAATAGGTTTTAAATAAAAGTAAAACCCTGCAACAGTAGAAAGCATCAATACTGTAACTAATGTATATTTTTCATATGACCAAAGATTTGTAATTAAAATAAATTTTGATACAAAACCGCTCGTCAATGGCAGTCCTGCAATTCCAAGCATAAATATGGAAAAAGTAATGGTTAGAAACTTATTTTCTTTAAATAAACCTGATAAATTGTTTATTTCAAAATTTGAACTGAGCTGACCACTAATTATTGAGAAGATTGTAAATACACCAATGAGCTGAATAATATACGTGGAGAGATAAAATATAGATGCACTAATTCCGTACACACCAAATGAAATACCCGAAAGAATAAATCCAGATTGAATAACTCCACTATATGCAATCAGTCTCTTTAAATCAGTTTGATTAGTTGCAAATAATGCGCCTAATAAGACTGAGAGCATAATTACAGCAGTAAAGAATAAATTGAACTTTTCGATTATAAAAGTTAGTGAAACTGCTGAGAGTCGAGCTAGAACAATAAAAGAAGAAACTTTGGCAACTGAAGCCATGTAGCCTACATAACCAGTTGGTGATCCTTGATAAACATCTGGAGCCCAGGCTTGAAAAGGAGCTGCAGCTACTTTAAACAATAGACCAACAATAATTAAAATTAATCCAATCAAACTAGTTAATGGTATGTTCTCAGAACCAATAAAGCCTATCGCTATACTAGTTTCATAAATACCACTTATAGATAAAGAAACGTAGATAAGCGCAATCCCATAAATTAATATACATGAGGCCAAAGACCCCAAAAGGAAATATTTTAGCGATGCTTCATTGCTCAACTGATCTCCCCTATTTAAACCTGCAAGTGCATAGAGGCTGATAGAACCAATCTCCAAACCTATAAATAACATAATAAAATTTTCAGAATCCACCATCAGTAAAAATCCTGAAGCGGACATCAAGATAAGAATTAAAGCTTCTGTTGTCTTATTTTCTATCTGAGAAGATGTTTTCCAAAATGAGTTAAAAGTAAACAACAACACAAAAACTACTAGCACATTACCTACTAAGGAAAATTCATCTAAAAGAATTTTTTCGGAGAAATATGAAGAAACACCATCCGAGAGAAATAAACCAAATTTAAGGAAGACAGCAAAAACTGTAGCCAAAATTCCTAGCAAAGTAACATATTTTTTTACAAAAGAAGGTGTTGAGATTGTTATGGTTACAAACAATAACAATAATGCAGTTGCAAGAAGAGTTAAGGTTGGGCCAATAACTACAAAATTAAAACCTAAAAGTTCAGAAATACCTGTCATTTTGTACTCCTAAATAGAGATATTGTTTCACTTAAATTGCCCGCTTCTTCAACAACAAAGCTTTCTATATAACTTGGATAAAGCCCTATAAATAACATTAATAAAACTAAGGGTAAAATAGATACAGTTTCTCTTAAATTTAAGTCTTTTAAATTCTGATTTTCATCATTAGATATTGGTCCTGTAAAAACTCTTTGGTAAGCCCATAACATATAAATAGCAGCCAAAACGACACCAAAGGCCGCGATTGAGGTCAAAGCTTTATAAGAGCTATAACTTCCCATCAAAATCATAAACTCTCCAACAAAACCATTAAGTCCTGGTAATCCAATGGATGCAAAAGATGTAAAGAGAAAAATTGCTGCATACCGAGGCATTGTTATTTTTACTCCTCCAAAAGAACTTATATTTCTTGTATGTCTTCTCTCATATATAAAACCAACCAACATGAACAGAGCTCCAGCAGTAATACCATGATTTATCATCTGAATAATTGCACCCTCTATACTTAAAAATCCTCCAGCTGATATACCGAGCATTATGTATCCCATGTGACTTATAGAGGAATATGCAATAAGTTTTTTTATATCTATTTGGGCTATCGCAACTATAGCGCCATATATAATTCCAATTACAGCCAAAATTGCGACTAAATTTTTATACTCTAAGAATCCTTCTGTGAAGAACGGAATTGAAACTCTTAGAATGCCATAAGCTCCTACTTTCAATAAGACACCAGCTAATAAGATACTTCCAGCAGTTGGGGCTTCAACGTGTGCATCAGGAAGCCACGTATGTAGAGGGAAAATTGGCACTTTAATTAGAAATCCAAAAGTAAACAATAAGAATAAGGTTTTTGATTGAGAAGCACTAATTTCAAGTATTGAAAGTGTTTCAAAATCAACTGCTAGTCTTCCATTGATTCCATAACTGATAACGGCTGTGTAAATAGTGCCTATAAAGATAAATATTGATCCAAAGACCGTATATAGAATAAATTTAATAGTTGCATATCTTCTATTTTCACCACCCCAAATTCCCATTAAAAAGTACATTGGTATCAAAAGTGCCTCAAAGAAAATAAACAGAGATATTAAATCACCACTAATAAAAACACCATTAATAGCAAAATGTAAAGTTAATATGGATCCAATAAAACCTTTGCTCTGACTATGGTCCTCTCCGATAGATAGTAAAGAAAGTAATACAAGTAGAGAGCTCAGTAATAAAAGTAATGTTGACATTCCAGATATTCCAAAATTTATTTCTAAACCATAACTTTGAATCCATTCATATCTATATAGAATTTTAAAATCTAATTTTGAATAATCACTAAAAAGAATATACATAGATTGTGTAAACGTTATTAATGAAAATAGGATTCCAATGGGTCTGAAAATTTCTTTTCGAGTGTTTGGAATAGCAAAGACTATAAGAGCACTAAAAAGTGGGACTAATAAAAGACTAAGAATAATACCAGTCATTGTGCCACCAAAGGGGTGAAGATAAAAAGTGAAATTAATAAAATCAAAAACAGCCCAAAATAAACTACATAATTTCTTACCATGCCTGTTTGTGTAGCGGAAGTAATCCTTGAAGTTTTACCAAACGTACTTGATATAAAATTAACAGATCCATCTATTATTAATCCATCTACAATGACTGCTATTCTTCTTGAAACGTTTTTCATTCCTGAAACAAAAAAAACATTTCCGAATTTATTTAGATATAAAACATTACTTGAAAGATCTTTTACAAGATTTATTGGGGACTCAAGTTTAAACCTTTTTAAATTAATTCTTTTATGCAATTGATATCGAAATACGAGAAAAGCAATAATTAAACCAGTAAATCCAGCCCCGATTGAAAAAATAGCTAATGCAATTAAAACTATCCCCTCAGGAAGATGGGTTACTTCAACATTTTCAAGTGTTTCATGAAGAACTTTTTCTAGCCCATGAAAAAAAGGTGTGTTTATAAAGCCTATAAAAATAGAGAACACCCCTAAAAGAATTAACGGTCTTGTCATAGCTTTTGGTGCTTCTTTAACTTCTGAGTGATCGAATCCGTTGTCTTTTTCAAAAATTAATAACCAGTGTCTACCCATATAAAAAGCTGTTAGAAATGCTGCTCCAAGAGTTAAAGCCCAAAACAAGTAATACATTAAAGAAAATATCAACTCATCTTCCATGCCTGCTTTAGCAAAAACTGATGCAAGTATTTCATCTTTTGACCAAAAACCAGCTAAAGGTGGAATTCCAGAAATAGCTAATGTACCGATTCCCATCATTCCTGCAGTAATAGGCATCTGTTTTCTTAATCCCCCCATTTTTCTCATATCTTGTTCGTGATGCATGGAATGAATTACAGCTCCAGCTCCCAAGAACAAGAGTGCTTTAAAAAATGCATGGGTAACTAAGTGAAAAATTGCTGCAACATATGCTCCTGCTCCAATTGCTATAAACATAAAGCCAAGTTGCGAGATAGTTGAATATGCTAATACTTTCTTAATATCGTATTGATTTATTGCTGAGAATGCCGCTATCAATGCAGTAAGTAAGCCAAAAGAAATTATTACTATACTTGCGGTTACTGAATGTTGAAGGATAGGAGATATTCTTACAAGCATAAAAACACCGGCTGTAACCATTGTGGCTGCATGGATTAAAGCACTTGCTGGTGTAGGACCTTCCATAGCATCAGGTAGCCAACTAAATAATGGAAATTGAGCAGACTTTCCAAAAGCTCCTAATAGTAAAAATAGAGAAATTGTTGTTATGGTATTTTCACTCACATTATTTGAGGTATGTAAAACTGTATGAAAATCAAAAGTATTGAATGTGTTTAAAATTATCATTAATCCAATTAAAAACCCAAAATCTCCAATTCTATTAATAACAAAAGCTTTATTTCCAGCTTTTGCTGCGGCTGTTTTTTTTGACCAAAATGAAATTAATAGATAAGAACTTAATCCAACTAATTCCCAACCAAAAAACATAACTAAAAAATTTGATGACATAACTAGAAGCAGCATTGAAAATACAAAGAAATTAAAATAAACAAAATAATTACTATAGTTTTCATCTTTTTCCATGTATGAAGTTGAAAACAATTGTATTACAAATGAAAGACCCGTTACAAGAAGTAGCATTACACCTGATAGACCATCGAGGGTAAACCCAATCGTAATATCTGGTGTTTTAGTCCATTGATAAAGAGTTACACTTACTGGTTTAAATTTATCAAGTGTAAAAGTAATAAAAGAAAATATAGAAATAGCGAATGACAAGAGTGCACTATTTAATGTAAAGAAATTAGTAACTAATTCATTAAAAATTTTTTTATTTATGAATATAAAAATAGCAGTGAGAAGTGGAAGAAATATTGGAAGTGTAAACAAAAAATCCAAAATTAACCTTTTGCTACATTTAATACATCAACAGAGGCCGAAGATTGTTTTCTGAAAATAGAGACAATTATAGCTAATCCGACTACAACTTCAGCAGCTGCAACAACCAAAACAAAAAAGACAGCAATTTGCCCATCTATCTGTCCAAAGTGCTTTGATGCAGCGATAAATGTTAAGTTGACAGCATTTAACATCAGTTCGATACACATAAACATTATTAATGCATTTTTTCGAATCATCATACCAAAAAATCCAATAGAAAAAAGAATTGCAGCCAAAGTTAAATACCAATCTGTGGTGACCTCAAACATCTTTATTCCTTATTTTTGAATCATAGGCTAATGCAATTGCTGCAGAGGTAGCCACAATTAACAAAATAGATATAATCTCAAAAGGGAATATCCAAGTGGTAAATAATGTGCCTGCAATTAACTGTGGGGTTCCTTCAACTACGTACTCAACTGCTGGAAACCAGAGATTCCAACTGAACTCTGAATTCACTGCAACATACCCAAGTAAAGAGATCAGAATTAAGAAAACACCACTTACTAAGAAGGTTTGACCTTTAATTGAATCTGAAGTTTGATCTTTCTTGTCCACACCAATCATCATTATCACAAAAAGAAATAGCGTCATGACTGCACCTGCATAAACTAACATCTGTACCATTGCTACAAACGTTGCATTTAAAGTTATATATATTATTGCTAAAGAGATTAATGTCATGACTAAACCCATAGCATTGTGGACAGGATTTTTTGCAAAGACCACTATTAAAGCTCCGATAATCAATATAGAAGCAGGAACAAAAAAAAGTAAGATCTCAAACAATTTACTCTTCCTCCAGAGCTTGACCCTTTTCTGGATCTTTTTTTCCTATACCTAATGATCCTGACCAATTAACAATATTCTCAAAATTTGGATTTCCATTTGGAGATGTGGCTCTCATCCAGCCATCTGAAGTCTGTAAATCCTTAATATTTGTCAGTTTTGTTTGCTCCTCATGTGTATTAGGTGTTCCGTCATCATTTACAACTAAAACTGACTTATCGAATATTGCTTCAGATCTGTTTGGGACACTCATTTCGAATAATGATGTCATAGTTATTGCTTCTGTTGGGCATGCTTCAACACAAAGTGCACAATATATACAACGAAGCATGTTAATCTCATAAATGAATCCGTACCTTTCTCCGGGACTGACTGGATTCTCTTCTGGATTGTCTTCTCCTCTAACATAAATACATTGGGCAGGACAAACTCCAGCACAAAGTTCGCAACCAATACATTTCTCCATACCATCTTCATATTTATTTAAAACATGGCGACCATGAAATCTTTGTGGCTTTTCTCTAAATTCTTTTGGGTACTTATCTGTTACAGACTTTCTAAAAAGTTCTTTAAAAGTAACTTTCAAGCCCTTAAATAAACCAAAACTTTCACTCATAATTTAACTCCAAGGTAATCCAAACTCTCTCAATCCAAGAACAACTGCAGATAAAATTAACCAAATTAAAGATGCTGGGATTAATCTTTTCCAACCCAGTTCCATAAGCTGATCATATCTTAGCCTTGGAAGAGTAGCTCTTATCCACACAAAAATAAAAAGTAGACCAAAGGTTTTTACACCTAACCAAATTATTGGCATTATAGAGGATAAAAATGGAGGTAGAAAATTCTCAAATGTGGGTCCTAACCATCCCCCTAAAAAGAATGTTGCTGTAATTGCGCACATATTAAACATATTTATGTATTCGGCTAAGAAAAACATAGCAAATCTAAATCCAGAATACTCAGTATGAAAACCTCCGACTAACTCTTGTTCGGCTTCAACTAAATCAAAAGGAGCCCTATTCACCTCTGCTACAGCAGCAATAAAAAAGATACCAAAAGCTATAAACTGTGGAAATACATTCCACTTTGGAATAAAGGAAACAAGTGAATTTAATATTGGTATTGAGCTTGATAAATTTCCTGACTGACTATTGACAATATCTACAAGTGATAATGAACCTGAGTATAAAATTACAGGAACTAATGCTAAGCCCATTGCTGCTTCATATGAAATCATTTGGGCAGAAGCTCTTACTCCGCCTAGTAAAGGATATTTTGAACCTGACGACCAACCAGCTAATACAACACTATAAACTGCGATTGAGGAAAGGGCTAGGAAGTATAGAACACCAACATTTAAATCTGCGCCTACAAAATCGACTATATAATTTTCTCCACCAAACTCAAAATTTAATTTAGGCCCAAGGGGAATAATCATAAAAATTAAAAAAGAGGGGACTAATGCAACTATTGGTGCGAGAAGATACATTGCCCTATCGGCTTTAACAGGTAATATTTGTTCCTTAAGCATGAGTTTGATTGCATCAGCTACTGTTTGTAAAATTCCAAAAGGTCCAGCTCTATCTGGTCCAACACGAGATTGCATTCCCGCTACTAATTTTCTTTCAAACCATATAAGAAATATTGTATTTGTTAGAAGTACTCCAAGAACTATATTGGCTTTTATTAATGCAATAATTAATTCATTTGACATTCAAAGCTTCCTTAAAGAGGCTAGGCATTATTTCAATTTCTTTTGAAAAATCTAATTTATTCATATTTCGTCTATTTTTAGGAATAAATATAAGTCCATCAGGAAAACTTGGATTTATTTTATAATTTACAGTAATTTCTATATTTTCTTGAACCAAGATACATTTACCTGAATTTAACTTATATTTTTCAAAAGTTGATTCATTTCCTTCAATAAACTGTGAAGAACCAAGTAGAGAGATGCTTTCTGAGTGCCTCTCGGTTACTTTATCTCCATATAGCTTTTTACTAACAAATAAAGAGTTTGAAAATTTTATATTTTCTTCAGAAATAAGGATATTTGGTAATGATAAGTTAATAATTCCATCTAAATTTCTTGGTTTATCTAAATTATCAAAAGTCGGTGCCGTATCGATTTCAAAATCTTTAAAAGATTTGTTATTTAGGTCTGTCAAGCTTTCAAACATTTCTTCAAATTTACAAAAGTTAGATAGGCCCAAAATAAATTCCCAATCACTTAATGTTTGGCCAGGAGAAGGGACTAATTTATCTATTCTTGAAGTCCTAAATTCTATATTGGTAAAGGTTCCTTCTTTTTCACCGAGAGTTGAACTAGTTGGAACTATATAGTCCGCAAGCTCAGAGGTTTCATGCAAGAACAAATCCAGAGATACAACCGTAGGTATTTCTTCTATAATATTTTTTATTTTTGATGAAAAAATTGACTTTCCTATTGGATCAGCACCAACTACAAAAAGTAAATCAGTTGTTTCCTTTGAAATTTCAGCAGCAAATTCTTTATTTCCCTTTACGTTATCTAACATCTGAAAAGCACCAAAGCTATTACCACCATTAAACGCATTGAAGAGCTTCATTTTGGTATTTTCTTTAAGATACATATATAGTTTTTCAAGACTCTGGTCTGACTGATTAGGACTAGATTTTCCTAATATTGCGGTAATATTTTTGCCTTTTACATGTTCATTAATCTCTTTAAGATCTGAAATATCTTTTAGTATCTCAAAATTATTTGATACTATATCTTCGCTATAGTAAACATCTGCAATATCAGTTAATGTCGAATTAGCATGCCCAAAAACAACTAACTTTACTCCATTCTTTACCGCTTGTCTCACTCTCAAATATAGAACAGGGAGTGTTTCTTTTAAATCTTCGGCCCAAATTATGATCGTATCTGAGTCATTAAGATCATCAATTTTTGCATTGTCTGTTTCTTCATCGAAAAAGCCTTTATAAAAAATATCTTCATTTAAATATATTGAGTGCTCATGTTTCCTAATTTATTTGAAAACTCATTAAAAGAGGAAAAGTCTTCATTTGTTAAATTACTTCCAAGTAGAAAAGTTACTTTACTACTTTTATCTTCAATTATTTTGTTTAAATCACTGTATACATCTTGTAAAGAAATATCTTCATAATCACTTTCTGTCTTTTTAATTGGTGATTTGATTCTTTGTTCAGAATTTAAATATTCAAAATTATATCTTCCTCTGTCACATAGCCACCCTTGATTTGTATGATCATTGTCCACTCCTAAGATTCTTAACATTTTATTTTGAGAAGAATTCAGTTCGATCGAACATCCCATTGAACATCCATTACAGGTTGATCTAGTTGATTTTAAATCCCATGGTCTAGCTTTAAATCTATAAGAAGTTGAAGTTAAAGCACCTACAGGACAAATTTGGACTGTATTTCCTGAAAAATATGACTTAAATGGTTCGTTTGGAAATGTATTTACTTCTGTTTTGTTACCTCTTTGAATAAACTCAATTAATGGGTCTCCTGAGATTTCATCAGAAAATCTTGTACAACGCGCGCATAATATACACCTCTCTCTGTCTAAAAGAATTATTTCTGAGATAGGTATTGGTTTTTCAAAATGTCTTTTCTCTTCAATAAACCTACTTTCACCTGGACCATATGCCATTGTCTGGTCTTGAAGTGGACATTCCCCTGCTTTATCGCAAATTGGGCAGTCTAAGGGATGATTTATTAAAAGAAATTCTAGAACTCCTTCTTGTGCTTTTTGAACAATATCAGATTCTGTATCAACTATCATTTCATCAGAAACTTCAGTTGTGCAAGAAGGAACAAGCATTTTTCCTCTTGGGGTTTCTATTTCAACAAGGCACATCCTACACATTCCTACAGGGTCAAGTCTTTTATGCCAACAAAATCTTGGAATGTGAATACCTGAATCTTCACATGCTTCAATTAAAAGCTTATTTGGCTCAGATTCAATTTGTACACCATTAACATTTATTTTTACATTATCACTCATAAGAGAACTTTCGTTGGAATCATAGCTTCAACCTCTTCTTTAAAATCTTTCATCAAAGAAGTAATAGGTGAAACTGCAGAAGGCCCCAAAGGGCAAATTGTTGTCATTTTTGGTGGCCATGAGAGTCCAGGAGAGATATTATCACAAATATCTAATAGTAATTCTAGATCTGATTTTCGGCCTCTGCCGGAAGCAACTCTATCTAAAATCATTTCTAGCCAAGTAGTTCCTTCTCTACATGGAGTGCACTGACCACATGATTCATGAGCAAAAAAACTGACAATACTTTTTGCAGCATTTACTAAATTTGTATTTTCGTCCATCATGACAACGGCACCGGAACCAAGCATAGAATTATTATTTGCAACGTCATCAATGGTCATTTTTATATTAAGTTGATCTCCTCTAAACCAAGGAGCTGACGCACCACCTGGAATGTATGCTTTGACTTTTTTATTATCTCTAATACCTCCACCTAAAGTCTCAACGAAGTCTCCAAATGTGCTCCCCATTTCAATTTCATAGTTTCCGGGTGCATTAACATGTCCTGATAAACTAAAAATTCTTGTGCCCGTAGAACCCTCTACTCCCAATTTGCTATATTCTTCACCTGTATTTTCTACTATCCACGGAACAGAAGAAATTGTTTCAACATTGTTTACAAGGGTGGGTTTCATATAGAGCCCTTTAACTGCTGGAAAATAAGGAGGTTTTAATCTTGGTTCTCCCCTTCTTCCTTCAAGAGAATTTAATAAAGCTGTTTCCTCACCACATATATATGCACCCGCACCTAAGTGGACAACTAGATCTAGATCCATCTCTGAACCAAAGATATTTTTTCCTAAGTATCCAGTCTGGTATGCTTGCTCAACAGCATTTTGAACCCTTCTAGCTGGTTTTGCGTACTCTCCTCTTATGTAAATAAAAGCATTTTTGATATTTGCAGCAAAACA
>TARA_B110000008_G_scaffold205926_1_pt1 | contig 10966 bp, 7 predicted proteins | sample TARA_B110000008 | Tara Oceans TARA_B110000008 (sample SAMEA4396496) | marine metagenome | biome: Westerlies Biome; feature: [DCM] deep chlorophyll maximum layer (ENVO:01000326); material: water (ENVO:00002006), including particulate matter (ENVO:01000060) such as... | depth 40 m
TGCAAGAATTGAAGAACGGGAAACATGAATGAAGTAAAGTACATTATTCGACGGCCATTTTCCTCACGCCGCAAGTGACCGCGTGTTGACGAAGCTCGACGTCGACCGCAATGATCCGACGTTCGGTTGAGAGTCGTCGTCCTCCGCGCGGTCGTCGTTCGGGCCGTCTCCACGCCAGCGCCTCGACGTACCAGAGCTCACTTCCTCCTCCACACCCTCATCCGTGTACTCGCACACGACTGTGGGTAGAGGATCGCTCGTCGTTGGACTCGTTGGACTCATATGAACCGAGCCGAGCGCCTGGAGCAAGTTCAAAACATCAAACGAACCGTGTCGCCTTCGCTCGGCGGCGTCTTCGTTTCTAGCCTCCGTCGTTTTCAACGACCGCACCCGCGCGTACATCGAATCCGCATCCAACGCACGCGCCTCTGTCCCACTTAATCTTCGCTCGCGCACGATTTCATACTCCGCTTCGCGCCCGCCGCTTCGCGCGTCAATCACCGTCTCGCGCGAGTTTGACCTTCGCAAACCGAGAGGTCGCGCGCTCCAGTTTGATTTCGTGCGGTGATCTTTCGTCGCGCATTCGTCGTCGGACTCGCTCGCGTACGACCGCACCTCGCACACGGTTTCGGAAATGCGCGACTTTTTGCCAACCGCGCGTCCTTCGCTCAGCGACGCCGACGGCGACGCCATGAGCGACGGCAGTCGCGGAGTGACGGTTCGCCGATTGCGGCACGTCGTGCCGACCGGACGGCGGGACCTTTCGCCGAACTGAAACGTCGCGGCTGAGTCGTGAACGGTCGATTGCCCCACTCTCGGAGGTTGGTCGAAGGTTGGATTACACTGTGATTCTCGGACGAGACCCTCGACCGCGCGGCGCGCTACTGGACTAAGCTAAAACGCGAAAGGCTTCGCGTAATGCCTCGAGGCGAGCCGTCGCGCGCGCGTCGCGCGCGGCGGTGGCGCGCGCGGCGGCGAAAGCGCGCTCGAGCGCTCGGGACGAGGCGCTCGGGCGAAGCGCCGCGGAGACGGCGAAGCGAGGCACGGCTCGTAAACGCTCGAGCCACTCGAGAGCGGCGGACGCGTTTTCGTCTTTGGCGTACCAATGCTCGAGGGCGATGGTGGCGACGTCGGCGAGGATGTCGGGGTCGAGGCCGCCGGCGAACATCGTCTCCATCTTGTCCGGCGGGACGAGGATGAGAATCTCCGCTCGACGCGATGCCGATGTCGTCGAAGCCGCGGCTTTCATCTCGCGTCTGTACGCGCGTTCGAACTCAGCGCCATTTCGTGGAGCGACGACGGGTTTGCTCGCCGCGATCGCCGCCGCCTTGCTCACCAAATCGTCGTCGCGACCGGTCTCCGGCGCCGGCGCCGGGCGTCGACTCGTCTCAACGCTATCGCGCGCGCACGACGCCGCGTTCTCAACTGCGCCCATATCGACGTCAACTAAACTATCATCACCACGCTCGACCGCTCGATCGTGCTCGACGGGTATTTTCACGCGCGCCTGCGTTGGCCGTATCTTCGCCTCGAGCTCGAACGCGCGTTGACTCTTCGCCCGCTCCTCCTTCAAAATCTTACTCGTCGGCTCCAACCGCAGCGCTTCCTCGAAATCCATCGCACTCTCCAAATACTTTCCCATCTCCCGTCGCGCCATACCTCGTCGCTGGTACGCCTTGACCCCGAACGCGACCGCGTCGAGCGCCAACGCGCTCGAGCAATCCGCCTCCGCCGCGTCCCACTTCTCCAGCTTCAACCAGCACATCGCTCGATTCGCCAGCGCCGCCGCGTTTCGCTCGACCGCGCACGACGCGTCGTAGTGTTCGATCGCCGCCGCGTATTTCCCTTCGCGATACGCCGCGTTCCCGCGCTCGCGCTGCGCCGTCGCCTCGCGCGCGCGTTCGTTGACTGCCGGCGCGCCTTCAGCGCTCACGCGCGCGCGTCGCATCGCGTCGTCCATCGCGTGCGCGTCCGGGAGCCACGTCTTGACGGATTCGATCGCGTCCGACGCTCGTCGCGCGCGCTGGACGGCGTCGAGCGCCGCGAGAGGCGCCATCTGACGGACGCGAGGGCCGTGGTCACTCGACGACGCGCGATGGCGACGACGACGACGACGGTGCGCGCGACGGCGCCGCGCGCGGCGGCGAAGACGACGCACTTCGGTCGACGCGCGCGCGTCGCTCGAGCGACGGCGACGACGGCGACGGTGCGAGCGACGACGGCGGCGATGGCGACGGCGACGGTGACGCTCGAGCGACGTCGGCGCGTCGCGACGCGCGCGGTCGAAGACGACGAGGGCGCGTCGCGCGACTACGTGAAGCCCGTGCAGGAAGAGAACGCGCTGCTGGAGAGCGAGACGTTCTCCACGGTGCTGAAGGCGGGATTCGCGGCTTTCTGCTTGGTGTGCGTGCTGCTGGTTTTTAAGCTCGCGGGACCGGTGGTGAACGAAATGGTGTCGACGTTCCCCGGGGCGTCGTCGCGATAGGTAGGGCTGCGTGTAATATAACGTTAAGCGCTTCGTATTAATTAAATTCATCGTCTGGCGAGTACCGTTCGACGACGCGTGCTACGTAGAACTCTAGTACCCGAGTCGAGCCTTGAGTTCTCTTCGCGCCGAGACGCGGCCGAAAACCTTCAGAACTTCGTCGATCAAGCACACCGGTGCGGCGCACAGAAGGACGAGCATCCATTCGTTGAAATCCAGCGGGACGATGGAGAAAATTTCCGCGAAGTACGGAACGTACATGATCAAGAAGTGCGAGCCAAAGGAGACAAGCATGGCGATGAGGAGGTACGGGTTGCGCCACGGCGGCATGGTCACCAACGATCCGTCCTCCGAAAGCGCGTTGAGCGCATTGAACATCTCGATCGCGACAAGAACAGTGAGCGAAAGCGTCGACGCTTTCACTTTGCCCGCCTCGAAGTAATCGCACGCGTTCTTACCGGTGTAAGAGTACGCGACGCCGCCGGCGGTGAATTTGCCTCCCTTGAAATTTTTCCAGCTCGCGCACTCGCCCCAGTTTGTCAGCTGCTTGAAAGTCACGGGCGTGTGACCGTCTTGGCTCAAGTCGATACCCATGAAACTAGTGCGCGTGAACCAAATCGCGAACGCGCCCACGGTAGCGACGCCGACGTAAAGACCGACGACGGCGTATCTGAACATGACCCAGTTGGATAAGAGATCTTCGTCCTTTCGTCTCGGCGGCTTCGTCATGATGTCTTTGTCCGGAGGATTGAAACCGAGCGCCGTGGCCGGAGGACCATCGGTGACGAGATTCACCCAAAGAAGCTGCACCGGCACCAAGCCCTCGGGCATGCCAAGCGCAGCGGTAAGGAAAATGCTCACCACTTCGCCGACATTGGAAGAAATCATGTATCGAATGAACGCCTTCATGTTGTTGTAGATGCTTCTACCCTCGGAGACGGCTTCGACGATGGTGCTGAAGTTGTCGTCGGCGAGAACCATGTCGGACGCTTCCTTCGCGACCTCAGTACCGGCGATACCCATGGCGATACCGATATCCGCGAGCTTCAACGCCGGCGCGTCGTTGACACCGTCGCCCGTCATGGCGACTACGTCGCCGCTATCGCGAAGGAGACGAACGATGTCTTGCTTGTGTTTGGGCTCAGTGCGACTGAACACGCGACCGCCTTCACCAAGAAGCGCTTTGAGTTGCTTAGATTTGGACATCGCAGCGAATTCACGACCGGTGAAGGATTTCCCCTTAACGTCCGCCGAAGACTTGAAGACGCCAATTTCGGTGCAAATCGCCTCCGCGGTAAGCTTGTTGTCGCCGGTGATGACGATAACGCGAATACCGGCAGTGTGACACGCCTTAATGGCTCCAGCGACTTCCGGTCTCGGGGGATCTCGCAAACCAGTCATGCCAACGAAGATTAAATCCGATTCGATGGACGCGTACGCGGACGGATCCTTGAGCACCTTGTGCGCCTTGTGCTTCTCTGATCCGTCGTACGAAGACAAATCACCAAGCGAAACCTTTTTCGCGAACGCGAGACATCGCAGCGCGTCGCGAGCCATCGTCGCTTGTTCGTTGAGGATGACATTTCGCATCGTTGCGGAAAGCGGCGCCGTCGCGCCGTCCGGCATCTGCACAAACGCGCAGCGTTCAAGCAACACTTCAGGCGCCCCCTTGACGAGGAGTTCGTTGGCGCTACCCCGCTTGCTATCGGTCTTTTCACTCGCGATGACGCTCATCGACTTGCGATCACGATCGAATTCTAAAGTTGCCCGGACGTCGTGTGCACTTTCAATCATGTCGCACACGATTTGTGCGTGTTGCTCGGGTTTGGAGGAGCGCTTCTTGGCGACGCCGCGCATGTCATCCAAACCAATCTTCTCGCACAAAACTTTGAGCGCACCTTCCGTCGGTTCACCGACGCACTTGTACGTATCGTTTTTGTACTCCAACTGAGCGCCGTTGCACAAAGCAGAAATCTTAGCGATGGCGCGCAAACTCGCGTCAAGCTTTTTCGGCGCGCCGACGACGCCACCCTCGGTGGGGTTGTACGTCGTCCCTTCGACGGTGTATGTCGTCAAGTGAGTCTCATCGCGCACGGTGATGAGCTTTACGGCAGACATTTGATTCGTGGTCAACGTACCCGTCTTGTCGCTGCAAATAACACTCGTGCAACCAAGAGTTTCCACGCTCGGCAACTTGCGAACGATGGCGTTCTTCTTCGCCATCTTTCTTGTACCGAGCGCCAAGCACGTCGTGATTACCGCCGGTAAGCCTTCGGGAATAGCCGCCACGGCGAGAGCGATGGCGATTTTGAAATAATACGTACACTTCCCGAGATCAAACGCCACGCTGGGGATGGTTGACCCAGCCTTGAACTCAAATTGAACAAAGTGCCTGTAGTTGATCAACCACACGAGAAGGCAAATGACGCCAATCATCATCGTCAAGCTCTCACCGAATCGATCGAGCTTTTGCTTCAGCGGCGTATCCTCCTCTTCCTCGCTCGCTTCTTTGATTTGCGACTGAATCTTCCCGATCTCGGTCGACATACCCGTCGAGTTCACCACGCACAGACAGCATCCGTTGGACACCGCCGTGCCGGCGAACAGCATGCACGTCTTCCCTTGCAACTCGATGTCTTCATCCTTCACGCTCTCCACGCGCTTATCCACCGCCACGGATTCCCCAGTCAACGACGCCTGCTCCACGCGCACCGTCGCCGTCTTCAATCGAATCACTCGACAATCCGCCGGCACTCGATCGCCCGTCTTCAGCTCCACCACGTCCCCCGGCACCAATTCCCGCGCCTCGAGCGAGCCGTTCCATCGACCGTCTCTCAGGCACTTCGCGTGTTCGCTCTGCATCTCCTTCAGCGCATCCAGCGCGCGCTCCGCGTTGCTCTCCTGCCACACCCCGACGATCGCGTTCAGCACCAAAATCAGCGCGATGACCGCCGGCTCCGCGTACGCCGCGAGTCCCTCCTCCGCGCCGCCCTCCGCGTACGCCAGCGCCAGCGACACCGCCGCCGCCGCCAGCAGCACCTTCACCAGCGCGTCATCGAACTGTTCCAGCACCAGTCTCCACAGCGCCTTCCCCGGCTCGCGCTCGAGCTCGTTGTGCCCGCCCGCGCGCGCGCGCCGATCGTCCACCGACGCCGACGCGATCCCGACGGTGTCGTCGCTGTCGTGATGCGCCAGCGTCCGCGCCGGCGCGTTCGACCACGCGGGGTAGACGGGCGCGGTCATCTCGATCGTCGACGTCGACGCCGACGCCGACGACGCGCGTCGCGTTCCGTCGCGCGCCATCCATCGCGCCGCGCACCCGTCGTCGTCGTCCAGAACCTTCGACCGCGCGCGCGGCGACCGACCGCCCGACCGCGACGATTGACGTTTTGTGTCGCCGATTGTCGTCGACCACACGGTGCGACGCGAAGGCGCGACGACGACGACGACGACGACGACGACGGGATGGGGCGAAAGCGACGCGCGGGGACGGCGACGTGCGTCGCGATGGCGGCGATGCGAGCGATGGCGACGCGGGCGACGGACGCGGGCGACGCGGAGGCGGTGAGGACGCTGCTGGCGAGCGCGAGGGACGACGAGGCGCTGGGACGCGCGCTGGCGATCGGGGACGTGTGCGCGATCGGGGACGGGACGGTGGCGTGCGATGAAAACGGGAGGGTGGTGAAGATACGGTTGCGCGGACGAGGGCTGCGAGGGAGGCTGCCGGCGCGCGTGCCGAGGATGGAGCGGTTGACGACGTTGGACGCGAGCGATAACGCGCTCGAGGGAACGATTTCCGAGGAGTTCTTGTTGGCGATGCCGAATCTCGTGGAGCTGCATTTGAATTTGAACACGCTCGAGGGACCGATTCCGAAGTCGATCGGGACTTTGACGTCGCTCGAAGTCCTGAATTTGGACGGCGGTTTCACAGAGAGACAGAGACGATTCGACGCGTCGGTACCCGTCGACAAGCGCGAAGTGTACGGATTTCCGGGGGTTCACTTTGGCAATCAACTTTCGGGGAGCGTTCCCGCAGAAATCGGTAATCTCGTCAAGCTCAGAGAGTTGAATTTGCACAGAAATATGCTCGGTTTGAAGACGGATCGTCTCGCTCTCCCAGCGAGCGTCGGGAATCTCGTCGAACTCGAATCCATGGACGTGTCCGGGAACCAACTCCACGGCGCCATTCCACAAGAGCTCGCCACACTTCCACGCCTTCGAACGTTAAATCTGGACGATAACTTCATCAGCGGGTTTATACCGAGCGACTGGTCGTCCGCCCTGGCGCTCGAGTCCTTGATCGTCGAAGGCAACTTTTTGAGCGGAACTTTACCTCGATTCCTACCGCGAAACTTGACGTTCCTCGACGTGCACGAAAATTTGCTTACGGGTTCGATCAACGAACTTTCTCGGCTAAAGCGGCTCGAGGGCGTGCTGCTCGATCGCTGCCGATTCACGGGTCCGGTGACTCTATCCAAGGCGTCTCTGCCGAATCTCAAAATGATTAGCCTGGCAAACAACGCTGGGCTTTGCGGTGCACTTCCAGACTTACCATTCGCCACGAAGGAGCAAAAGGAAGCCGAGTGCGACAAACCGTGGGAACTTTGTCAACTTTGGCCGGAAACAGCGGGCACGCTTCTCGGTTTGGGGTCATGTCAATGCGCTGCGCCAGGCGAAGGCTGTTCCATCTGGGAACTCAGCGGAAGGAAAGAAACGTGCTGCGAGGAAGGTACGTGTCTCAGCGTTCCTTTCGAGTTCGGTGGGAAGCAGTGTGTGCCATGTTCAGACGCGTATCAGAAATGTGGTGGGAAATCTTTCGACGGCCCAACTTGCTGCAAGCGCGGTCTAACGTGCACTCGAATTGACGACGACAGGTCCGAGTGCCTGCCCTGTAACGCGCAGTGGGAGCAGTGCGCCGGCGCACTTTACGACGGACCCAAGTGCTGTGCGCCTGGCAACTCTTGCGTGTACTTTGATGCGTATTACTCGCAGTGTCAACCTTCGTCGGTGTTGTTATAAATCGAGGCGGCGTTCCCGAGGTGGCGCGACGAGCCCGAGGGGCAGGCACGTCGGTGTTGTTATGAATCGAATCGAGGCGGCGTTCCCGAGGCGGCGCGACGAGCCCGAGACGCGGGCGTTATATGGACGCCATTTCGAGACTCGCGCGCGAATAGTCGTGCATTTCAGACTCAACTTCAAACATAACACTATGATTTCCAAAGTCTCAAGCGCTTTCTACTCGGTTTTTCTCATCTTACTGCTCGGCGCCTCTCGCGTCTCCGCCGTCGCGAGGCAGGAGGTGGACATCGTGTACGCCTCGGGAGAAGACAGAGACCCAATCACGCTCTACATCCCCGACGTCTCCGTGCCCGGCGAGGATAACGCGACAAATGTACCACCAGATGTTCCTCTCATCGTTCTTCTCCACGGGCGCTGCATGGATGGCGAATCCACAAACCGAATTTTGCGCTTCACCGAGCAGGTGGATTCTCGCGAGTTCATCCTCGCACTTCCCGAAGGGACGAGAAATCGATTCTGGTGCTCATCGTGCACTCGACTTGGTGGTATTTTGAACACTCGCTACGGATGTAGATCTTGGGCTGCAACACCCGCGTGCTGCGCAGCTGGACGCTTCTCGTTACGCCCGGGGGATCCGGAGACGTGGGAACCCGTCGACGACGTCGAACATCTCGCGCAAGTCATCCGAGCCGTGAAGTCTCAGTACAACGTCGCCGAGGACAAGGTTTACATCGTCGGTTGGGAGAACGGTGGGTTCATGGCGTATCGCATGGCTTGCGAGAAGCCCGATTTAATCTCGGGTATCGTATCTATCTCTGGTCTGACCTTCGCGGACGCGCAATCCAACTGCGCCGCGTTCACGGCGACGACAAAGACGCCAGTGAACGTCTTGGCCATCCATGGTGAACTCGACAACATTCCCGTCGATGGCGGTCGATTCGAAGGTAAACCTGTACCTTCCGTTGAACAAACGTTGGCTGGCTGGGCCGATCACAACGGGTGCGATGCGTCGGCGAAAGTCACGACTGCAGACGCGCTCGTCTCTCGCCAAAAGCTGCTCCCGAACAACCCAGATACTGATCTCGTGCACTTTGGCAACACGAGCCAGTGCGACGTCGGTGGTCGCACCGAGCTTCGACTTGTTTCGGGTTTGAACACCGAACTCGCGACCGCGCTGACCTTTACGGCAGATTTTGGCCCTTCTCTCATCGACTGGATGCTTGAAACGGATGGCGTGTCGAATAACGGCTTCGTCGACGATGATGATTTGGCTCCCGCACCTGGACCGAGCGTCGAGACATCCTCGGGCCCAAATGGTTTCACTCACTGTCCACCGGACGTTCTGCGTTGCCCTGATGGTGAAATGGTGACTCGACAAGTGCCGAACTGCGACTTTCAATGCTCGAGCGGCGCGCCGACGCTTTCGTATCTCGAATCAATTTGCACGGCGAACGATTGCTGCGGGACCTACGGACTGTGCTTATCAACTTCAAAGTGCGCCGATACGTCATGCCCGAATGATATTACGCTCGAAAACTACGATGCATATATGAGTGCTCGCGACAACGAACCGCGTTCGAGCGGCGCGCCCGCCGGCGTCGCCGCGGCGCTCGCCTTCGGGTCCTTGGTCGCGTTCGCGACGTTAATTTAAAGCGCTGTATTTACCACATGCGCCATGCGCTTGTCGGCTTGACTATCGTACGTTGAGTTTTAATATGCACCGAGAGCTTTTACTATAACATTTTGTGTTTCTATCGCGGCTCGCTCGCCCTCTTTGGTGCGCGGACGTTTAAATGCTTGCTTTTACGCGCCGCCGCGGCGCGTACGCGTACTGACGGTCGAAGCCTTCAACGCCGAAATCATCGCGTTAGATGCATCGGTCTGCTGAATTCTTGCTGCCGGCGCGGGAGCACTTGGCGGAGCGTTGGACTTTTGCGCGCGCAAAGTCAAGCCAACGGTCACCGAACTAGCCCCGTTATCTTCCTCGAGATCCATTCCCGTGGCTTGGTCCTCCACCGAATCAGATTTGTCAGGCGTGCTCGTCTTCGTATCGCTATCCGCGGCTTGAAGCATGAGTAACATCTCGGCCTCTTCTTCAAGGTTCTTCGCAGGCTTATTCGAAGTCGACAATTTTGACATGCGCCCGGACAACGCGCTGTCGTCTCGCGGCGTCCCGCCTCTGCCTTGCACCGGACGCGTCGGGAGCGGAGGCAACTGCGCTCGTACAGACGCTGGGATCGGAACGTCTTTGCCAAAGTTCGTCACTGCGGCGTCGCCGCGGATCGCACGAGCCGCGGCGTCGTACGCCAAAGCCGCTTCTTCGGCAGAATCGAACGTACCCAACCAAAGCCTTGACCCGCGCGTGGGGTCTCTGATTTCGGCTGCGTACTTGCCCCACGGCCGTTGTCTAACCCCTCGGTACACACTCTTTTGCGGTTTACCGCTCGAGTTCAGCGGCATCGACGCGCTCATCGAAGCGCCGGGCATCGACGACACGGCTACGGCCGCAGCAGTCACCTCGTTGACCGCAGCTCGGGCGATCTCCATCTTCTTCGCCTTCGTCGCGCCCGACGGCGGCTTGTGCACGCCGCCCGACTTGACTGGAGGCGAGGACGAAAAGTGCGCCATCGCTCGCGGCGAGTCCTTCAAGTTCATCGGAGGACTAAACGCACTAAATCCACTATTAGGAGATCCGATGTGATGCTTACCCGGAAGCGAGGAAGACAATCCCGGAAACCCGATCCCGCGGTCCATGGGCGCCTTCGGCCGAACGACTTGCGGAATCGCCGTCGGCGACGACCCGTAAAACGACGGCGACGACCCGAGCGATCCCGGCGACGTTCCCGCCAAAAAGTTCGGTGACGTCCCTGCGATCATATTTCCACCTCGTCCGATCCCCGACGCCCCCGCCAACGCACCACCAACCCCTGGATAAAATCCCGGCGCGCTCCCCACCGCGAACCCCCGCGTCGGCGGGGTCGCGCTCAAATCGACCGGATTCGCAAACGCCGCGAACGCCGCCCCTTGCATCGCCCCGATCGCTCCCGCCGCCATCTCATCGTCGCCCATCATCGCGCTGTCGCCTCTCGACGCCGTCATCGTCCCTCTCGCGCGTCCCGCGTCTCGAGTCCGGCGTCGCGGCGCCCAGTCGCCCGCGTCCGTCTCCTCGACCCTCGCGCGCGCGCCTCACCGTCGCCCGAGCGCGCGTCTCACCGCGAGCGATCGCGAACCACCCTTTATCTCGCGTTTCCCGCGCGCCGTCGCGCCCGTCGAACGCCGCGCGCGTCACCGCGCGCCCGCGCCCCCCGGTCGGATGGATAGGTCGCGACGCGATGCGTCCGATGCGACGCGATTACCGTCCGTATCGTCGTCGCGCGCGCTCGAGCGTCGCCCGAATCTCGCCTCGCGCGAGATCGCGTCGCGTCGCGTCGCTTCGCCGCGTCGCTTCGATCGCGCGTCGCT
>TARA_B110000008_G_scaffold63123_1_pt1 | contig 10965 bp, 10 predicted proteins | sample TARA_B110000008 | Tara Oceans TARA_B110000008 (sample SAMEA4396496) | marine metagenome | biome: Westerlies Biome; feature: [DCM] deep chlorophyll maximum layer (ENVO:01000326); material: water (ENVO:00002006), including particulate matter (ENVO:01000060) such as... | depth 40 m
GGTTTTATTAATATTGGGCAATCTCTGATTATTAACGCAAGCTTGATTGCAGTAATGATTATGTCAGCGCAAGATGTTGCGGAAGGAAGAGCAAGTGTCGGAGCATTTGTAGCGGTAAATGCTTACATAATGCAGATAATGATGCCACTCAACTTTCTTGGGTTTGTATATCGAGAAATTCGTCAAGCTTTGGTAGACATGAGCGAAATGTTTAGCTTGTTGGAGCAGAAGCCTGAAGTTGAAGATAAACATCTGGCATCAAACTTAATTATACGTGGGGGATGCATCGAATTTAAGGATGTACATTTTTCATATGAACCTAATCGTTCTATTCTTCGAGGAATCAGCTTAACAGTAAAGCCTGGAGAAACCTGGGCTATTGTAGGTCCATCGGGCTCTGGAAAATCAACCTTGGGACGTTTGCTATTTCGGTTTTATGACGTTGGTGACGGTGCTTTGCTCATCGATGGTCAAGATATTCGCGACATCACGCAAATGAGTTTACATGAAGCGATTGGTGTAGTCCCTCAAGATACAGTACTGTTCAATGACACCATTTTATATAATATTGCTTATGGTCGGATGGGGGCAAGTCAGACCCAGATTGAAAATGCTGCAAAAGCTGCCCAAATTCATGATTTTGTGAAGAGCCTTCCTTTGGGCTATGAAACAATTGTCGGTGAGCGGGGACTAAAGTTATCTGGAGGTGAGAAACAGCGTGTAGGGATTGCGCGCACCTTGCTAAAAGACCCTCCAATTTTGTTGCTTGATGAAGCGACATCAGCTTTGGACTCGGAAACTGAGCTGGAAATTCAAGATAGCCTAATTCAAATGGGGGAGGGACGAACCGTTTTAACTATCGCTCACAGACTGTCCACGGTCGTGCATGCTGATTGCATCGTATTTTTAGAGAATGGTAGGATTGTAGAGCAAGGTGAACATAATGAGTTGCTCAAGAAAGGTGGTCGCTATGCGCATCTTTGGAACTTACAATTAGCAGAAAGTGCCACTGCGATAAACAGGAATTGATTACTCAAGTTATCGTGGGTTCTTAAGGGCTTGTAGGGCTCTTGTATTTTAGACTATATGAGCCCAGGATCAATATGGTGATTTAATATGTCAGAAACCGACAGTTTTATTGCAGAGGTGACGGAAGATGTACGTCGAGATAGGTTATTTGGCCTATTCCGGCGCTTTGGATGGATTCCGGCGGCTCTAATTGTTATAATTGTTAGCGGCACAGCTTATAATGAGTGGTCAAAATCTAAAGCCGATAAATTAGCTCAGGTTCGGGGAGATGCATTATTGGCGGCGATGGATACTGTCGATGAAGTGGCGCGTGCGTCTGCTTTAAATGAAATTGCGTCTCAAGGCTCTGAAAATATCGTAGCCCAAATGCTAGCGGCTGGTGGAAAAGACGAAAATTCAATTAATTTTCTAAATGCTGTCATTATAAATACTGATCTACCTGAATACATCCGTGATCTTGCAAAATTAAAATTAACAATGATTCCTGGTGCTCAAACAAAAGAGCAGAAACTTAAAACTTTGGATATTTTATCCCAACCTGGTGGAATATATCGCAATGCGGCTGTCGAAATATTAGTGGCATTCGAGTTGGAATTAGGAAATCCAAATAAAGCTATAGAGTTTCTTAAATCACACATTCAGGATGCAGGGGCGTCTCGAGCGCAAGTTCAGCGGATGGCAGAACTTCTGGTGGCATTAGGTTCCGAGCCTGAATCAGGAAATTGACCTGCTACCTTCAGAAAACGAATGGCATTAAAAATTGATTGGGAAACACTCATGAAATTTAATAAAATGTTTTATTTAACATTCTTGTTACTTAATCTGGCATGTTCTCCTCCAGAACCAACTTTACCGGGCGTAAGGGAGATGCTTGATGGTTCGGCAGTTATTAAAGCTGAGGATTGGTATAAAATAGATAACTTGCCCAAGTTAAAATTGCCTGAACCAAGCTCAAATTCAAAATGGACCCATCGTGGCGGAAATGCCCAACATAACCCTGGGCATGTCTCGTTAGCTGGTTCTCTTAAACTCAAGTGGCAAAGTTCAATTGGACGGGGTAACAGCAGACGCCACCAGATAGCATCTGGGCCTGTAGCTGACGAGGGACAAATCTTTACACTGGACAGTCAATCGCTGGTAACCGCTTTGGATGTAAATGGTGTAATTCTCTGGCAAAGAGACGTTAGTAGTGAATTTGAGGAACAGGTTGATGCTTCAGGCGGTGGACTGGCGTTAGCGAAAGGCCAGCTTTTTGTCACGACGGGATTTGGCACAGTACAAGCCTTGAATGCCAAAACTGGAGAGGTTTTGTGGTTGCAAGATTTAGAGAGTTATGGCGGTGCATCTCCCACTATTTATGAAAATTTATTATATTTGTCGGCAAGAGATGGATCTGCATGGGCCATTGAAACAGACACTGGCCGTGTCAAATGGCAAGTATCAGGACCAAGTGCGCGCTCTGGTTTTGTTGGAGGCCCGGGTGCTGCAGTTAATGACAAATACGCGTTATTTCCGTTTGGGTCCGGAGATATCTTTGCGGTTTTTCGCAAAGGGGGGCTTCCGAGTTGGAATTCAGTACTGTCTGGGGCTCGCATGGGGCGAAGCCTTGGATCTGTTCAGGACTTAACTGGACAGCCAGTGATAGATTTAAATACAATATATTTATCAAATTCTGTAGGCCGCATGGCCGCCTTGGATTTAGAAACGGGCAAAAGAAAGTGGACATCTAATGAAGGTAGTAACGGTGATATTTTAGTACTGGGAGAGTCAATCTTTTTTGTAACTGATGAAAATAGATTAGCGCGCGTGTCAAAACTTGATGGTAGCCTAATTTGGTCTGTTCAATTACCTCACTTTACAAAAAAGAATACAAAACGTCGTGCAGAAATTTTCGCGCATTATGGTCCAATATTGGCGGGCGGACGATTGGTTCTAGTATCATCAGATCAACTTTTGCGAGAGTTTGATCCCTTAAATGGTTCTTTAATTTCCTCGATTGAATTGCCTTCTGCGGCGGCGAGTAATCCGATAGTAGTAAATGAAACACTCTACACGCTGACGGTGGAGGGTGATCTATTAGCTTTTCGTTAAGTTAAACTTATGTAAAAGAAACGTGCTTGATCTTTTGAAGGTAGGTTAAATGCCATTCACTTTGGCTATAATTGGTCGTCCAAATGTGGGAAAATCCACATTATTTAATCGTTTGGTTGGACGTAAAATCGCATTGGTTGACAACCAACCTGGAGTGACTCGTGATTTACGGGAAGGACCCGCGCGACTGGGGCACCTAAAATTTAATGTAATTGATACAGCTGGCTTAGAAGAGGTTAATGACGACAGTCTTCAAGGCCGTATGCGCCGTTTGACTGAAAAGGCGGTTGATATGGCAGATGCTTGTTTGTTTATGGTAGATGCTCGCGTTGGGCTGATGCCAGCGGATCAGGTGTTTGCCGATATTTTACGGAAGAAAAACACCCATATTTTACTTGCTGCGAATAAGGGTGAGGGTCGTGCAGCAGATGGCGGTGTTATTGAGGCTTATTCTTTGGGACTTGGTGAGCCTTTGCGGATGTCGGCAGAACATGGTGAGGGACTTGGTGAACTCGCAATTTTGCTTGCACCTCTGATAGATAACGCATCAAGGACTTTTCAAGAAGATGCGCCTATCGTTGATGTTGATTTAAGTGTGGAAGATGGAAGTGAAGGGTATCATTTGCCGACCATACATAAGCCATTGCAGGTTGCGGTCGTAGGGAGACCAAATGCTGGCAAGTCAACTCTTATAAATAAAATTTTGGGTGAAGATCGTCTTCTTACGGGTCCAGAAGCAGGAATAACTCGCGATGCAATTTCCCTGAGCTTAAATTGGGACGGTACGCCAATGCGGATCTTTGACACGGCAGGGATGCGTAAAAAGGCAAAAGTTCAAGAAAAGCTTGAAAAACTTTCAGTGAGTGATGGATTGCGAGCAGTTAAATTTGCAGAGGTTGTTGTGGTCCTCCTTGACGCCGATATTCCTTTTGAACAACAAGATTTACGCATCGCTGATTTAGCTGAACGTGAGGGTCGTGCCGTTGTTTTGGCTGTTAATAAATGGGATTTGGAGCAGTCAAAACAAATAAAATTGCGGTCACTTAAAGAATCTTTTGAAAGATTACTGCCACAACTGCGAGGAGCGCCATTAATAACTGTATCGGCCAAGACAGGTAAAGGATTAGATCGGCTTCAGGAGGCAGTTTTAGCTGCGCATAAAGTCTGGAACTGTCGAATTTCCACCAGTCATCTAAATCGTTGGCTTGCTGGTATGGTTGAGGCGCATCCTCCGCCTGCACCAGGTGGACGAAGGATTAAGCTGCGATATATGACGCAAGCTAAAACTAGGCCTCCTGGATTTGTGGTTATGTGTTCGTACCCTGACAAAATTTCAGAGAGCTATTCACGTTATCTTATAAATGGCTTGAGGGAAGATTTTGATATGCCGGGCACTCCTGTTAGATTATGGATGCGTGGTCAAGGAGATCAAAACCCTTACAAAAATCGTAAAAAGTCAACTCCGTCACGCTTGAGGAAGCACCTTGGAAAGATACCTTTCGATTAGGTTTTTATTTGCAATTATGCCGTTATTTGGCGAGGTCGCCATTTGCTAGAATAGTTGAATGGTTATTTATATACTTACGTAAAGCAGGTGGAATTATTACTGAACCGTCTTGTTGCTGACCATTTTCTAAAACGGCGATCAAACATCGTCCAACTGCTAATCCAGATCCATTTAACGTATGTACAAATTCTGGTTTGCCACCGGCAGACGGCTTAAAACGAGCATTCATTCTTCGCGCTTGAAAATCACCACAACTTGAGCATGAACTGATTTCCCGGTAGTTATTTTGACCAGGTAACCAGACTTCTATGTCATGTGTTCGCCGAGCGCCAAATCCCATGTCGCCAACGCAAAGAGCGACAGTTCGATAAGGCAACTCTAAGCTTTCAAGAATACCTTCAGCACATTTTGTCATTCGGTCGAGCTCTGCACGAGAGTGGTCAGGGTGAGTGATCGAGACCATTTCAACCTTTTCAAATTGATGTTGCCTTAGCATTCCAGCTGTATCTTTTCCGGCGCTACCTGCTTCTGATCTAAAACATAACGAATGTGCGGTATAGCGCCGTGGAAGTGTAGACTCCTCAACGGACATGCCTGAAACAATACTTGTTAGTGTTACTTCAGAGGTAGGGATTAGCCACCATCCATTAGTAGTTTGATAGCTGTCTTCTGCGAATTTGGGTAATTGACCAGTGCCATACATAGCGCTGTCGCGTACGAGTACTGGTGTGTTGGTTTCGGTCAGACCGTTTTCATTTATATGAGTATCAAGCATAAATTGTGCTAAGGCACGATGCAAACGTGCAACCGCTCCAGACATTATTACAAATCGACTTCCTGATATTTTGCCAGCAGTTTCAAAATCTAATCCATCTTTAGAGCTTTCTAACTCAAAGTGCTCTTTTGGAGTAAAATCAAATTTCCTTGGTGTCCCCCAGCGATGGATCTCAACATTATCATCTTCGTTATTGCCATCTGGGGTATCTTCATATGGTAAATTTGGAATGCCCATTAATAGATCAACTAAGGCAGCGTCTTTTTCCTTTGCTTGCCCATTTAGATTGGCCACTTCTGTTTTTTTTGCAGCAATCAAAGTCCGAAGTCGATTAAATTCAGCAGTATCACCAATAGATTTGGCTGCACCCACTAATTTTGCCGCGGCGTTTTGATCGGCAGAGGCTGCCTCCGCAGCTTGAATGCAATTACGACGTGCCGTATCTAAAGATAAAATATCTGAGGATAGTGGAGCGAAGCCTCGACGCGCTAAGGCTTGATCAAAAGAATTTGAGTTTTTGCGGATAGCACGAATGTCATGCATGTTATTGCTCCATCAAAAGAATCATTATGGTGCTTATGCCCAAAGCTTGGCTCTAGGTCACGATACTAAAATAATGTATCGTCGGTTATAAACTCAGCCATAATTTGTTTCTGAGGTTGATTGTTATTTAAAGTAAAAAGAACTTTGCAGTTTTTCAATTATAAATAAATCGAAAAAAATCAAAAAAAAGTGTAAAAAACTGTAAAATAATGTCTTAAAATTTATCTCTTGTTACTGTGTCTCTTGCAATGCCAGCACCTAAACAATACGGTTCGCGAGAACCTGTGGCGTGGCGCCTGACAGGACTTTTATGAGGTACTTATGGACACTTTAGGCACGTTTATGTTTCCACTTTTAATAATTGGCATTTTTTATATGCTAGTTTTTCGGCCACAACAAAAGAAGATGAAAGAGCATCAAAAGATGGTCAGTAACTTGGCTAAAGGCGATGAGGTCGTAACCGCTGGAGGCATGATTGGTAAAGTGGTTAAAGTCAAAGCTGATAATAACGAAGTTGAGGTTGAACTTGCTAAAGATGTTCGAGTTCGGGTCGTGCAAGCTACCATCTCTGACGTACGCAGCAAAACTGCTCCAGCAAAGTAATCGCGAGTACCGTATGGTAGGCTGGGGGTCATGAAATGCTACAAATAGAAGGTTGGAAGCGTGGTTTAATTTGGTTGATCTGTGCCGTGGGGCTTTTATTTGCCTTGCCCAATGGCTTCTATACTAAAGTTGAGGCATTTAATGATGCTGAGGAAATTGGTAGTAAAGGGGTTGGTTGGCCTTCATTTTTGCCCTCTGGCTTAGTTAACCTTGGTTTGGACTTAAGAGGTGGCGCCCATTTACTTGGTGAAGTCAAACTTGCAGAAGTATACGATACCCGTCTAGCAGCTTTTTGGCCTGAAGTACGAAATGTTTTGCGCGATAAACGAGGGACAATTGGTGCCATTCGTCAACAAGATGGTGGTGGGGGTGAGTTACGGGTTCGTATTGGAAAACCAGAGGCTATGGCGGTTGCTTTAGAGGCCGTACGCACTCTAGCACGCCCCGTATCAACATTATCTGGGGGTATGTCTGATGATATTGTTGTAACGCCAGATGGCGAGGAATTAATTGTAACGCTTTCTCAGGCGGAGAAGCTGGCTACGGATAATCGTACAATGGCTCAATCGCTTGAGATTATTAGGCGGCGAGTAGACGAAGCAGGAACCCGAGAGCCTACGATACAACGGCAAGGAAAAGATCGGGTTTTGATTCAGGTACCCGGTCTTGGTTCTGCGCAAGAGCTGAAGGCACTAATTGGAACACCAGCGCTGTTAACATTTCAAACAGTAGTGGGTCAAACTAGCAAATCAAATGGGAACGCTGGGGTAGGTAATGAACTGGTTAAAGCGGCGGAAGAGGCAGAACTATACTATATTTTGGATCGAACACCCGTTGTAACTGGTGAAGAATTAACAAATGCGCAACCTGCTTTCGACCAAAATGGTCGTCCAGCCGTTAATTTCATGTTTAACACTTCTGGAGCCCGTAAGTTTGGACAATATACCTCTGAACATATTGGCGAACCATTTGCGATTGTTCTCGATAACCAAGTAATTTCTGCTCCAGTGATCCAATCTGCGATTACGGGTGGATCCGGAATTATTACAGGCAATTTTGATGTTTTAGAAAGTACGAGACTCGCTACATTGCTGAGGGCAGGCTCTCTGCCTGCTAGTTTAGAGTTTCTAGAAGAGCGTACTGTTGGACCCGAGCTTGGCCAGGATAGTATTGATGCAGGTAAGGTCGCATGCATCGTTGCTTTTTCTGCTGTTTTGATCTTTATGGGCCTTTCCTACGGTACTTTTGGTCTTTTCGCTAACGTTGCATTGATAATCAATGTAGGTTTAATTTTTGGTCTGCTCTCTATGATTGGGGCTACGCTCACTCTACCTGGAATTGCTGGGATCGTCCTTACGATTGGAATGGCTGTTGATGCCAATGTATTAGTTTTTGAACGTATACGTGAAGAGCTTAAGACAGCCAAAGGTCCTGCGCGAGCCATTGAACTAGGATATGAAAAAGCGCTTTCAGCGATTATTGATGCGAATATCACCACTTTATTAACTGCAGCCATACTATTTTACTTTGGCGCTGGGCCTGTGAAAGGGTTTGCGATCACTCTGGGTTTAGGAATTGTAACTTCGGTTTTTACGGCCATATTTGTAACTCGGATAATGGTGGTTGTTTGGTTTGAACGGCGTAGACCAAAAACATTGGAGGTTTAGGTGATGCGGTTAAAACTTGTTAAAGAAAATACTGAATTTAACTTTTTTAAGAGATGGAAGGTTTGGATTGGGTTATCAGCAATTTTAATCGTTTTTTCTATCGTTTCAACCATGATTGTGGGGTTAAACTTTGGCATAGACTTTAAGGGTGGAACCACAATTAGAGCAGAAAGTGGTCAGCCCATTGAGGTGGGAGCGTATCGTTCCGCGATGGAGCCTTTACAGCTTGGTGATATTTCAATTGCTGAGGTTTTTGATCCTACTTTTAGATCTGATCAATATGTTGTTCAAATCCGTATTCAAACACAAGATGGTCAGGAGGCTGTATCTTCAAATGTTGTGATTGAAGTCCAAAAAGCACTTCGAAATATTGCACCCGATATTACATTTCCGTCCGTTGAGTCGGTTGGACCAAAAGTATCGGGCGAACTAATTGAAGCCGCCGTTTGGGCTGTTTTGATAGCTATGACAGTAGTTTTGATTTACATATGGCTACGCTTCGAATGGCAATTTGCTGTGGGAGCAGTGGGTGCGATTTTACATGATATAATTCTGACCATTGGTGTATTTGCAATTCTCCAAATTAAATTTGATCTAGCAATCATTGCCGCGTTACTTACAATAGTTGGATACTCCTTGAACGATACGGTGGTGGTTTTTGATAGAGTAAGAGAAAATCTCCGGCGTTATAAGAAAAAACAACTAGCTGAAGTTTTAAATTTGTCGATCAATGAAACGCTAAGCCGGACTGTAATGACTTCGTTCACTACTTTGTTAGCGCTGCTATCTCTGTTTGTTTTGGGTGGTGACGTAATACGGGGCTTTGTTTTTGCAATGATATGGGGGGTCTTAGTTGGCACTTATTCGTCAGTATTCGTAGCAAGCTCCACGCTACTCTCACTTGGTGTAAAACGGGACTGGTCGAAGCCCAATAATACTGATGGAAATCAATTTGCAAAAATTGATAATTAGATGGAATTAAGCGAAATAAACTTTGCGGAAGGTCGCCCAGTAGATGGCTATGGACCAAATTTTTTTCGAATTTCGGGAGAAGTTTTTGAAGGAAAGATAGCTGTTTTGCCAGGGTTTTGTGGCTCTTGGCTTGGTTTTGACGATGCTTCACCGTTTTTGGAGGCTGCTAGTGAGCTGGATGTAGTTTTTGTGGGTACTGGCTCACAAATTCATCAAATTCCTGCAACTTTTAGAAGTAAATTAGAAGAAGGTGGAATTGGTGTTGAAATTATGAATTCTCCAACTGCGTGTCGTACTTACAACATTATGCTTTCTGAAGGCCGGCGTATCGGCTTAGCCCTAATCCCGGTGTAAGAAATGTTAGAGGTCACAAACCTAGGCGTTGGACGTGGCCCAATAAACCTGCTGGAAGGTATAAATTTTTCATTAAAATCGGGACGGGCACTAATGTTGCGTGGTCCAAATGGTATTGGAAAAACTAGTTTGCTTCGTTGCGTTGCTGGGTTACAGCGACCGTTGACCGGTGATATTCATTTGACTGAGGCTATGGCTTACGCAGGACATTTGGAGGGTAACAAGGGACAGCTCAGTGTTGAAGAAAATCTAAGATTTTGGGCTAACATCTATGGTATGCCCATGACTGAAGAAATCCTTCTAAAGTATCAACTTCATGAACTTTTTAGTAGGCCGGCTGCTAACTTGTCTATGGGTCAGAAACGCCGCTTAAGTTTGGCTCGTATGTTAGCAACAGGTTGTAAGCTTTGGATTATTGATGAACCCACTGCTTCATTAGATGACGAGAATGTATCTTTGTTTTGTATCGCAATTGAGGCTCACTTAAAGTCTGGTGGTGCGGCATTGTTCAGCTCACACGATACGCTGGAGATCTCTACAGATACTCTTGATTTGACACAATTTTGTACAAATCAGAAAATTGCGCCTTCTGGCTTCAGTGAGATTATAGAATGATACGGCTGTTTAAACGGGATCTTGTTATTTCTATTAGATCGGGTGGTAGCTTTGGGTTAGCAATAATATTTTTTTTTATTATTGTTATCTTGATCCCCTTTGCTTTGGGGCCTGACCAAATTGCGCTAGCGAAAATAGCACCTGGCCTACTTTGGCTGGGAGCACTATTGGCATGCCTTCTATCGTTAGATCGAATTTTTGGAATGGATTATGAAGATGGTACGTTAGATCTACTCGCAATCTCTCCATTACCTCTAGAGGGTGTTTGTTTGGCAAAATCACTTGCGCATTGGTTTACAACAGGTCTGCCTTTGTCATTGGCTGCCCCAGTAATGGGTATCCTATTGAACTTAGATCCTCATGTAGGTGGTATTCTTTGTTTATCATTATTAATAGGAACTCCATCGTTAAGTCTCATAGGCTCATTTGGAGCGACCCTAACACTTGGCATTAAGAGAGGTGGTTTGCTTTTGTCACTTTTAGTATTGCCTTTATATGTTCCAACTCTAATTTTTGGCGCTAAGGCGGTCCATTCTGCTGTGGAAGGGCAGGCGGTTGTCCAGCCTTTGGTTTTAATTCTAGCGATTTCTCTAGGCGCAATTGCCGCTTTACCATTTTTTTCTGCAATGGCATTACGAGTTAATTTGCAGTGATATGAATATTGATTTTCAATATAAAGGTTTAAGTATTAGGCTATGAGCAGTCAGTCTGACATCAAATCTATTTATTCCTCCTTTTGGGAACTAGCTAATCCAAAGGTTTTTATGAAATGGACTGCCATATGGTTGCCTTGGATTGCCGTTTTAGGT
>TARA_B110000008_G_scaffold273163_2_pt1 | contig 10935 bp, 3 predicted proteins | sample TARA_B110000008 | Tara Oceans TARA_B110000008 (sample SAMEA4396496) | marine metagenome | biome: Westerlies Biome; feature: [DCM] deep chlorophyll maximum layer (ENVO:01000326); material: water (ENVO:00002006), including particulate matter (ENVO:01000060) such as... | depth 40 m
GGTCTTCAGGCATATTCGTCAACCTCCATAGCTCTCAAAAAAGCATAAACGTGGAGAGCGTGATGTTTATGCATTAATAGACCATTTTTTGTGTTATTATTTGAAACTAGGGCTTCATCAATTACAAGGAAATCTCCTACAGAAGTAAACCAAGAATCAACGATTTCTTGATACATTAAATTCGCTATGTCTTCGTTGAAATCGTAAGATTCTTCCACCCTACCGTAACTTGCAATAGGTCTGTACCATGATTGCTCAAAAGGATTTACGAGTAACGTACCTCCTGCTGTTCCTTCGATTTCATAACGTTGAAGTCGATTATTATTGAGCAAGTATAACATATTTGCATCTATGGAAATGATTCTATTTACTGAAACAGAATCATCCGGATCAATGATACCTGGGAATTGCCATTCCGTAGTCCGGTCCATTGTAACCGCAGGGATATTCCGATACCATTCACGCAACATGACATGAGAATCCTTCAAGGAATAATCATCCCTTTGTCGATATTTCTGGACAAGCCTCTCTAATGCTGTGTTGAGTTCTTCGAGATTTGAAATATCTTGGACTAATTCAGTGAACTGCCTAAAGTTCAGTTCCGATTGACAGTACTTTTCTTTGAACAGAATATCTTCCTCGACCCGGTGTTCCTGATTGTTCCTGTATTTTCTTCGAACCCAACTCGGGAGTGGTTCTCTGTTCGATGGCTGGTTAACCCACTCTCTTACGTCTTCTTCGAACCTGCCAATCTCTTCTTCACAGTATTCAAAAACGAGTTTGGAAATGAAATCATACTCATCACTGGATAAATTTTCTACATTTTCAGCGTGATAGAATGTTATTTTGTTTTGATTGAGCGAAAGTTGTAATCCTGAATTTCCAGGCGAAACAAATGCGGTTGTCTGCAACTCATTCCTCTGAATCCAGTGAACTTCATCCAAGCAATTTATTTCCGAAAGGATTTTGTGGATAAACAAGAATTGTCTTGGGACATGCTCGACGTGTTGATCACCTTCCAATTGAGTTTCATGAGGTATCAGCGAGTCTGAAAGATTGATTAATTCTAGTTCGCCTTGATTTGTTATGTTTTCGATTACATTGAACATGTGCATGTTGTCAAGCACGAAAATGGGGGTTTCACCACCTATGTCATCAAAACAAAGTACCTTTGGAGTTAGAGATGACTTCACCTCATGGACTAAAACCCGTCTGGGTTCATCGTCACCTGTTCGAAACGATTGAAGTGTCTTTCTTGGGTGAAATCCTACACGATAAAAATCTTGATTCTCGGTAACAATGAGTTCTTTCATATGCATTTGCTCAAACTCTTGCCTTAGAGAACGGTATGATGCCTCATCACCCGAAGTGTAGCAGCGATCTCTGAAACGCCACCACTCAGAGTCCATATCCCTTAACTCGAGTAACTCCTGCACATTAGGATAATCTGACAAATCACCTAACTGGGTTAGAATCTCCCTCGGCTTTGAGTTTAATCTGATACCCTCGTGTGGTGTTGTATATACTCTCGCATTCGCATCAAGCCATTGTTTCCTGGGGAATCCACATTCCAGTGCGTCATTTAGCCATGAGAGGCATATCTCTTTTTCATCATCGCCCAATTCACTATTCTGAAGGTTCCAAAAGAGCCATGCTAATCCATAACGGAAAATCCAACGATCTTCTTCGGGATTACGATGTGTGATGTCTCTATCCAGATTGCTGGTTTTGGATATCAGAATCGCTCTAAACCTCTCAACTTCTCGGATTGGGACAAATTGGATGAATTCGTTGAGACTGTAAAACTCATTGCCTTGGAATCGATTGTGAAACTCAGTGGAAGTTGGCAACCATAGTTTGGAACGGAACAATCGTGCAAAAGATTTGTTACTTTTGAACCATTCATCACAAAATTGTTTGAAACCATGAATCCCTTTCGCCCTCAAATCTGAAAAATAACTGCCTTCTCTAAAACGAGGAGTGTCATCATCAGACAAATAGCCGTCATCATGTTGTGAATAATCTACTGATTTAGCAAAAAAGCCAATTGATTCTAGAGGATTGTTTCTCGACCCTCCACCACGTGTTAGTAGGACATCATAAATTTCTATTTTCGATTTGAAATCATCTCTGATTGAACTCCCAACCTCTGCCTCAGTCTGTAGATTCAAGAAGTCAAGTTCCCTGGTATCCTCAATCTCGAAATCCCAACTTATCCTCTCAGTATGAAAAATTTGCCAACCGTAAACTCGAAGCAAACCATGAGGATGGACATCATCGTGACTAAGCAAAATTTTCTCGTTCTCCTGAATTGTTCGGTGTTGCTCAAAATTCACTCCAGGATGTAGGTGGATAGAATGCTTTAGAAGTGAGTCTGATTTTACTGGATGAGACAAGTAAGTTAGGTGTTGCGTGCTGGTATTTTCGCTACCTCTAGAGTAATGGTGCAATGATGTTTTCCTAACAGAAATTACGCCATCATCGTTGTTCTTGAACCTATATCCTCTGTGTACTCCTACTTCACCTACTGCACTAGTCTCATAAAAGCCATCAACAAATACCGGATTTAATGCCCGTTCGATATCTATTCTTTCTTCATCACTAGCCACATTATCCATAGTGACCCTAAGCCAATTCCAACCAGTTCTTCCTTCAGGAACTAAATCACTCCAGTTCCAAGCACAACCATCAAGCGATTTAGACCGAGCACCATCCTCATCAAAAGGGGATGCATCGTCAATCCATTCGTGTCTGTTATGCAATCTACAAAACAAGATATCATCAGAATCTAGATTCCATTGGAGCATCATCGGGTTATCCCCGAATACAACCTCTTTTTGGTTGATCAATTTCCTTCGGTTAATTGATTTTAATTCTCTTCTCGATTCCAAACCAAGCACGACTGCTATTGAATGATCAGATTCAGGCAACTTCAAGAATACAGGCATCTCATTTAACCCATCAGATTTATTCAACAGTATCGAATCGCCCCATTTTCGACCTAATCTACTGTTTATCCACGACTTTAGATTCTGTGAATCTCTCTCTTCAATCAATTCTGATTCTTGATAGCATTGTGAAATCACTTCTTCTATACCTTGCTCCTCATCGAGATGTTCCTCAACTACCTCATGGTTCGGGATGTTGTTCCTTGATTCATAAAATAAAACCTTATCCTCATCACCAGTTGATTCCTGCAAAAATCTAACCCCCGTAAACAAGGAAATCAGAGTCGCATCGTCTTCTGCCAAATTGGTAATGTCAACTATCGGCATCCCTGTCTTTTCACTTGCAAAGAAGAGATTTTCATTAACTGAACAGACAATGTCATCAAAGAATTTCAATTGTTTGGATCTAAATGGATAACTCTCTGTCAACTGGTCAGTGTTTTCTACGTCAGGAGCTGCCACAGCCGTGTCGGTTTCAAGTTCATTTTCAGCAAAAAGGTCACGAATTGTTTGTGGAATACCATCTCCACAATTTCTCGAGATTGATTTCTCAATCTGATGAAATTTGGAAAAATGTGAGTCTTGGAAAGTAATCGGAAGCTTTGTTCCGTTTGCAAGTTCAATCGTCGCTATGTTTGAATGCAGGCTGTTCTGAAACCATAAAAAGGATTCTTCGTCATTCAATTGGTCCAACTCAATCCAAAGATGCAATAATTCTTTTGGAGAGAAAAAAGAACCCTCAGGGACACCCATCCTTTGACCGAGTGAGTATGTTCTCGAACGATTAAGAATTCGGTTTCCAAGGTTCTCTAGCGGTAACTTTTCTTCACCCTCGAGATGTTGAACATACTTTCCGTCAACCATTGAGAAATTCTTCACTTCCCCGAGGGGAGTATTGATGATGTTGCACAATTGTAAATTTGAATAATCCAGATTCGACTCATGACCAATCAAGAACTGAGTGAATTTTCCATGAAGCGCATCAACAAATTTACCCAAAATACGGTTCCAGAGTTTGTATTTTTCTTTTGATTGTTCAATCCTGACCCTGTCCCGATTCAGTTTCCATGGTGCTTCGATTATCATCGGAGCGGAAATGAATGAATCTGGATGATTAGCAATAAACAAATTCGAAATCATGCCATGATCGATATCTGGCATGTAGAGACAAGCAATTGATGTCTCAGACAAAGCTCTGTCAGCATGTGCTTGCGCACCTATGTTCTGATTAAGTATTTCCGTATTTTCATATTCCTCAACAACCATGCTTCTGAACCGAGTGAACTCATCCTCGAGTTCTTCTGTTAATGAATCCATTCTACATGATGCTCTGTAAAGTAATTCCTCTTCATCTCTTTCACCCCTTTTCCCGTATTTTATTTTGTCAATTCTGAAATCATCACATTGTATGTCTCCTACAACTTCGCAATAGTATTCGTACTCCGTCCCAAGTATTGAGACATTGAGTGTGAAATCATTTTCAACTCTAAGTTGTATAAAGGGAAGACTTTCATATAGTCTACGTGCAATCACCGAGTCATCATCATTCCTAAATGCCAAATCGTTTGTCCAATCACCTGCTTCAATTGGATTTGAAAATTCAAAGTAGGTCCCTATTTCATCTTGGTCCACTGTCCGGAAACATAAATCGGTATCCGAAACACTGAATTCTCTACTAACACCAATGCTAAGTTCCTCCAAATTGCCATCAACCATCTCGACACACTTAACTTTGAGATTCTCAAAATGCCTCCACCAATACTTGAACCCTATCCCGAATTTTCCAATCTTCGAAAAGTCACCTAACTTTGTTGAGTTGGCTATATTAAATATCGAAGATAATTGATTGTTGTTAAAGAGATGGCCTCCTGAACGACCATTATGGTAGAAAATTAAGTCATCTTGACCGATACTCAAATTGATTTCAGTGGCTTTCAAGTCGACCGCATTTTGAATCAATTCGGTAATCCAAGATTCCAATGGATCATTTTCATCTTCTGCAAGATCTCCAGTAACTGGGTTCATGATTTGGTGATATCTACGGTGTTTTTCACTAGATTCACCCACTCGTTTTGGGAGATTCAGAAAAGCCTCTAAAAATAGTCCATGCAGGTGGGAAGGTATTTGCCCCTCAGCAACTTGTTGGTCTATGTGATGATAGACATTGAAATCTTCAATACTATTCTGGTACCTTGTTGTAAAAGAACTCATCCAACCTTCCAGGATTGTGTCATCATCAGCGCAGTCTCTCAAATTTAATGTTACATTAACCATATCAACACCAACCAAATTCCATTCCATTCCTCATAATTGTCCTAGAAACTCCACAGCCCTCGCAAACCAACTCACTTGCTTTTGTCTCATGACATATGGAACATAATTTCCTCTCCATACCATCGAGGTTAAACTCGATGATTGGATAAAATGAATTACTGGAGAATTCATCGGGAATATTGAATGCAAAGTGAAGATACTGCATGATCTCTGTGCCAATCCTCATTGCTGCATCAGGAGATGAATGAAGGTCAAAAATCGACTCCCAACTCATCTTTTCGTCCTCATAAAATTCAGATATGTCAGCCTCTAAATCTGAGGCTGATTGTTTCGAATGATAGACGATATCATCCTGTTGTTCTGCGATGAACGAGAACAACTCAATATAAGAACCACTCAAATCGGTCAACTCTCCAACTGAAACATGCTCCCATGACCTTTCATCGATCTTCATTATGATTCCCGAAGGGGCAGACGAACCAAATGCTTTCATGAAAAGATTCCACATCTCAGGTTTTTTCATCCGTAATTTGAGTAAACCTTTGTGACTAGCAATCTTTAATGAGGATCGGCTTCCCAAGCCTTTGACGAACTCAGGAAGTTCCTCACAATAAACATACATTGGGTATTCAGACAATTCCTGAGAATCAAATCCAGATTCAATCCATTTGTGCAATCGATGTTGAAGTTGTCCATCTGGCAGGATTTGGGTGGGAGACGCCTCTGAATCGGAAGGTGGGCCGAATCTTCGAATCAAAAGCTTCGAACGCATATGGCCCCCATACAAAGCCTGAAGGGATTTACGCTCAGATGGGCTTGCGAGACCCAACAAACGGATGAAATCATCGGAGTTGGGCATAATTCGATTTTCTCTATTAACTGAAACAGGCGCGTCATCGAATCCTAAAGGAACGCTTGATCCAACCGACTGGTGAATGAACTGGTGCCCAATGTATTCCCCTATCGCAGAGATAGGCAGTGTATGACTCTCCAAGAATTCTAAAAATCGATGCATCTCTTGCGTTGCAACTTGAGTGAGGCGAGGCTCATCTGTCCATGGAAAATCCAAACTTCCCTCATCATCAGGTATGAGTTTCATCCTATCATGTTGTTCGATGTACCTCCTATCGCCTACAAACAAGCGGTTTTGTCGATGATGGTTGTTTGTTGTCTCAATCCTGTCTCTGTCGTTTTCCATTACGAAATAATGTATCTCGAAAGACTCATCAATTTCATCCGGATTATCTTCGGGGTACATCCTATCAAGTCGCCAATTTTTTTGAGATATCATTTCCGCCGAACCATAGGAAATATCCCAATGAACAATTCGATTTGCCCATTCCATGTTCAGTCCTACGGAACCTCCCTCTCCGCAGATAAGGATCGGAATTTTCTCATTACCTGTTTCAATATATGCAGCTTCACGCATTTCATCGAGCACTTTGTCCATGTCTCGCTTGTGTTGCAACTGCGCTTCGTAATCGTATTCCATTTTGTCAGGAACCCGTTCGATTCCAATGAGTTTGCGAACAAAGAAACGTTCATCAGAATCTGCCCAATCATATAACGCTTCGACTGTCCCTGCCCATCTACAGAAAACAACCATGCCGCCTTTAGATGGTAATGGTGTGTTTTGTCCGATATCAAGGAGCAATTCTTCAAGTTTAGATAGCCTAGAATCATTGTCCCAGGCTTCTTGTAAACTCTCATGATTCAACGGAGTTATGTCAAGGGCTGGAAATGATTTTTTGTATCGGGAATGATTTGCATTAAGTGGGCAAGAATTGAATTTCCCATTGTCGAATCCATTCCCATCATAAGGTTGGGCAATTTCGTTGTACTGCTCATTCTCTGGAAAGAAGTGAGAACGGCTTGAGACAGATCGGAATTTATTCCCAGCAACTGCTTGGCCAAGGTCATCCCGTAGTGTTGCAATGAAGTATTTACCAACAGGGTGCAAATCTCTCGCAAGACGGGTGCGGTCAAGTTCATTATCGAGGATTTGTGGTAGGTGATCTCTTAGTTTCTCAAGAACAACACTCCCTTCCTCAATGAAGACCAAGCAATCAGGAGCAAAATCAATCAACTGTTCGATGTCTTCTTCTTCCATTGTTCCACCACGTAATTTTTCGAGCAATGGGAACCATTGAGATTTCAATTTCTCAAACCATTCTCCATTTCGGTGTCTGTAAGATTCAAGCAAGTCCACATCATGCTGGTGCGTTTCAGAAATAGAGGAACGGAGAAGGGCAATCAAGTCTTTGAAAGAATCCCGTATTGGAGTTGCAGTCAAGAGCAACGTCTTCTTGACGTGATGAATGACGTCTTTTAAGGAACGAGCCATTTTTGCAGATTCATTACCACCTCCTGCAATCATACCTTCATGCGCTTCGTCTAAGATACACAAATCAAACTCTTTGAGGCGCGGTCGCAACTGTTCCCGGGTAGAGACAGAGGTGAACATTGGGATGTATTTGCTGAGTAAAACAACCGTACCATCTGGATACAAACCACTTTCGAAAAATGTACGTTGGTGGGAAGGGACCTTACATGGGATGTTCAGTTCTCGGAACGTTTCTCGCCACTGATCAATTAGTTTCGGAGGAACAAGGGCGAGTACCTTTGATTTAGGATTCTTGGCGAGGTAGTGACTTGCAACGAGTGCTGCGGAGTACGTCTTGCCCATTCCGCCTTCGTCGCCCAAAAGGAGGGTATCTCGATTTGTTACCTGATTGTTTTCAATGTTAAGAGGTTCAAGCCAAGACGAGAGCATTGAATCCAGAGAAAGCAATTGATATTCATTCGGTTTTTTCTGACTGTTTGTTCGAAGAGCTTCCTCAAGAGGAATTCGATGATCAATAGTTTTAGACAGTACCGAACTTGTCAACGGCACGATATTTTTTCGTGGGAATATAGGGCAGGGGGGAATCCCGTCGAATGCCTCTGCAACACTCCCAACTGCCATGTCGATTCATCAAATCGACCCTAGATAAACCCCTCTCCTAGCCAATTACCTGGATTCTATTGCCAAATTCATGAGGGAAATTTTCATGTCCTTCATATTGTATGGATGTGCATGGTTAAGTCAGATAGGAGGAAGGTCGCGTTCCCGATGTGGAGAAAAAAGGTTGATCGTACAATCCTCAATGACAATGGCTGCACAGTCCTTCCTGCATGGGTGGTTGATAACTTTGGGATTCGCGATGCCTTTGGCAAAGGGAAAAACAACCAAGAAAATCAAATCCCGATACACTTCAAACGGAAAAAATACGAGTGCGCATCCATCACGGTCCAGACCGAAAGCAGGGCCACTCCTTTCTACAGATTATGGCTTCCAATGGACCTTGTGGAAGAGCTAAGAATCACTTATCAGATGACATATATTCGAGGGCTCGAAGAAGAATTGCAAAAGAAAAGTAATGATTCTTCTGAAGATACATGGGACTCTGAAAAAGAAATTCCGTTTTGGGAATTCTTAGACATTGAGTATGACTTCGAAAACAAAGAGATGCATTTTACCTCACACTGGAATCAAAAGGTGATGTTTCCAAGGTTTTTCCGAGAAGTCATTGAATCACAACTGACAACCCGCATTGAACGAGAAGTTCTTCTCGGGAAAGAGCTGGTCATTACAAAAGGTGATTGGAAACCGAAATCTGCGTTAAAGCATCAGCTTAATGCGAAGAATGTCATTTACTGGCTTATCGATATCAATAACAAACAACTCTATGTTGGAATGGCAGAGAATCTAACCAAACGTGTCACTGAGAACCGACCTGAAATACCAAATTGGACCCATTATCGATTTGATACACTACCAACCGTATTCGATGACAAAACACGACATGCTATTGAAAAAATGGTCATCCGATCAATGGCTTCATTGCTCAGGAATAAGCCGACTACAGGCAGTTCAATTCCGACAATGGATATTTCAGAATATCAGTTAACGAATCGGCAAATTGGTCAAAAGTAATCAAAGATGCGATTCAAAGAAGTTCTTTGTTTCCTCATCAAGGAAAGCCAAGTACATCCGGACCGTTGCACGACTCATCAAAATCCGGTAAACATTGAGGAGATATGGAACTATTTCCTCAGAGGTTAGTTTTGATAAAGAAGAGTCAACTGAGTCGTAATTTGGATGGCCTCCTCGTTGCTTCGCAGGTGTTTGATTTCGCAATGGGTTTCCAACCCATTTGCCATCTCTCCACATCAAGTCACGAGGCCAGAGCATGCATACCGTTGGAAAATCAAATCCTTGTGCTGTGTAGACCGTACCGAAACTTTGCATACCAGATTCATGCGTTGCCCAAAACTCTCCTGAGGCAATATCTCTCGATAATCCTCTTCTTTTCCATTGTTTGGGAGCCTCCCAGGGTACGGAGAGAATCGGCTTTTCATTCTCATCCAAGACGATGACTTCATCGATTAGTGATCCATCATCATTTGGTGTTTGCGCCCATAACCAACACCAACTTGTAATAAGTCTCGATGAATTATGTCGCAGACGATTTCTTTCTTCATGCACTTCCAGAAGTTCGGATGGAGAATCGAGGATTTGAAGTTCAAATTGCCCCAACTCAATTTTCTCCTCTTTGATTTGTGGAGAAGGTGAAGAGAAGGTGTTATCCAACCACTGCATAAACTCAATCGAACCAGATAATCTGTGTTGAGTTTCCAATTGATGATGATGAATTGTGGCCTCACAATCATTGGCAATGGACTTCATTGCCGCAATTCTTGTGTTTTCTTCGGGCATGATAATCTGTGACTCATCGATAAAGAAGACTGACACCTTGGAAGCGAGAATGATTTCTTCAACTTGAGATAAAGCAATAGCCATTTCTTCTCGCTTTTTTTGACGACGTCGCCCCGTCGACCAGTCATAGACTGAAATTTTGCTAAGGCGGTGTGCTTCGTCGACAATTAACAAATCATGTTTTTTTTCCGATTTGTAACCAAAGCGGTCTGTATAGGAAATAAATGGTTGCAGGTCATTTCCAAGTGCTTTCTGTATCGTGGTTTTCATCGCACCAGATTTTACAACAAAAATAGGATCCATGCCGTCCTCTATTGCTCCTGCCATAAGTTGTAACCCAATAGCAGTCTTTCCCGTCCCCGGCCCACCCTCAATGACGAAGACATGGCGGTTTCCCGATAAGTAAGCATCCTTAATTCCCATTCTGATGTCGTCGTAAATGATTCTCTGTTCATCGATAAAGTGGAACATTGATCGAGATGTTATCACGTCAACAGCTTGCTCTGCAAATCGTGGATTTGGACGAGGTTCGCAGGCATGTATTCTGGAGAAGACGTCCTGACCTTGACCTAAGGCAGTTATTTCTTGGATTCTTCGCTCCAGATTGTTCACATTTCTTGATGTGTACAACGGGGATTCTTTGAGAATCCCCTCGTACTGTTTGCTCGCTAGATTTTTTTCACCGTAATCTTCCAACCAATAAAGATAAGCGCAACTGTTTATCTCAATAGTTCCTTTTTCTTCAGGATCACATACGCTGTACCAGTGTCGATATCTATTTCGATAGGTTATTCCTTGGGCGCATGGGTGGAGTGTTTCCTGTACTACGTTCTTGTGAGTATTTGCCCGAACTTTCGATGGGTGGTCATCAACAAATTCTGCCTCTGACCACTGCTTTAGTTCGACGACAAGTAGTTGTTGCCTTTCATTTTCTCCAACGCCAAAAAAAGCAAG